>WNGP01000667.1_pt1 | contig 36665 bp, 35 predicted proteins | sample 5407671 | NCBI WGS metagenome assembly WNGP01 (sample SAMN13153381, study PRJNA577476) | soil metagenome | isolation source: 40 cm soil or saprolite under Garry oak tree replicate 2 | place: USA:California | collected 2016-06-15 | reverse complement strand
CGGTCGTTGCCTTCGGCCAGGGCAACGGTATTGTTAGGGCTGCTAAGGGTGAACGCCCAAGACACACCCGTTGAGTCCAACCCCGATCTCCCGCTCGAGATCGCGCACCTGCTGTTAATCGACGTGGTGGGTTATTCGAAACTGCTCGTCAACGAGCAGATTGAATTACTGCAGGAATTGAATCAGATCGTGCGAAACACCGAAGGTTTTCGATCGGCGGAAGCAAGCGGCAAACTCAATCGAGTGCCGATGGGAGACGGGATGGCGCTCCTTTTCTTCCACAGTCCGGAAGAGCCGGTGCGATGTGCTCTCGAGATCAGCAGAACATTGCAAGAGCATCCGCATATCCAGCTCCGGATGGGAGTGCACAGCGGCCCAGTGAATCAAGTCACCGATGTTAATGACAAGACGAACATCGCGGGATCAGGGATCAACGTGGCGCAGCGCGTCATGGATTGCGCCGATGCCGGGCATATTCTTTTGTCCGGGCATATAGCGGAAGATTTGACCCAATACCGGCACTGGCAACCGTATTTGCACGATCTCGGCGAGTGTGAGGTGAAGCACGGGCTGAGGCTGCACCTGGTTAATCTCTACAAAGACAATCTCGGCAACCCACATCTTCCGGACAAACTCAAGCGAAGAAGAAGATGGAAGCAGACGTCCGGTGTTAGCGTCCGTCCGGTCATTACGCCGCTTTGGCCCAAGTACGTGCTCACAGCTGTTTTGCTCGTTTCAGGTGTGGCTTTGGCGATCAGCTTTTCAGTCTTTTACCGACGCGGCTCACCGGCGGTTGCACGCTCCTCTTCGGGGAAGGCCGCCGACGTAGGACTTCCTATTGCGGAAAAAAGCATCGCCGTGCTTCCGTTCGAAAACCTCAGCGAAGACAAAGCCAACGCCTACTTTGCCGAGGGTATCCAGGACGAGATTCTGACGCGCTTATCCAAGATCGCGGAGTTGAAGGTGATCTCGCGTACATCCACGCAGCAGTACAAAAGCGCACCCGAAAATCTGCCTGAGATCGCAAAGCAACTTGGCGTCGCCCACATCCTGGAAGGAAGGGTGCAGAAGAGCGGCGACGCCGTGCGCGTGAACGCGCAGCTGATCAAAGCGGCCAATGAGTCCCATCTTTGGGCCGATACTTTTGATCGCAAACTGACCGACATCTTTTCGGTCGAGAGTGAGGTGGCCAAAGCCATCGCCGACCAGTTACGGGCGAAACTCACCGGTCAGGAAGAGCAAGTCATCGCCGCCAAATCGACAGACAGCCCCGAGGCTTACGACGCCTACCTGCGTGGTCTCGCTTACAGCGTGAAAACGGGACTTAACTACGCCGACCAAATTGCTGCACAGAGCTACTTGAAAGAAGCGGTGCGACTGGATCCGAAATTCGCCCTCGCGTGGGCCCTGCTATCACAGGTCGACGCTCTGGGCTACGTAATGCTGTCTCTGCAACCAACCTCGGCCCTGCGTGAAGAGGCGCGCCACGCAGCGGACACCGCACTTGATCTTCAGCCGGATCTCGCCGAGGCGCTCTATGCCAAAGGCTGGTATCATTATGGCTGCCTCAAGGATTACGATACTGCTGTCCGTTACTTTCAACGGGCGCGACAGCTCCTGCCGAATAACAGCCAGATTCCTGAAGCACTAGCCTACGTCGCACGAAGACGTGGTGAGTGGGATCGTAGCGAGGCTTACTTTAATGAAGCCGAGCAGATCGATCCACGCAACGTTACCCTTTTAACGCAACACGCGTTCTCCTATATCTTTCTCGGCCGCTTTCCTGAGGCGCTGCGGAAGCTGGATCAGGTTCTCGATATCACGCCTAATGACGTCGATACTCTTGCGGAAAAGGCGTTGACCGCGCAAGCCGAAGGTGACCTGACGCGGGCGGCGACGTTGCTCAATCCGCTGCGTCCGACGGCCAGCGCCCCTTTCGCGTTGGAAGCACAAGTCTACCAGACGATCTTGGAGCGCCAGCCCGCGCGGCTGATACGGCGCTTGAAGGAGCTGCTGGCGGAGCCCGATCCGGCACTCGGTTATCTCAATGGTGAACTGCGCTTCTGGCTAGGGTGGGCGCAAGACCTCGCCGGCGACCATGGCGCTGCACAGGAAAGTTGGAGGCAGGCGCGCAGCGAACTGGAACCTTTCCTGAAAGAACAGCCGGAAAATTTTGCCCTCATTGGGGATCTCGCGCTGACCAACATGGGCCTTGGTGACAAAACCGCTGCTTTGGCTCTGGCCGAACGCGCAATCGCGGCGAGTCCAATTGAAAAAAATGCCATGGATGGTCCAAGTTCGATCGAAGTCCTCGCGCGCGTGGCGGCGCAAACAGGAGAATCCGATCGCGCCATCGCGGCATTAGAGAAAGTGCTCTCGATACCGGGCGCAGGCGCCTGGACGTTAAATATTCCGCTCACTCCTGCGCTCCTCCGGCTCGATCCAATGTTCGATCCGCTTCGGAGTAATCCGCGTTTCCAAAAACTCTGTGACAAGAAGCAGCCGTGAGGTCGCGGAATTTCTTTGCAGAGCTGAAGCGGCGTAATGTTTATGAGGTTGTCTTCACCGATCGATACACCAACAGCGCGGCGGCAATATCTTCTACTGCCATACCGAGTGATTTAAAGATCGTGGTATCCTTTGCCCGTGGCGGAACTTTGCCAGCGAGCGCTTTGCCGAGTTCGGCATAAATTTTGGCGCCGGAAAGAATGACGTCCCCCGATTCCTTCAGCGCGCCTTCGCGCGAATCGACAAACACGACGTTGCTCATCGCTTCATCATCTAGTTCGCGCCAGTCGGGGCGACACGCTCCAACCGCGTTCACGTGACAACCGGGCTTTAGCCACGATCCCCGCAGGACCGGCGCTTTCGAATTGGTCGCTGTGACAATCACGTCTGCTCCGCGCACTGCTTCTTCAGCAGACATCGCCTTCGCGCCGATTTCTTTTGCGAACCGCTCCGCGCGTTCACGCGTAGGACTCCACACACGGATCTCCTCGAAATCCCGAACAAGACGCAACGCTTCCACGTGGCTGCGTGCCTGTACCCCGCTTCCGAGAATCGCCAAAATTCTTGCGTCTGCCAGCGCGAGAAGTTTTGTGGCGGCGGCGGAAACTGCCGCTGTGCGCATCTCGGTGATCAATCTTCCATCCATTACTGCGAGTGGCGTACCGGTCTCTGGATCGACAAGAAAAATCGTTGCCATGTGCGTCGGGATTCCCCGTTCCGCATTGGATGGATAGAACGTCACCGCTTTTAGGCCGAGTCCGTCCGGAGTTAACGCCGGCATCAGACCAAGGAACCCGGTCGCCGCGGCGAGATCGACATTGATCACTGAACGCACCGGCTGAGTGACCTTGCCAGCTGAGAAATCGATTAGCGCTTTCTCCATCGCCGGAATCAAATCGGCCATTCGCAGATGCTTTCGCACTTGTTCTTCGTTGAGAAAAAGCGGCTCATTAGTTTTCATGTTTAGCGCATTCGCCTCTCCCTTTCCGAAAGGGAGAGGATTAAGGTGAGGAATTCTTGCCGCAACGCCTCTCAAGAGCCAACCAAATCGCTTGCAAAACGCTATCAAGCTCTTTGCGAACTTGATGGTTCCAAAATCGCAACACAAGGACTCCGTGCTGAGCAAGGACTGTCGCCCGCGTTCGATCGTGAGTTCGGCCCATAGAATAATTGTGTCCGCCACCATCTAATTCGATCGCGAGCTTTGCAGAAGGACAGTAGAAATCCAGGATGTAACAGCAGAATAGGTGTTGCCGCCGAAATTTGTAACCGGCAAAATTTCGGTTTCGTAAATGACGCCAAAGAATCCGCTCAGGAGCTGTTGCTTTTTTGCGGAGTGACCGAGCGCGGTTCATTGAAACTGATTTAATGATCAAAGGCTAGCTGTGAAAAGGACAATCAGCCGCAGGCTAAACAGCTGGCCCCTCACCTCAATCCTCTCCCCCACAAGCGGGGGAGAGGCGGAGTGATGCACCGGCGGCGGACTTGTTCTTCGTCGAGATGCAAGGTCATAAGGAACTCCTTGTTGTTTGAGTTTACTCTGAGACCGGGCCGAGCGTCGCGATCTTTCTGCTTTTTAAGCTCGAAATCCGAAGCGCGAATTGCGAAACAAATCCGAATGAGCAAGGACGAAAGTCCAAAACGATTTGATCTCGAGGAGCGGACGTTCGCATTTGCGAAACGTGTGCGCGAGTTTGTTAAACGGCTGAGCAAAACGATCGGCAATGTCGAGGATTCGCGGCAACTGATTCGATCTTCCGGGTCTGTCGGTGGCAACTACATCGAAGCTAATGAATCTCTCAGCAAAAAGGACTTTATTCTTCGAATTAAGATTTGCCGGAAAGAAGCGAAAGAGAGTCGGTATTGGCTCCGATTAATCGAAGCAACGGACGAAACAATCGCGACTGAACGCGATCTGCTTGTGCAGGAAGCGCAGGAGCTAATGAACATCTTCGGTGCAATCGTGCGTAAGAGCGAGTAACGCGGTTTGATCATTCAGATTCTTCAGGAAATTGTTTCGAGCTTCGAGCTTCGTAATTCGGATTTGTAATCCACTCGGTTTCGAATCGAAAATAGACCCGCAATACGTATGCCTGAAAAACTGCAAACTCGTTGCGTGATTGTGGGTGGCGGACCGGCGGGGATGATGGCTGGTTATTTGCTCGCGCGAGCCGGCGTGCCAGTGGCCGTCCTGGAAAAGCATGCCGATTTCAACCGGGATTTTCGCGGCGACACGATTCATCCGTCCACGCTCGAGTTAATGCATGAGCTCGGCTTGCTCGATGAGTTTCTGAAACAGCCGCATCAGGAATTGCGGGAGTTACGTGGCGTTATCAACGGTCAGACCGTCCCCATCGCGGATTTCAGGAAACTTCCAACGCGCTGCAAATTCATTGCGTTCATGCCGCAGTGGGATTTTCTCAATTTTCTCTCAACTCACGCCAGGCGTCTTCCAGCATTCCAATTGCACATGGAAACCGAAGTCGTCGATTTGCTCGTCGAGAACGAGCGCGTGATCGGTGTGCGCGCAAAAACGCCACAGGGTGAACTGGAAGTGGGCTCAGATCTTGTCATTGGTGCGGATGGACGGCACTCGACTACTCAAACGCGGGCTGGGCTTGAGCAGCGCGAGTTCGGCGTGCCGATCGATGTGCTCTGGATGCGCATTTCCAAGAAGCAGGATGACCCGGAGCAATCGTTCGGTTTCTTTCAACACGGCAAGTTGCTCGTGTTACTCGATCGCGATGATTACTGGCAAGGCGGATTTGTAATTCCCAAAGGCGGCTTCGATGAAATCAAGGCGCGCGGGCTGGAGCAATTTCAAGACGACATTGTCACCTTCGCGGGTTTTCTACGCGACCGCGTGGTCGAATTGGATGACTGGACGAAGATCAAATTGCTCACCGTGCAAGTGAACCGTCTGTGCGATTGGTCCCGCGAAGGATTGCTTTGCATCGGTGATTCTGCGCATGCCATGTCCCCAGCGGGCGGCGTTGGGATTAATCTCGCCATTCAGGATGCGGTCGCGACGGCAAACTTGCTTGCGGAAAAATTGCGGCGCGGTCCGGTTTCGGTGAACGACCTGCGAAAAGTGCAAGCGCGCCGCGAATGGCCGACCCGCCTGATCCAGGGAATGCAGGTCTTTATTCACCGCCGGGTTGTCACGGGCCGAACATCGGGTGAGAAAAAATCGTTGCCGTTCGTGCTTCGGTTGCTGAAATGGTTTCCAATCCTTCGACAACTGCCTGCCCGTTTCATCGGCATCGGCCCGCGGCCAGAACGTTTTCGCAGCCCAAATGCAGGTCATATCTCATAGGCCGTCGATCTCAATCGACTTCGATAAAATCCGTGCGGCGCATGAGCGGATTCGCGCGTACATCAATCGCACGCCGGTGCTGACGAGCTTGCGACTCGATGAAGCAAGTGGAGCGTCATTGTTTTTTAAGTGCGAAAATTTTCAGAAGATTGGCGCCTTCAAGGCGCGCGGGGCGACTAATGCGGTCTTTGCGCTCGACGATGCGACCGCGCGGCACGGAGTGGCAACGCATTCGTCCGGCAATCATGGCGCCGCGGTGGCGCGCGCGGCGAAATTGCGCGGCATCCCGGCGCACATCGTCATGCCATCAAACTCGGCGAAGGTGAAGGTGCGCGCGGTGGAGAGCTACGGTGCGCACATCATCTTTTGTGAACCGATGGAAGAGGCGCGCGAAGCGCAATGCGCAGAGGTGATTAAAAAAACCAGTGCGATGCTGATTCACTCGTTTGAGAACGCGGATGTGATGGCAGGGCAGGGGACAGCCGCGATGGAATTGCTCGAGGAGGTTCCCGATCTCGATCTCGTGCAGCGCAATCGTTTCGCGCAGGCAAACGCATTGTCACCGAAAAGAAGTTCACAATCGCCGATGGTTTGCGAACAAACATCGGCGAACCAAATTTTGCGATCGTCCAACGTTACGTAGACGACATCGTGCGGCGGTTCCGTATGCGGCGGTCGTCGAGCAGAAGATCGACATCAGCGGGAAACGCGTAGGGATCATTTTGACTGGCGGCAATGTCGATCTCGATGCGTTGCCGTGGGTGAAGTAATGGGATCTTTAACCGCGGATTACGCAGATTAAACGAATCATTGGGGACCCGGATTCCGAAACAACCATCATTCTTTGACAGAATGCACAAAATGAATCGAATCACTTGCGTAAAATTCTGGGTATTCTGTTTATTCTGTCCAAATTCCACGATGCCGACTACAAGAGCAGCGTGCAGGGCAACGAGCAGGAGAAAGGAAAGACTAAGAGCAAGAGCAAGAGCATGAGCAAGAGGAAGAAAAGACAGTGGAAACTTATGTCTTGTTTTTTCTGGCCAGTATCGCAGCGGGCGTGATAAACGCGCTGGCCGGTGGCGGTGGACTAATAACATTCCCATTGTTAATGCTCGCGGTAGCGCCGGTGACCGCGGACGCTACAAGCGCTGTCGCGTTGTTGCCTGCCTATCCGACCGCAGTTTGGCGCACGCGCCGTGAGTTGGCCCGCGCGTTGCCTCCCCGGTGGTTGTGGTTGTTTCTTATTCCCAGCTTGCTCGGCGGTTTGCTTGGAGCGCTGCTGCTAAAGTGGACCGGGAACCGTAGTTTCGTCGTGTTAGTGCCGTGGCTAGTGCTATTGGCCACTCTCGTCATTCTGCTGCGGCCGATTCTCGTTCGACGCACAGAAGGCGATAGCAAGGAACCTGATTTGGCGGCAGCGTTGTGGCCTATCGTGATGGCGATCATTTTCGTGGTCGCGCTCTATGGCGGGTATTTCGGTGCCGGTATCGGCATTTTGATGATTGGTGCCTTGAGCTTGCTGACGCCGGGCGACATCCGGCACGTGGTCGCGCTGAAGAATCTTTTGACGGGTTGCTTGCGAGCGGTAGCGGTCATGGTGCTTGTCATCGAAGGTATTGTGGATTGGAGGTACGGCGCGCTAATGGCGCTTGGTGGCCTTTTGGGCGGCTACTTTGGGGGCTCGCGTCGCATCGCGCGAACCGGGCTGTTGTTGTACGCTCGATCGTCATTGGGATCGGTTTTCCGGTGGCGACCTACTACTTTTGGAGGTTATACGGTCCGCCCGTGATGCGTGTAGGCGGCGAGTGAGATCGTCGCGTCAATCGCAAGTGTGGGAGAATCGCGGTGCGGCGAGCTGCTGCGTCGTTTTGAATTTTTTACACGGCATAGGAACCATCGGCCGCGTCAAAACCGAAACTTCTCTATGAGGGTTTAATTATATGAAAATGTTGAGTTTAATTACAGCGGCATTCTTTCTCGTGTTCGGCGCTGTTGCTTCCAACGGAGCAGTCGTCACGAGAATCTCCAACGAGACGGGCGTTCCCGTGGCTACTTTGCAATCGGAGAGGGCATCGACCGGGCTTGGCTGGGGTGAATTGGAGAACGCGCACCTGCTGGCTAATGCGCTGGCTGCTAATGGGTCTAATCTCACCTTCAATGACCTCGTGGCAATGCACCAAGCTGGCGAGGGCTGGGGCAAGATTGCTCACGATAACGGTCTAAACCTTGGCAGGATCGTGAGCGATGCTCATCGATCCAGCCAGGCAGCGTTACACGCGCAAAACACCCAAACCGTGCACGGCAAGAGCAGCGGTATTCATGGCAAAAGCGCCACTCACATCGGCAGAGGTCACACGAGCACGATGAAGGGTATCGGACACGGCCCGAGCACCAAATCCGGCCGAGGACCCGTTCATGGCATGGGTGGCATGGGCCATGGCCATGGTGGCCACTAAAAATGGCTAATCAAAGACCGCCCGCGATGAGGTGATTACTTTAGCGTAATCTCGCGCATGGTTTTTGTGCCGAGGATTTCGCAGGTGTCGATCCGTTTCACAGCAGTGGCGCGGCGTTGATCTTCGGATCCCATCACCTTTTCGATGATGGGGGTCCGTTTTGTCGCGCAAATTGTCGAACACAGCCCAGCTTGGATATTCAACCACGATGAGAATGTTGAAATCCTGCGGGTTCGACGCCTCGCCGTTCAAGATTTTATAGTCACACACGATGATCAATGGCACAGCGACGCTCGGATGTGACGGCAAGAAATTTGAGCTCAGCCCGGGCGGTTTCAATTTCACGCCCGCTAAAATGATTCACGAAGCATGGCTGCCAGCGAACTCGCTCACATTCATCACCGTGGATGGCGCGTGGGACGTTAACTGGGTGGAAGGCCCGCCGACAAAGGCCGATCTCAACTTGTAGCTGTTCCGAATTTGGCAGTCGTAAGCCGACAGCATCGTCTTGACTACAGCGACGGCACTCGCCGCCTTTGCGCAGGAAGGAACACTGCAGGACGTAAAACAGGGAGCAAAGAAAGCTGGCGAGACCATTAAAGACGGGCTTGAAACGGCTGGCGAAAAAACCAAGGAAGCCGCTGAGACAGTAGGAGAGAAAACGAAGGAAACCGCCGAAACCGTCGGCAAAAAGACCAAAGAAACCGTTGAAACCATAGGCGAAAAAACGAAGGAGGGCGCGAAAACGGCGGGCCATAAAACTAAAAAAGCAGTGAAAAAGGCGAAGGCAGAAGCTACGGGCGATTGATCGACAGATCGCAGGCGCGGCACACCTTCTCCGGGTGATTGCTGCGGAAAAAAGCGCAGCCTTGTTAGAACCGGTTTCAGCGGTGTAGCGGCGGTCTGCTTGCCGCGCCGAAGCTCGGCAGAGGTGGATGATCGCCGACGAATCGGACTTCCCTTCATGTCGGCGGCGCGCATAGAGCGCCGCTGGAGTCCCTATCTTTCGGACTTGCTCAGGCCCGGCGAGTGAGTCCTATTTGGCGCGAACAAATGAGTAGTTTGCGCCTCGGAGTGAACATCGATCATGTGGCAACCTTGCGTCAGGCGCGTTACGCCACCATGCCGCAATCCAAGAATGCGGAGCCCGATCCGGTTGCAGCAGCTTCAGTTTGTGAGCGGGCAGGCGCCGGCGGAATCGTTGCGCATTTGCGGTCCGATCGCCGGCATATTCAAGATCGCGATATCGAGCGTCTGCGCCAAAGCATCATGACAAAGCTGAATCTGGAAATGGGCAATACGCCCGAGATTGTCGATTGGTGGGCTCGATGTTATTACACAGCACAAGGAACTGAGTGCGACCGTCAAGCGTCTGCAACTTGCGGGGATTCGCGTGAGCCTGTTTATCGATCCGACTCTGGAGCAGGTCGATGCGGCCGCCGAGCTCGGTGTGGAGATGGTGGAGTTGCATACTGGCCGACTCGCGAACGCGTTTACAGAAAAGATCGAAAAGGAAGAGCTGGAGAAATTGCGGGCGGCCGCGCGTGCCGCATCAGAATCAAAGGTGCAAGTCAACGCTGGCCACGGGATCAACTATAAAAATATCGCGCTCATTCATCAGATTCCGAATCTAACTGAACTCAACATTGGTCACTCAATCGTTTCTCGTGCAGTCCGGGTGGGGCTTGGAACCGCCGTGAAAGAGATGCTCGCGGCGATGGAGAATTATCGCGGATGAGAGAGAGCAGTTGGACTGCGACTTGCGGACGCGGAGGCTTTTAGAGATGAGCGTAATCGGCATCGGTGTCGATCTTGTCGAATGCGCGCGAATTCAGCGTGCAGTCGATCGTTTTGGCGATCGCTTTCTACATCGCGTTTTTACCGATCGCGAAATCGAGTATTCAATGTCGATGAAGTTTCCGGCGCGGCATTTGGCTGCCCGTTTTGCAGCGAAAGAAGCTGTTTCCAAAGCATTCGGCACAGGAATTGGAAAAGCGATGGGCTGGCGCGATATCGATGTTCGGAAAAAGCCAAGCGGCGAACCGTTTCTAGTCTTTTCCGGGCCGGCAAAAGAGCTGACGGAACGGCGCGGCGTGCAGACTGCCTTAATCACGCTCAGCCATACTGAGCATCACGCGATGGCTACAATTGTGCTGGAGAGCGCTGCCACGCCGCAAACGTGATAGTCAGGTCTTTCAGTTAAATCCGCCTCCAACTGTCACGGTTTGAGGTCCAGCGCCGCTTTGCCAGCTTCGAGATTCACAGGTAGGGAGATGTGGTCGTGGACGATCAACCATTTGCCGTTGATCTTGCGCAAGCCGCTGGTCGCACGAACCCATACCTCCGATTTCTGCCCGCTCTTTAGCGTACCACTAATGCGTTCAAGACTGTGGATAAAGGCCACGTTGTTTCCCGCAACGATGCTAACGCTGCGAAATTCCGTCTCAATTGGGCCTTCGTACTGAGCGAGGAATTCTTCGTAGTCCCTTCGATATGCATCTTTGCCGACGTATTGCAGCGGCGGCACGATATCGTACGCGATCACTTTCGGCGCATACAAAGACATGATGCCATTAATATCGTGGGCGCGGAAAGCCTTGGCCCAACGGTCCCACACCTTCCGAATTTCCACTTCGTCATTAGCGGCGTCTGCTTTTGGCATCAAGCCAAACGCAAGCGCGAACACAAAAAGGGCGACTAACTTCTTTATTGGCTATCCTCCTTCACATCGCCCGTTGTACTACATTTGAGACTAACCCGTAAAGCGCACTCCGCCTGTTGAGCCGCGATACTGTGTTGAGACTGTTTCGGCACGACGCCTAAGCCAGCACGCGAGATGCGCATGCGCGACCCAGTGTTTACAGTCGTACCTGTTCCGCGCTTTTGGCTGGAATCCAGCCGCGCAGATTGTTTGGCAGCGCTGCGTAGATCCAGTCGCCGCGCGTGCTCAGAATTTTAATCTCACTGCCTGGAGACAGTGCCAAAACGCTGTTCGCGGTGTCCGCCGTAGCGATTCGCGCTTGCACATTTTCGGCCGTCACGATTGCCGTAGCGCGGCCTTTAGCGCCACGGTCGAGTTGCCAAATCGCGAAGATTGCTCCAGCGAAAACTGAAAACGCTAGGAACAGCAAGGCGATCGTCGCAGCCGATCGCCGACGCGCGAAAATCAACGCCACCAGAGAAAAACCTCCGATCCAGAAAGCGATAACTGCTGTGATGCTGTACTGATTGATGCTCGCAAATTGTAGATAACGTTCCGGCCAGCTTTGCTGCAGCTCCAGCGCGTGCGCCTCGTCGCGTGCCATCTGCAAATTGGCCGTTGCTTCTGGATGATGCCGCTCCAGCGCGAGCGCGCGTTCATAATTCAAAATCGCGCGTCCGAAATCGCTGGTGCGGAAATAAGCGTTGCCTAGATCATAAAACAAATTGGCGTTCCATCGTCCTGAGCGAACGAGGGCTTCATAGCCGTCGATCGCTTCCTTAAAATGTCCCTGAGCGTAGGCCTGGTTGGCCCTCATGAACTCAGCGTCCGATTGAGCAAATAGGGACATGGCCAGAAAAACCGCGAGCGACGCCGTGAGGAAGACAACACGGACGGATCGCGACCTCCAGGCGCGCTCTGCGTTTCTTATCATTTCAAATTCTCGATCAATTCCAGCACATCCCGGCGATCTTCCGAGGAAATTTTTCCCGATCCATTATGCGCACCGCTGTATTGGAGCTCGTCGCTTTGCTCGAACAGTCGGCGCAACCGCTCTCGCGAATCGCCGTTGAGTCCAAACGTGTCCGCCGCTGTCTCTGCATCAACTACGTTTGGGTCGATCTGGCGACTGCCAGATGCTAACGCCGCTTTCACACGAACAGCTCTGGAAGCCTCGGCATAATATTCTCGCAGCGAAGCATCGGCCCGATGTAATTTGCGCATCCGTTCGGCCAGTTCATGCTGTAGCGCCGTGATGCGTCGCGCCTCGCGATTGTCGGCCTTCGCTTGACGAATTTTCCAGCCCGCCAATCCGATCAGTGCGAGAAACGGGATCAACTGTGCGGTCCAAAAAACTGGACGCGTATAGAGCGGCGCGAATGATTCTGTCGCTGCCGGTTGTTCCGTAAGCTGGTACAAAATATCCGCCGGCTTCGCTGTAGCCGCCGGTCGGGTTGCTGGAGCCGGGGTCGGCGACGCTGGTCGAGACGCGGCGACGTTTTGCGTCGGAGCCGCACCGCCTTGCACAGTGATCGCAATCGGCTCACTGCGCAGTGTCACGTATTGCTCTTTGACCGGATCAAAATAGGAAAATGCAAGCATCGGCAGGCTCTGCTTTTTTTCATTGGGCGAAAGTACCGTTTCAAAAGATTTCGCTCCGCTGATTCCGACTTCATCGTCCTGTTTGAACTTCGAAGATGGCGGATATTTGTGCCATCCATGCTCATCCTCGACCACAGGCGCATTGACCCTGTCGAAATTGCCGCGTCCCGAGATTGTCGATGTAACAGTTATCGGATCGCCCACTTGAACGCTCTTGGGCTTGGCTTCGGTTGTCATCGTAAAATTCCCAATCGCACCCGAGAAACTTGGTGGCGCGTTTTGCGGTAACGCTTTTACGTCGAGCGTCACAGGCTCGCTGCTGATTTCCACTTCGCGGCGCTCCCCAAATTGGCCAAATGGATTCGAGAAAAACGGATCTGAGAACGGGTCATCCCGATCGAACAAGTCGAATGGCGAACGTGAGCGCGGCGAACTTAGTCTTCGCGGAACGACGACCTGTGCCTTCGCTTTAACCGGCCCGATCTCAAGCTTTCCCGAGTGCACCGCAGCGATAGCGCTCTTAAATGTCACGATATTGTACGTCCTACCGTTAATCGTTTCGAGATTTTCGGAGGATTGCTGCAACTTTTGCGCAGTAAATCCTTGTCCGGTGATTTCAGGTGGTTCTGTCAGTTGTGGGTGGGTGCGCGGATCATATCCGAGCCGAACCTGAACGGGCACCATTTCGCCGACGAACGCAATTTTTTTCGGCACAATTAATTCGGCGAAAACAAGCTTGCTCGTATCGGTGGTTGGCCGAGCTCCACGGCGATTTTGTGTAGCCTGCTGATTTGAGGAAGCAGCTACATGCAGCGTGAGCGGGGGCGTGCGCAGCGAGTTGCTGCCGACGCGAATCGTTTGAGGCGGAATAGTAAACATGCCCGCTCTCAACGGAAGGACGGTATAGTCGTAGCTCACGCTTGCTGTAAGGTTGAAATTGTTTATCTCGACGCGCTGAGACGTTCCTGTTCGATGAATCTCGAGGCCATCCACCGGAATCTGTTCCGGTGCATCTGCGCCGCGTGCTCCGGTCAGACGAATCTCTAGCTGGACATCTTCACCGACTACGGCTTCGGACTTGCTTAAGACCGCTGTGACGCTTGGCGAATCGGCAAATGCGAAACTGGTCGCCAGAATTCCGGCCACGGTCCCAATCAAGAATGCGCGTCCCATTTTAAATCAAACATCGAACATCAAAGTTCAAATTCGCTTACCAGTCGTTATAGACATGGCGCGTTGCTTTGCGTTCATCAAGTTGAACTCGCGCCTCCTCGTCTCTCATTGATTCCAGGAGCGCTTCCGCCTGACGTTCGCTCATTTGACCTTCCTTTTCCAACTCGGCCTCGGTCGCCTGCGCATTTTTATCTGGCGGTTTTTCTGATTTCTCCTGGCCCGCTCCCTTCACTTCGCCGGCAAATTTTTTCTGCGGCGATTCCGCTGGAGTGGCTGAAGGTTCGGCGCTTTCTCCCTCTCCCGGCGTGGACGATGGCATTCCGTTTCCATTCTCGTCAGGCGTCGGAGACGGCTGCTCACCTTCGCCTGATTGTTCCTGATTCGATTTTTGTTCGCCGAGAGACGGCGATGGTGAAGACTGCGTGCCCTGTTGCTGTCTTGGTTGCTGAGGTTCGCTCTTTGCCTGGGATTCATCTTTCTTGCTTCCCTGTTTTTGATCCTTCCCGCTCCCGGATTGGCTCTGTGATTGCTGATCTTGTGCTTGCTGCTGGTCTTTTTGCTGCTGGCTCTGGCTCGATTGCTGCTGCTGCTGCTGTTGTTGTTGCTGTTCTTGATTTTGCTGCTGCTGGTTTTGCCCGCCTGAACCAGATTGCTGTTTCTGTTGGTCTTTGTTCTTTCTCTGCGGCGGGGACGGGGAAGGGGAGGGTTGCTGCTCCGGTTGTTTCTTGTTTTTTAATTCTTCGATCTTTTTCTTTACGTAATCGTAATTCTCCTTCGCCTCTTTGTTTTGCGGTTCAAGCTTGAGTGTTTGCTCATACTGATCGAGTGCATTTGTCCAATCGCTAAGTTTTTTCTCATCAGTTTTCTGTGCTTCTCCATGCTGATAAAGAGTGTTGCCGAGGTTGTAGTGAGTTTTGCTCTGTAAGGTCGTGTCCTTGGAGAGCAGCGCTTGACTGAAGGATTCCAAGGCCTTGTTATAGTCTTTTAATTTGTAAGCAGCTGCACCTGAATCGAACTGGAGCTTGTCCTCAACGTGCGATTGCGGATGCGATTTTAACGTCTGCTGAAACTGGCTGTAGGCATCTTCGAATTTGCCTTCACGATACGCGTCGATTCCTGGAGCGATGGCGAAAACGAAAGGCGAGAAACAGATTAGAATCATCACGGCAGCAGTTGTTGCTCTGGCAGGCGTGGCAACGTAACTTCTTTCACGCGCTCGTCTGCGCTCTGGAATCAAGATCGACAAGGCCAGAGCGATTAACGCGGCGCCCAGCGGCCATTCGTAGCGTTCAATCGGCCGGCGCGACAAACGCACGTCCACCTCGGCTGCTTGCATCTTTGCCAGTCCTTCATCGTAAAGCTGCCGCATCGCGCGCGGACCATTCTCCAAATGCAGATAAAATCCGCCCGCCGCCTGCGCGATCTCACGCAAACGCTTATCGTCTAGCTTGGATTTGACGACTTGACCGGCTGAATCTTTAACAAAAGCCGTTTGGCCTTCGTCACCGCCGATCGGAATGAGGGAGCCCTGCGCGGTTCCGACACCTACTGTAAAAATCCGCACGCCAGCATCGACCGCGGCTTTCGCCGTTTTGACGGCGTCCCCGCTCAATTCTTCGCCGTCGGTAAAGATGATCAGTGCACGATTGCCTACTGCGCTTTTTCCGAAGCTCTGCGTGGCAAGAGTAATGGCGCTGGAGATATTTGTGCCGCCCTCTGGAATCGTCTTCGTATCCAGATCGTTAATTGCCTCAACTACGGCGTCGTAATCAATGGTTAGCGGAGCTTGCAAAAAAGCGCGTCCCGCGAAGGCGATCAGACCGACACGGTCGCCCTGAAGTTCGTTGATCAGGTCCTGAGTGACAAGCTTGACGCGCTCGAGTCTGTTCGGCTGCACGTCGTTGGAAAGCATGCTCCGAGATGTATCGACCGCGATCAGCAAGTCGAGGCCTTTCCGTTTCACATCCTCAAACGTGTAACCCCAGCGCGGCTGAGCGAGACTGATCAGTGCTAGAGAAAGACCAAGCAATTGCAACCCGTATCGCAACACGCGTCGCGGATGATTTACCGTTCCCGCTAACTGCGGTAGCAATCGCGCCGAAACAAACTCCTGCAAACGCCTGAGTCCGCGATGCTCCGCGCGAATGAACATTGCAATCAGAACTGGTACCAGAGCCAATCCCCAAAACCATTGTGGTGCGCCAAAGGTCATGGCAGTTTTTTCCAAATCGTTTGCGACAAAACCATTTGCACGAGCAACAAACTGCATCCACCCATAAGGCATAGGGGAAATAGATCACGGTACTGTTGATATTTTTTGACACTCACCGTCGATTTCTCTAGTTTGTCGATGTCGCTGTAAATTTGTTCGAGCGATTTCGTGTCCGTCGCTCGGAAGAATTTTCCGTCAGCAATTTTAGCGACCTCCCTCAGACCCGTTTCGTTGAATTCCACACGTTGATTTTCGTAGAGAATATTGCCAAGTGCATCTGTGAGCGGCCCTCTGGATGTGTAGATCGGTGCCGGTGCGATTCCATTGATTCCAGCGCCTATAGCATAGAAATGAATTTTCAATGCTTTTACCGCTTCTGCAGCGGTGCTCGGCGGAATTTTCCCAGCATTATTCTCACCGTCGGTTAACAGCACGAGCACGCGGCTCTTTGAGCGTTTGTCATTAAGTCGATTGGCCGCGGCAGCCATGGCCGACCCAATTGCTGTGCCGTCTTCGACAAGACCGATGCGTACTCTTTCCAGATTCTGCAAAAGCCAATCGTGGTCCAAAGTCATTGGACTCACGACGTATGGACGGCCTGCGAATGCAATGATGCCGATGCGATCATTCGGCCGTCCCTCGATGAATTTGCGGGTCACTTCGCGGATCGCATCCACGCGCGTCGCCTCCTGACCGCCAATTGTGAAATCCTTCGTAAGCATCGAGCCGGAGACATCGAGCACGAGCATGATGTCGATTCCGCTCGCTTCCACCTGGGTAAGGCTTTTGCCAAGCTGCGGACGCGCGAGTGCGACAACGAAAATCGCCAGCGCTGCCACCAGCAGCGTTTGTAAAATCTTGCCCGCGCGCGCTGCGCTCCTTTTCCCGATCGCGCGAAGGCTGGCCGTCGATGAATATGTCAATGCAGCAGCAGGGCCGCGTTTCCCTCGCAACCAGGCGAGCAACGGGATCGCCAGCAGTAACAACAGCAACCACGGCCGCGCAAACGTTAGTGCGCTGTTTGCCGGCCACCAATCAAACAGTCGCAAGTTGACCTCCTCCTACAAAACGGATCGCTTCATCGAGTAACAACCGGCTGTCCGCAGATGTCGCTTCGTAACGCGCGAACTTGATCAGATCGCACCGGTTCAAAAAATCTTCGAGCAGCGATTTTTCGTCCGCGGAAAACGGCGAGGCCTTTGCCAGCGCAGTCAGAAATTCGATGGAAGTTTGTCGTGTTGCTAGCAACCCATACTGCTGCGTGACGTAGCTTCGTAAAATGTCGGATGCACGGATGCTGAACTGATACGGGCTCATCCTTTTAATCTCACGGCTAATTCGCTCAAGCTCTTCGAGTGCGATCTCGCGCGGCAATTTCGGCGGCAACGGCGGTTTTCGCCGCCGAGCGAAAAACCAGACCGCCAGGCCGAGAAGCGAAAGCACGACAAATGCGATCAGAAAAACCAGCCAGGGCGAAATCAGCGAGTAATCGACCGGCGGCGCGATGTCGTGGAATTCTTCGGCCGCGAAGATTGACAAGCCAAAATGGCATTGGCTTCGCAGCCCATGTTCCATCGGCAAGAAGCCGATGCCACGACATAAGATCGACATTTGCATTTCTAACGGATCGAAATCCGGCGTTCGCGTTGTTTGAAGAACGAGCGCAGCGCCGGCAAATAATCTTTTCCAGTTTGCAGCGCAATGGCGTCGATGTTGTTCCGCCGAAGCACACGCGATAGTTCTGTGTCGCGTGCATCCATGAAATCGGTAAAGCGCGCGCGTGTCGTGCGATCAGCAGTATTGATCTCGACCTGATCACCAGTTTCGGCATCTTCCAACGTGATAATGCCGACGTTTGGCAGCGCCCTTTCTCGTTCATCGTGGATATGGATGGCTACGAAGTCGTGCCGTTGCCCGCTCACCGCCAGCGCTTGCGAAAAATCGGGCGCTTGAAAATCCGAAATGAAAAAGACGACTGCGCGGCGCGTGACAATGTTATTCAAGTAATCGAGCGCCAGGGCCGGTTCTGTGCCGCGTGCCTGCGGTTCAAAAAACAGAATCTCGCGAATGAGACGCAGGGTATGCGAGCGGCCTTTTTTAGGCGGAATAAAAAGTTCGACGCGATCGGTGAAAAGCAGGAGACCCACCTTATCGTTGTTCCGAATCGCACTGAACGCAAGTAAGCAGGCGACCTCAGCCGCTAGTTCGCGCTTTGATTGCGTGGTGCTGCCGAAATTTCCAGAGGCGCTAACATCGACAACAAGCATGACAGTCAGCTCGCGTTCCTCGGTAAATTGTTTTACAAACGCGGTTCCAAGGCGCGCGGTCACGTTCCAGTCAATCGCGCGAATTTCGTCGCCCGGTTGATATTCGCGCACGTCTTCAAAGTTCATCCCGCGTCCTTTGAAGACGCTGTGGTAATCGCCGGCGAACGCGGTTTCGACTAGACCCCGCGTCTTGATCTCGAGTGTCCTGATTTTTTTAAGAATCTCAGCCGGGTCCACAGCTACCTCGAATCAAGGCACAGGCAATCCGGCGAAAATTCGCTCGATGATCGTCTCGCTGGTCACCGCTTCAGCCTCGGCTTCGTAGCTGACGATGATGCGATGCCGCAACACATCAGGACCGATGCTTTTGATGTCCTGCGGCGTGACGTAACCGCGGCCGTTCAGGAATGCGTGCGCCCGCGCGCCGAGTGCTAAATAAATTGTGGCGCGAGGCGAAGCGCCGTAACGGATAAGCCCTTCGAGCCGCAAATTGTACGCAGCGGGCTGGCGCGTCGCCCAGACGACATCGACAATGTAATCCTTTACCCGGTCATCGATGTAAATGCTGTTGACCACGTCGCGCGCCGCAATGATTTGCTTTGGTTCGATCACGGGATCCACCCGCAAATCGGGCGCCGAAGTCGCCATCAGATCGAGAATCGTTCGTTCCTCACTTTTTTGCGGATAGCCAATGTTCAACTTGAACATGAAACGATCGAGTTGCGCCTCTGGGAGTTGGTAGGTGCCTTCCTGCTCGATCGGGTTTTGTGTCGCGAGAACCAGGAACGGATCGGAGAGAGGATATGTCTTTTCGCCGATGGTCACCTGCCTCTCCTGCATCGCCTCCAGCAACGCGCTCTGGACTTTGGCTGGTGCGCGATTGATTTCATCGGCCAGGATTAGATTGGAAAAAATCGGCCCGAGTTTAGTCGTAAATTCGCCGGTGCGCGGGTTATAAATGAGCGTGCCGATTAAATCCGCGGGCAATAGATCGGGCGTGAATTGCAATCTCTGAAAACCTGTTTGAATACAGGCGGCCATTGTTTTCACGGTGAGCGTTTTGGCCAGACCGGGAACGCCCTCGAGCAGGAGATGACCGTTGGCGAGCAGGCCGAGCAGAAGCCGATCGACAAGATATTTCTGGCCAACGATAACGTGAGCAACTTGCTGGCGGATGGCCGGGATCCATTGGCCAAGTTCTTGCACTTCCTGTGTAATCTCCTGCGTCGATTTCATACGATGTGATTTTGAGACAGGTACCAAGGGTAAAATGTTCGATTAAGCAGACCGCGTGTGGCTTGGTTCACGAGCGCGCAGACTCAAAATGATCGGCAAGCCGGGGTATGGCTCAAGTTTGCGAATACGAGCTTCGAGATAACGCCGATATGTCTCAGTCAACAACTGTGGGTCGTTGACGAAGAGAACGAACTCCGGGGGCTGTAAATCTCGATCCGGTCTTCCTCTCGTTTGCGCGGCGTAAAAGAGTTTAAGCCGGCGGCCTTTGACCAGCGGCGGTGGATTGGCTTCAAACGCCTGTCGGAGCAATCGGTTCAGGATTCCAGTGCCGATTCGGCGCCGCGCCCCGCGTCGGATCTTTTCGATCAGCCCAAATAATTTTTCGACGTGCTCCCCCGTAAGGGCGGATGCTACCAAGGCCGACGCATAACCTAGAAAGAAAATTCTCGCTCGCGTTTCAGCGGCAAGCTGCGAGACCGTCTGTTTTTGATTCCGTCTCAGCCTGATCAAATCCCATTTATTCAAAACAATAATCGCCGCTTTGCGCTCTCTCTGGGTCAATCCGGCGATTCGTTTGTCCTGCGCCGTTATGCCCGCCGTGACATCGACAATGAGAATGCAGAGATCGGCGCGGCGGATACTTCGTTCCGCGCGCATGACGCTGAAAACTTCAACCGAGCTGGAACGTTTGCCGCGTCTGCGGATTCCAGCGGTGTCGATGAACAGAAACTCTCGACCGTCTCGTCGATAAGAAATGTCGATAGCGTCCCGTGTTGTTCCCGGCAACGTGCTTACAATCGCCCGCTCACTCTGCACAATAGAGTTGATGAGCGAAGATTTGCCGACATTCGGGCGACCAACGATCGCGATGGCGAGCGGAGCTTTGATGTTTGAGGTTTGATGTTTGATGTCTCGCTCAGCGGCGGGCAAGGGCAGAACCTGATCTATTGTTTTAAGCAATTCCGTGATTCCACGATTGTGCTCGGCGCTGACAGATTGACTGCGCGAAAATCCAAGCGTCGCAAAATCGGCAGCGAGATCCTCGTGTTTTTCACGGTCGATCTTGTTGATGACGAGGACGACCGGCTTGCGCGCTGTGCGCAGCATGCGCGCAAGCTCCTGATCGAGCGGCGAGAGTCCCTCCTTTGCATCGACGAGAAAAAGCAGAACATCGCTCTCCTTAATCGCTTGTTCGACGGTGCGGCGGACTATTGTGGCTAGTTCAGATTCTCCCGCGCCAAGGACGCCACCTGTGTCCCAAATCACGAACGGCGCGCCGCGCGCGCAGATTGCCGAGATGCGATCGCGCGTGATCCCCGGTTTATCATGCACGATGGCGATCTTGCGGCCAATCAGTCGATTGAATAACGCGGACTTGCCTACATTCGGCCGGCCGACGATCGCGACATTCGGTGGTCTGCTTGTGCCATTCACGCAGGAGACCGGGTTTAAGTTTTCTTCGGGTGAGCGTGGCCTGCGGCCTGCAGTTGCCGGATGCCATCTGTGACATAAACGATTCCGGATATTAAAGTGAAAAAGCCAGCTACGATTACCACATAAAGGATGGGAAGCAGCTGCAGCTGCAGCATGACCCAACCGATGGCGATCATCTGTAAAACGGTCGCTACCTTTCCCGTCCAGTTTGGTTTCACATGCACTTTCCCAATGAGCAAATACAAGACGGCTGCACCGACGAAAAGGATGGCGTCTCGCGAAATCACGAGAACCGGGAACCAGACTGGAAATCTGCCGTAATCGGGATCGACCTCGCTCCAGTTACTGAGGCTCAATGTAATGATGCCGCTCAGCAGCAATCCTTTGTCAGCAATTGGATCGAGGATAACGCCCAGCGAACTCCGCTGATTGTAGCGGCGGGCGACATAGCCATCCAAACCATCGCTGACTGCAGCGATTAGGAAAATAGCAATTGCAGTAAAACGCATCCATTCGAGCGGCGCGCCACGCTGGATGCTTTGGCCGTAATAAATTGCCATTGCTACGAAAGCCGGAATCATCAAAATCCGAACGACGGTGATTTTGTTGGCCGTAGTCATAACGGTCAGCAAAGTTCAAACCGCCATTCAAACTTGCAAGGCAATTTGGCCGCGCTCGGCAATCACGCTGTCATCTTGATCCCGCGGTCGCTGGAGAAGGATCTCACGTGCGAGGTTTTGCAGCACGCTCGGGCCGGGCGTGATCCATCCATCCCTGATGGGAGTTCCCCTCCCGCGCCTGGAGGATCGGAGTGACATGACCTTCGACTTACGCCGCAGCGGCTGCCGCGTGTCGGCCTTCGGCGAATTCTTCGATCATCTTCCTGTTGAATGCAGGAATGTCGTCTGGCTTGCGACTGGAGACCAGTCCGTTATCCACGACCACTTCCTCATCCACCCAGCGCGCGCCCGCATTGCGCATATCCACTTGAATTGCCGGCCACGATGTCATCTTCCTGCCGCGAACAAGGTCCGCGCTGATCAGGACCTGCGGGCCATGACAGATGACTGCTACCGGTTTGTGCTCCCGGAAAAAGTGCCGGGCAAATTCAAGCGCATTCTGATCTAAACGCAGCGCATCCGGATTTAATAGCCCGCCCGGGATCATGAGCGCGTCAAATTCCTCCGAGCGTGCGTCCTTCAGCGTAAGATCGACATCGAATTTGTCGCCTTTATCCGCGTGATGCATCCCCTGGATTTTGCCAGGCTTTAACGAAACGATTTTCGTTTCCGCACCGGCCTTATCGCCTCACGCGGCTCTGTCATTTCCACCTGCTCAAAGCCATCTGCCACAAGGATGGCCACTTTTTTCCCTTCGAGTTTTCGTGCCATAAGATTTCCCTCCGTTGATGTTAATTGATTCGGTCGTGAACACTGACCGTACTAAAGCTACGAAGGGCAGCAGAAGATTGGATGCAATTGAGAAGAATGCTCAGCTCTTGTGCGCGCATGTGCCGGGTCTTTCTTCAGACGGGATTTTAAATCCTTCGATTTGTTTTTTGATCTCGTTAGCGAAGCTGGCTGCGCCGGCACCGTTTACGACGCGGTGATCAAACGTGAGCGAGAGCGTGATCACTTCTGCGCTTTCGTTTTCGTTTTTGTTGGGAATTAATTCGCGGTGCGCGGTGCCAACAAAAAGCGTCCCGACTGATGGCGGCACGACAATCGGCGCCCCAGCTTTCACCCCGAAAGCGCCCAGACTCGTGATTACCACCGACGCGTTCATGGCGTCAACACGACCGCCGCGCGTAGCCTCGACAGTTTTATTGTAAATCTTTACGAATTCGGGCCAGCTTTTCTTATTTGCTTTTGTAATCACCGCAGTCGCCAGACGATCGCCTTCGAGCGCGACCGCAATCCCCAGATCGAAATCGTCATTCTGGACGATCTGATCGTCTTCGAGAATTAACCGGCGGAATGACGCATGTTTTTCCATCGCACGCACGACTGACCACGCGATCATCACGGAAGGAGAGGCGGCGTTCTTGCCGTCTTTCTCTTTCGCTCCGTCGCGTGCTCTTCGAATTCCATCCCACCGCGCGTCGATTTGCAGGTTAGCAGGAATGACACGGCTGAGTTTGCGGGTGATGGTGGGCGAAAGTGCCGGCTCGATATTGGAGTGGCGGGCGGTTCGCCCGCGGCTACTGGGTTCCGCAACCGACACGGCCGCCTCTACAGGCTTTCGATCTGTCGATTCTTTGGAGGCTGTCTCGAGCTGATCTGCAAGGGATGCTTCGTCCGTGAAAAGTGTGCCAAGCTCGTGACCAATCTCGACCGTATCGCCGACTTTCGTTTTCCATTCGCCCATCACTCCAGCGAACGATGATTGGATCGGATAAACGGCTTTGTCCGTTTCAACTTCGCACAGCTCATCGTCCAGCGCGATGGGATCGCCCGGGTTTTTCAAGAGGGAAACAATTTTCGCGTTGCGAATTCCTTCGCCCATAACCGGAACGGTAATGCTTTGCACGCGCCGCTTGCCGATGTCGATCTTAGGCGCGATGTAGGGGCGCCTCTCCTCAGGCGCAATCTCCGGTTTTGCGGTCGCCACGGCGACCGCCTCTACAGCAACACGCTCATGTTTGGTTGCAACCAAACGCCTAATCGCAGCGACGATGCGCTCCACATCGGGCAACGCGGCGTACTCATAGATGGGATTGTAACCGATCATGACGTTGGCTTTACTGACGAGAATCGGCGGACTGATCATCGCATTCCAGAGCTCGGACGTGCTCGTGACGTGGGAAATAATCATCTGCCCCACACTGCAGTTCTCGGTGTCTTCTTGCACAACAAGGAGCCGGCGAGTTTTGTGCACTGATTCCTCTATTGCAGCCTTGTCCCAGGGAACGATGGAGCGCAGATCAATGAGTTCGACACTTATTTCATTGTTGATCTTCGCGATTACTTCCAAGGATTTCTCGATCGTGTTTCCCCATGCGACTACCGTCACGTCAGAGCCGGTCGTGCATTGACGCGCCCGTCCCAACGGAACGGCCCGGATCGGCTCCGCGTATTCGTGTTCGGCCCAAAGCAAGTGTTTTGGAATTAAGAAGATCACAGGATCCTCACCGTGCATTGCGGTCCAGAGTAATCCCGCTGCGTCCTCTGGCGTGCTTGGGACCACCACGTTTAGCCCGGGGTAATGGGCGAGCGACGACTCATTCGCCTGACTGTGCCACAAACTCCCCCCCGGCAGATAGGCGCCATAAGGCGCATAAACCACGGCCGGACATTTCCAATTGCCGAACGATCGCCAGCGCAGGTTCGAGATGTTGGTGACGAGTTGATTGAATCCCGGATAAATAAAATCGATGAATTGCAATTCGAATACGGGGCGCTTTCCGTACGCGGCCAGACCGCACGCAACACCGAGAATGGTCGATTCAGCGAGCGGTGAATTAAAAACTTGCTTTGGAAATTCCGTTGAGAGTTTCTGCGTAAGGCGGAACACGCCGCCTTTTGGATCTTCAATGTCTTCGCCGAACAGGATCCGTCGCCGATCTTCCTCGAGACCGAGACGCAAGGTTTTGTTCACCGTATCGCCGATGCGGTATTTCCCGGGCGACAGGATTTCCTTGTCGATCTTCGGGGGCGGTTTGGTGACATTGGTAAGGAGCTCTTTAGGTGACGGGTCCTCGGCTTTTTCTGCCTTGCTGTATTCGCGACGAATACGCTCCTTGATTTCATTATCGAGCTTCGCGAATTCCTCGACGGTAATGATACCTTCCTCGATGAGCTGATCCTTCCAGCATTTGAGCGGATCGAATTTTTCTAAGTCCCGCAGTTCTTCCTCTCTGCGGTAGAGTTTTTGATCATCCGAACTGGTATGACTGGAAAGTCGTTCCATCTTGATCCAGAAAAAGAACGGCCCGCTGCCGGCGCGAATCTTCTCGAACGCCTCCGCTGTGGCGTCATAAACCTGTTCCACATTCTGTCCATCGATTCGGCGCCAGTTGTCAGGCTCGAGAACATTCAACGCGAGCGGATTGGTCGTGCGCGTAGGCATGCTGATGCCGTAGGCGTTGTCTTCGACGAGAAAGAGCATGGGAAGCTTCTTTTCCTTGGCAAAACAGATCGCTTCAAAAAAATCCCCCTGGCGAGTCGCGGCATCGCCGACGGTCGTCACGACAAGATTTTTTTTGCCATCGAGTTGAATTCCCCAGGCAATGCCGCACGCGGGAAGGAGCTGTGAACCGGTCGGGGTGGGCACGCTCCAGATGTGTAAATCCGCGTCACTGTAATGCGATGGCATTTGCCGGCCGCCGCTACCAGTATTGCGTTTTGCAAAATATTCGAGACCGAGTTGGCGTGTGGTCATGCCGCGCCCGAGCACAAGTCCCCGGTCGCGATAATAGGAGACAATATAATCATCGGGCTCCATTTGGATCGAGACCGCCGCCAGCCCTTCGTGGCCCATGCCAGAAACATGAAAATGTCCCTTGCCCTGACGATTTAAATTCTGCTCACGCAAATCCGCATGGCGGCTCTCTAGGATCGTGGTTAAGAGCCGCAGCTTATCTTCTTTGCCAAGCGCAGGCATACGGTATTGATCTTACACGGCAGTTGCACCTCGACAATCGCCCGGATTTGCTTCGACTAGAAATATCAGATGGGCTCGACAACATTAAAATCGGAGCGGAACAGGGGAGTAATCGAATCCTATCCCGAATTTTTACCGGTCTCTGCCTCGACGCCGGTTGTTTCGCTGGGCGAGGGGAACACGCCGCTGATTTATTGCTCGCAATTAAGCAAACGCGTCGGCCGCGGCTGTGAAGTTTTCGTGAAAAACGAAGGGGTTAATCCGACGGGTTCGTTCAAGGATCGCGGCATGACCGTGGCTGTGTCCAAAGCGCTGGAGTATGGCGCAAAAGCTCTTATCTGTGCATCAACGGGGAATACTTCTGCTTCGGCGGCGGCTTACGCGGCGCGCGCAGGAATTTTGTGCGTGGTGATTTTGCCTGCGGGAAAAATTGCGATCGGGAAACTGGTACAAGCTTTTGCTTACGGAGCAAAGATCATCGCGATCGATGGCAATTTTGACGACGCGCTGCGAATCGTGCGCGACCTCGGCGAGAGCGGCGATTTTGCCATTGTAAATTCGGTCAATCCAGATCGGATCGCAGGACAAAAGACCGCGGCGTATGAGATTATCGATGAAATCGGGGATGCGCCAGATTTTCATTTGCTGCCAGTCGGCAACGCTGGAAACATCGCTGCTTATTGGGTTGGATACCAGGAGTATCACGCATACAAAAGATCGACGAAGTTACCGGCGATGATTGGTTTTCAAGCGGCTGGTGCAGCGCCGATTTTTTACAACCGCATTATCGAAAAACCCGAAACGGTCGCATCCGCGATTCGGATCGGAAATCCGGCAAGCTGGAAACAGGCGCGTGGAGCGATCGCCAAATCGCGTGGCGCGATCGACGTGGTGAGCGATGCAGAGATTCTCGCGGCGCAGAGTTGGCTGGCGCAGCACGAAGGAATCTTTGTCGAGCCAGCCAGTGCGGCGTCAATTGCCGGGCTTTTTAAATGCTGCGATTCAGGCGAGGCGGCGTACTCATTTCAAAAAATTCCAGAAGCGAGCCGCATTGTTTGCACTGTCACTGGACACGGCTTGAAAGATCCCGATTTGACTATCCAGCGCATGAAAGAATTGAAGCCCGTGTCCGCGACCACGACCGATGTGCGACACGCAATTGGGCTGTAGCCAACGCTCGAAAACCATCGCAGTTCGCCTTCCTTTGGGTTTAATCTACATCTGACATGCGCCTGGTGGTTCAAAAATATGGCGGCACTTCCGTCGGGAAGCCGGAGCGTGTTCAGAAAGTTGCCCGCCGGCTCCTTGAAACACAGTGCCAGGGTTGCCAGGTCGTCGCGGTCATCTCCGCGATGGCAGGAGTAACCGATAACCTGCTCGAGCTCGCGCACCAGATATCTCCGCACCCGACAGAGCGCGAGCTCGACATCCTGCTCTCTACCGGCGAGCATGCCGCCGCTGCTTTGACCGCCATGGCGGTGAACGCGATCGGTGGACGCGCGATTTCCTTAACCGGCGCTCAAGCCGGAATTTTAACAGATCGCAACCACACCAAGGCGCGCATCGCCAATATTAGTCCGAAGCAAATTCACGAACTGCTGTCGGATGATTATATCGTGATCGTCGCTGGATTTCAGGGGCAAACTCCAGAAGGTGAAACGACCACGCTGGGCCGCGGCGGCTCGGATTTGACCGCGATTGCACTGGCGGGCGCCCTAAACGCAGATGCGTGCCAGATTTTTACGGACGTCGATGGCGTTTTTACTTGCGATCCGCGCATTGTGAAAGAAGCAGGGAAACTCGACGAGATCGCTTACGACGAACTGCTCGAAATGGCCGGCAGCGGCGCCAAAGTGATGCAATCGCGTGCAGTGGAATTTGCGAAAAAGTTCGGCGTCGAATTCGAGGTGCGCTCGAGCCTCAACCAGAGCAGAGGAACAATCGCAAAGGAGGAGAGCGCCAGCATGGAGGAGGTGGTGATTCGTGGAATCAGCCTGGATCGTCACCAGGCGAAACTCACCATAGCAGGAGTGCCCGACAAACCAGGAATCGCCGGACGGATTTTTTCCAACGTCGCCGCGGCACACATCGTTGTGGACATGATTGTGCAAAATGCGTCTATCGGCGGAATGACTGACATTTCATTCACGATCCACGAGGGCGAACTGGAGAACGCCCGTAAAATTCTAATGCCAGTGGTCGGAGAGGTCGGCGCGAAACGCCTCAATACGTCAAGCGGCGTGGCCAAACTGAGCGTGGTTGGAATCGGGATGCGATCGCATTCGGGTGTCGCGGCGCGAATGTTCGAATGCCTCGGCCGCGGTGGAATCAACATTCAATTGGTTTCCACTTCGGAAATCAAGATCGCGGTCGTCATCGATGAAAAAGATGCACAGCGCGCAGCCCGGCTAATACACACCGAGTTCGGTCTGGCACGATTGCTCTCCGCAGCCGCGGCGACGCAGCCGGTGACGTAAATCAGTTAAGGCGTTTTCACCGGATTGACATAGAATTCCGGCACGCCCTGAATTCGCATTTTGTAACCAAAACCCGACCACACAACTGCCGCTCCGGGATGATCGATGGGGCTCGGGCCGACGTGGTCGTCCAAGTTGGCTTGCTTCCAAACCGTGCCGTCTTCCAGCTTAATCAGCGTACGGCCGCGAAGACCGGCAAATGAACCATCAACCCGACTCACAACCGGCTCTCTGTTGAAGAATGATTTTGTAACCTTCTTCTCGGTCCTTTTCTCGGTAGCCTCTCGGTATCCCTGCAACCAGGCATCGAGCTTTTGCAGCTCTTCGGGCGAAAGTTTATTCAAACCCGCCGCCTTAAATTCTTCTGGCGACATCATCTCCTGAATGCTGCCGGAGATAAGCTCCTGAGCTGCCTGAGCCGGTCTCACAGAATTAAAAAACAAAAAAGGGCTAATTATCAGGGACGAGATCCAAACGCTGCGCAAAGAATTCATTTGTGTTGTAGGTGAAATTGAATTGTCGCCGATGCTAACACTGGCCGCTGGAACGTCAAGGGGGCCAAATGATGTGCCTCTTGCACCGATTGCCCTCAGGATGCACCTCCCGAAAGGCATTTCGCAAGGAGGGCGGCGGAAATACCAAACTACGGTTGGCTCGGCGTTCACACATTCACACAACATCAGACAATATATGTCATATAAAATCGACGCCTGCCCCCTGATGAACGCACTAGAGACCTGGCCAGATTAATCTTCGACCTCTCAACCACCGGTGACAGTATCCACGGCAATGACCGAACCCGACCACATTGCACACTCCAGAATGCCGATCCCTGGCTTCTCTATAGCGAAAGCTTACTTCAGGAGCTCGCACGGGGTCCGCGGAAATGGTGCTCCAGGGCACCAGTGCGCAATGAATAGTTGGCCCAATCAACACCGTCATTGATGCTCTGTGGGATCTTGAGGATCACTTGCGGTATTGTATTTATCTCCACGGACGCCGGACAACGAGATTTTACACAATAACACGATAAAAATCTGCCTAAGCTCAAGAATTCCAAGCACGAGCGCCACGCTGACGCACCCATAACCACTGGAGATGCTTCTATCTGAGGACCGGGCGCCCACCAGGTTACCAAACATCCAAACTCCTGAGGAGCGTGCCCCCCCTGGCAAACCATCCGCGCGGAGCTGTCAGAACGCAGGCGCCGATATGAACCCCCAACCGCCAAGATGTCCCGCAGCTGGAGGATTGCCGGTATCTAATCATCGACTGAGGGACACACGTTGGATAAGATCGCTGAAGTCCCACATTGACTGGCAGGCAGCCTTCAACGCGGCGTCTCGATCTTCACCGTGCATTTTTCCGTAAGGCAGGCCCAAACCCGCCTTGCGCCTTCGCCCTGCTTAAGCCTGATGATCGACCCGGACCCGCCTTCGCCCGCACCACTGAAATGCAAAATCACGTAGTCACCGGTCCGCTCCGCATAAGTGAGGTGATCGAGATTTATGATGCGGCCATCCGGCAGGCTCGAAAGGTTCATAGGCAATCCTCAGTATCAGCTCTCGAATAAACATACAAAGAAAAAGAAGTCCGTTCCTTATCACTACAGGTGCGGGTAACGAAAGTCGCGCTGCTCTAATTGGCAAAGCTGTCCGTGGCGCGAACACGCCACTCAGATGTTGCTCCCGCTCCACTTCAATTTCTGCCGGACTACGCTGAAGAATGAGGCGTCGGGCAATGAGGCCAGCCGAAGGGTTTTCCTTGCTTTGCGAATGGTGACTATTGATCCGCGCTCGACATGGATCGGCTTACGGCCATCTAGGGTCAAAAACACTGGGTACTCCGGATCGCTCGCCTCGATTTCGATGGTCGATCCTTCAGCGACAATAATCGATCGGTTAGTCAGAACGTGTGGACAGATCGGCGTGATCACGAATACGCCAGATTCGGGATCGAGAATTGGTCCACCTGCCGAAAGCGAGTACGCGGTGGAACCGGTCGGCGTCGCGACAATCAAGCCGTCGGCATTGAATTCAGTTAGCGGTTCACCGTTGACACGCGTGCGCAGGAGTACTAGGCGCGACAATTCACCCCGGCTCAACACAGCGTCGTTCAGCGCAATCATCTTCGCGGTTTGTTTGTCATGTAGCTTCACTCGCGCTTCGAGAAGTGCTCGTTGACTAAAGTTGATTCGGTCCTTGGCGATGCATTCCACAGCCTCGCGATACGTGGAAGAACTCACGCACGTCAGGAAACCGAGCGAGCCTACGTTGATGCCGAAGATTGGCTTGATGACTTCACCAAGCTGTCCGACCACATGCAGAATTGTTCCGTCGCCGCCGGCGACCACCAGAAGATCCGCGACCGCGCCTAATTCAGCCATCGAATGGCCAGACTTCTTTCCAGCAATGGACGCTGTTTCTTTTTCAAGCAAGATCGATACCGAAAAGCGAGAAAACTCTTCGACAATGCTGTTGACCAGATCGGCAACGCCTACCTTGCCTGTATGCGCGATCAACCCAATCGTTTTCGGAGACATGCGAAAAATTCCTGGTTACCGTCCGCGCCTTTGATAGCAGATGGAACGATTCCGGTCACGATATGACCGAGATTGGTCACGAACGCAACGATCTTGTCTCGCGCCCTTTGGTGCAACGCTGGGTCACGAACGATTCCGCCGCTTCCCACGTCTGCACGTTGTAATTCAAACTGTGGCTTGATCAGTGGCAGGATGACACCATTCGTGCTTAGCAAATCGAACGCGTTCGGCAAAATCAAAGTCAACGAAATGAATGAAACATCGATCACGCAAAGATCGATAAGCTCTGGAATCTGTTCGTGCGAAAGAAATCGCGCATTGACATTCTCGAGCACGATCACGCGCGGATCGTTGCGAAGTTTCCAATCCAGCTGGCCGTGGCCCACGTCCACCGCGTAAACCTTTGCAGCGCCGCGCTGCAACAAACAATCGGTAAAACCGCCCGTCGATGCGCCGACATCCAGCGCAGTCTTGCCGTGCACGTTTATGTTGAAATGATCGAGAGCACTTTCTAATTTCAGTGCTCCACGTCCGACGTATCTTGGTGTCGGCTTCAATGCGATCGTAGCATCTGGCTCGAGAAGCTGAGATGGTTTCGCAGCAATCTGGGTGCCGACCTTCACATCGCCCGCCATTACCGCGCGTCGTGCCTGCTCGCGGCTCGCAAACAAGCCCTTCTCGACCAGAAGTTGATCAAGTCGTAGCTTTTTTGACATTTCTGTTCTTCGCTGCTTCGCGATTCCACACGGTAATGATTGATGCACGAAGCGCTTCTACGGCTTGTGTTAGTTGGGCAATCGTAATGCACAGCGGCGGCATCACAACGACGACATTTCGGATTGGGCGTGTGAGGAGGCCGTGGCTTCGTGCGCGGATACAGACATTCGGGGCAAAGCTCGGGAGCCCCGTATCTTTCGATTCGTCCAGTTCTATTCCTGCAATAAACCCGCACTGCCGCACCTCGACGACTCTAGGAAGCCCTGCTAAATCTTTCAGCGCTACTGTCAGATGCCGGATTTTCGGCTGCAAAGCTTCCAAGACCTTCTCGTTTTGAAAAATCTCAAGGCTAGCCTTGGCAGCGGCGCAGCCGACTGCATTCCCAGTGTAGCTGTGGCCGTAAGCGAGGGCTCTGCCATCAGCAATCGACCCATCAAAAGCGGCAAATAGTTTTTCTGTTATCAAAGTAATAGCGAGCGGAAGATATCCTGCACTCAAGCCTTTAGCCAGAACCATCATGTCTGGAATGACTTCCTCCTGTTCAATCGCAAACATTCGGCCCGTTCGCCCAAAACCGGTCATGACTTCGTCCACAATCAACAATGTGTCAGTCCGGTCGCACCATTTCCTAACGGCCCGCAAGGTCCCCGACGGCCAAAGACGCATCCCACCCGCGCCCTGTATCAACGGTTCAATCACAAGTGCCGCAATGTTTCCCACGTCAGTCGCCGAGAGGGCATTCAGCGCCGCCACGTCTCGAACCTGAATGGCGGGAAAACTCCAATGGGCCGGTCGGATTTGGAACATGGAGAACGCACCGAGGCTGCCTGCGCCTGCGGTATCGCCATGATAACCGCTCTGGAAGGCGATGAACCGATGCTTTCGGGAACCTCGCAACCGCCAATACTGCGCGGCGATCCTTAAGGTAACTTCAATTCCTGTCGAACCATCATCTGAATAAAAGACTCTGCTCAAGGAGTTCTTCGGGAAAAGATCGATAATCGCGCGTGCGAGTTCGATCGCAGCCGGATTAGTGAGGCCCAGAAATGAAGTGTGCGCCACGCGGTCAAGCTGCCGGCGAATCGCCGCGTTGATGTGCGGATGATTGTGACCGTGGATATTTGTCCAGATCGACGAGTTGCCATCGATATATTCGCGGCCCCGGCTGTCACGCAAAATCGCCCCCCGCCCTTCGACTAAAACGAGCGGCTCATGCTCAGGAGCGCACCATTCCCGCATGTTGGTGAACGGATGCCAAACGAAGCGCTTGTCCGCGGCGATGAGTTCCTCTGTGTTCCACTCAGTCATTCTTTCTTCAGGAGCGCATGCGTCTCGCTTGCACGCTCCGCCTGATTAGTCATGGCCACTTTGCTCCCCCATCAATTTCTCAATCGAGGCGACGTCTTCGGCCGAGGCGCGCCGCCGCTGGTATTTTCGCACGAGAATTTCTTTTAGCCTTAGTAAATCCTCGAGTAACGGGTGATTGTAATATGTCCAGTCAACATCGCCGGCAGTTTTCGATTGAAACCGCCACCTGTCGCCGAATTTCGTGGCACGCACTTCGCGCTTCATTCCATCGCGATCTTTCTCGGTCCATATGTGTTGACTCGGCATCGGTGTAAAACCTTACATTAGGCCGCTTGAAAGACGCAGCTAGATTAGCAGCCTATTTCGCTGCCACCATTCTCATTGGAGCGCTTCTGGCTCCTCTTCTCTTTTGGATGATCCACTCCCTAGCGGCGCATGGCTTGTTACCGTTCCTCGCAAAGTACAACTTCGAAACGTTTTTTCACCGCGCGCTATTGATTGCTGCCGCGGCATTGCTCTGGCCGTTCCTATACATCAGCGATGTAAGAAGCGCAGCCGATCTTGGCCTCGCGCCAAATTCACGGTGGGGGCGCGACCTCTTCGCGGGCATTCTTTTCTCGGCGATTCCCCTCCTCTGCTGCGGCGCTTTGCTAATCGCACTTAGAATTTACGCGTTTCGGCACAGCTTCGCCTGGGTCCCGCTCGGCAAGGCGCTTGCCGCTTCCGTAACCGTTCCATTCATCGAAGAAACATTTTTCCGCGGGATCGTTCTGGGTGTTTTGCTAAGAACTGGCCGGCGGTACATGTCGATCTTTGTAGCTTCAGCGATCTTTTCCGTAATTCATTTTCTAAAGGCACCGGCTCAAACTTCGACAATCGTCACGTGGACTTCAGGTTTCAATTCCATTGCCCACTCGTTTGAGCAATTTGGAGATGTGACCATGGCGGGCGCGGCGTTCATGACTTTATTTTTAATCGGGTGGATTCTGGCCGATGCCTGCGTGCTCACACGCTCGCTATGGTTGCCCATTGGCCTGCATGCCGGCTGGATTTTTGGTAGTGGCACTTTTAGCCGAGTGGCGCGTCAGCAAATGCTTGCCTTCCCCTGGCTGGGAAAGAATCTGCTCGTGGGCATTGTTCCCCTTGGCGTAGCGGGCTTGACGTGGCTGGTAATGCGAACCTGGTTAAAATATGATCGCTCTCGCCCAGTCTAGTGGATTAGGTGCGCTCGTATCGCTTCTTTATCCACCGGTCTGCACAATCTGCGGAGCAAATATTCGAGCGGACGCGTATCTGTGCGACCACTGCGAAGGAAAAGCTATCCGCATCGTCGCGCCATTTTGCCAGAAGTGCACCGAGCCGTTCGAAGGCGCCATAACGGGCGCGTTCACCTGCGCCAATTGCGCGCATCGCACCATTCATTACGACGCGGCCGTTGCGGCATACCGCAGTCGCGGGATTGTTCGCGAGATCATTCACGACTTTAAATACGGGCGCCAAATTTATCTGCGTCATCTCGTGGCGCGCTGGCTGCGTGCGGCATTAGATGACGAGCGGCTGCGCGGTCGCCGTCTCGACGTCATCGTGCCAGTGCCGCTCCATCCGACCCGACAACGAGAACGCGGATTCAATCAAGCCAGTTTGCTTGCGAAATTGTTAAGCACGGAGATATCCGTCCCATCGAAGCCGTTGCTCGAACGCATTCGCTACACGACCACACAAACGGCGCTCGATCGCGCCGAGCGAATCGAAAATTTGCACAATGCCTTTCGTTTACGAAAAACCGCGAACGTGCGAGATTTGCGTGTGCTATTGATCGATGATGTCCTGACGACCGGCTCCACCTTGAGTGAGTGCGCACGTGTTTTGAAGCGCGCGGGTGCAATCTCTGTTCACGCCGCAACGGCGGCGCGTGCGTAGATCCCATGCCCATTTTCAAAAAGCCAACAATCAAGGCAGAAAGCGGAAGGAAGCGTGAGATTCCCCGCGGCCTTTTTCAGAAATGCCCCGGCTGTGCGGAAGTCGTGCCGGAAATCGAGCTCGTCCAAAACCAGCGAGTTTGTCCGCGATGCGATTATCACTTTGCGCAACCGGCGAAAGAACGGCTACAGAATCTGCTCGACCCGGAGACCTTCGTGGAGATGGACGCCGACCTGAAATCTGTGGACGTATTGCGATTCCAGGGAATGGTCACATACAAAGACCGCCTCAAAAAATATCGAGAGAGCACCGGCTTGCTCGACGCTGTGATCAGCGGATACGGAATTCTTGACGGCTATAAAGTCGCAATCGCTGTCATGGATTTCGGCTTTCTCGCTGCAACGATGGGTTCGGTCGTTGGCGAGAGAATCACCCGCACTATTGAATACGGAACTGCCGAACGCTGCGCGGTGATCATTGTTACCGCTTCCGGCGGCGCGCGGATGTACGAAGGAATGTTGAGTTTGATGCAAATGGCGAAAACGAGCGGCGCACTCGCCCGCCACGCGGAAGCTAGACTTCCCTATATCTCAGTTCTGACGAATCCTACTACGGCTGGCGTCATGGCCAGCTTCGGCTCGTTAGGCGATGTTATTATCGCCGAGCCAAGAAGCATGATCGGTTTCGCTGGGCCGCGCGTAATTAAAGAAACCACTCACCAGGATTTGCCCCAGCGATTTCAGACCGCCGAGTTTCTTGAGGAACACGGTTTGATCGACATGATTGTACATCGGAAGAAAATGCGCGAGCAAATCAGCCGGTTGCTCAGTTACTTTGTCGTGACGCCGTGAATTATCGAGAGGCGCTCGCCTGGCTCTACAGCCTCCAGCGCTTCGGGATCAAGCTCGGCCTGGAAAACATCCGGCGACTCCTCGCGGAGCTGCCTGTCGATCTTCGTGGGACTCGCGTGATTCACGTCGCAGGCACAAATGGCAAAGGCTCGGTCTGTGCCATGATCGATTCGATCTGCCGCGCGCAAGGATATCGCACTGCTCTGTTCATATCCCCTCACCTCGTGACCTTTCGGGAACGCATTCGTGTGAACGGCGAAATGATCTTCGAAGACGCAGTTGCGAATGGTTTAACCCTAATTCGTGATCTCATCGCCGATTGGGATCCGCATCCGACTTTTTTCGAAGTCACAACTGCGCTTGCCCTGAAGTATTTTGCCGAAGCAAAGCTGGATATCGTGATTCTCGAGACGGGGTTGGGCGGACGCCTGGATGCGACCAACGCCGTCCAATCCGATGTGTCCGCCATTGCACCGATCGATTTCGATCATGAGAAATGGCTTGGCGATTCGCTGGAAAAAATCGCGACTGAAAAAGCTGGGATTATTAAGTCGAACATCCCGGTTGTATGTTCATCGCAACAAATCGAAGCCGAAAAAGTCATCCGTGCTCGTGCAGCCGAGTGCGAAGCGCCATTGCAATTTGTGACCGAATCTTACGACTGTTCGCCAATTGCCTTGCCCGGTCAGCACCAAAAACAGAATGCCGCGGTCGCAATCGCCGCGATTCATGCGGCAAACATCGACATTGACGACAAAGCGATTGCGCGCGGACTTGCTACCGTCGAATGCCCCGCCCGTTTTCAAAAGTGGGACGAGCGCACAATCATCGACGGTGCGCATAATCCAAGTGCCGCGCGCGTTCTCGCAAAAACATGGCGCGAAATTTTCAGTGATCAGCGCGCGACGCTTATTCTAGCGGTTCTCTCCGACAAAAACTTGCGCGGTATTTGTGAAGAGCTTGTGCCAATCGCAAGCTCGGTTCTTCTCCCAAAAATTCGCAGCGAACGCGCCGCTCCGCCGGAAACATTGGCAAAAGTTTTATCCTCCATCACTCCATCACTCCCCCACTCCATTGTGCCGTCTCTCGGTGGAACCCTCGATCTCGCGCGCGCGAAACAAAATCCGATTTTGATTACGGGCTCACTGCATTTCGCCGGCGAAGTTCTCGCCCATTTGCACGGCGAGCCCGCCGCCTTCGAAGAATGCGGGCAGTAATCCCATCAATCACCACGAACGGCACGAAGCTTACGAAGGATTAAATTCCACTCCGTGCCCCTTCGTGTTCTTGGTGGTTAATTAATCCGCCTCGATTCTCGGAAACAACGGCACCGGTTTGCC
>WNGP01002201.1_pt1 | contig 36709 bp, 41 predicted proteins | sample 5407671 | NCBI WGS metagenome assembly WNGP01 (sample SAMN13153381, study PRJNA577476) | soil metagenome | isolation source: 40 cm soil or saprolite under Garry oak tree replicate 2 | place: USA:California | collected 2016-06-15 | reverse complement strand
CGTGCAGATCCCGCAGCCCGAGCAGTAGTCCACGGAGGTGTCGGGAGAAACGCCTGTGCGGCGGAAGCGCTCAGCCTGGGGCCCGACGTACTTCGGGCCGGGGAAGAGCGGCGTCGCCGCCGAGTACGGGCAGAACGACTCGCAGATCGTGCACTTGACGCAGTGGTCGAGGGATTCGCGTACGAGCTCGGTCACTCGGAGGCCTCGAGGATCGCGGATGCCGCAGCGTATCCCGATGCAAGGCTGAGGCCGTTGCCCGAGCCCTCCCGCCACGGAACGGCGCCGGCGAGGGTCGCCCCTGCGGCATGGAGGTTCTCGTAGACCGGCGCGCCCTCGCCGTCGACGGGGCGCCTGCTCTCGTCGACGGCGACACCCGCGCGGGAGAGGGCGTGCTCGTCGAAGTACCCGGCCCCGAAGAGCGGCTCGTTTGCCCCTGGCACGCCAGCCACGGGCAGATCGAGGACCGGCTCGCGAACCTTCCCGGTCGAGTCGAGCTCGAGACCGGCCGAGGCGAACCCGCCGGTGGCGAGCACGAACGAACCTGCCCGGTAGGTCAGCGGCCGGCCTGCTGTGTGCGCCACCACACCCTCGAGGCGGCCGTTGCTTCGCTCGGCCCCGGCGACCGTGCTCCCGATCACGAGCCGGGCACCTTGCCGCCGCAGCGCCGCGGTCATCGTCTCGTAGACGCGAATGCCCGGAACCGACGGCGGCAGGGTCGGCACTTCGAAGACCGGGTGCCCGAGCCTTGCTTCGAGCTCGCGCCAGACCTCTCCCGCGCCTCCGATACCGAGCACGGCCGGAAAGCCGACGATCTCGCCCGGGACGAGATTGCGGTCGAGCTCGGTCAGAACTGACTCGCGGAAATCGGCCTGTTCGAAACGCCGGGCGAAGCCCAGCGAGCTGACGTCAACCGCCTGGCCGAGCGGCGGCGCGAGCTCGACCACGCGGGTGGTGACCGGCGCCTCCCCTGGCCGCTCGGCTCGAGCAACGTTGTCCGCGAGATAAGCGGGAAAGAAATCCTTGAGCCCGCGAAGCCCGACGAAGACGAAACGGCCGCCCTGTCGTAGGTCGCCGGCGGCCATCGTCTCCGGCAGCAGCGCCGTGGGCTTCGCGGCTCCGACCGCGGTCGGGACGAAGAAGTTCTCCTCGAGTCCGCCGCGGTAGCCCTGGTCGCTCAGGCGGGTCTTGAACCACTCGAGGCTGCCACGGAGCAGCTCGGTCGAGAGCTGCCTGTAGGGATGCTCCGGGTTCGCGGCGGCGAACTCGGGCAGCGCCTGCGCGGGGCTGCCGACCGGTCCGTTCGCGTACCCGAGGACGTCGATCGTGGGAGGCGCGAGATGAGTCGCGCCCACGCCTTTGGCAAGGACGGCCACGCGCTGCCCCGCCTCGGCCAGCCGCAGGGCCGCGGTCAGCCCGGCGAGGCCCGCGCCGATCACGACCGTGTCGTAGCTCGCACCTGCTGGCCGCGCCCGGACGTCCGTCATTCGGGCAGGTGCTCGACCGCGAGCAGGCCCTGGAAGATCCAATCGTCCAGGCGCGCCTGGCGGAGCTGGTCGCCGTGCAGGATCGGCTGGACGCCCTTCCACCGCTCCTGCAGAAAGTCCAGCAGCGCCGAGTTCGCGGCTTCGTGGTCGAGGTGCTCGAACTCATGGAGGATGCCGGTCGCCCGGTAGATACAGAAACCGCCCTGGCACGGACCCATCGCCAGCCGGACCCTGCGGCGGACGTCGTCGAGACTGGAAGGGCGGCCGCGGGCGATCGCCTCGGTCAGATGGCTGCGCGTGATCAGCTCGCACTCGCAGATGATCTCCTCCGAGTTCGGCACCGGCTCCTGGGCGCGAACCCGCGCGCCCAGCCAGTAGAAGCGCTCCTCCTCGGAGCCGGGCAGCGGCTCCTCGGCCGTCCGGCAAGGTCGGTTGACGCCGAGTTGCGCGCAGGCGGCGTCGACCGCATGCTCGGCCATCAACCGGAAGGTCGTCGTCTTGCCGCCGGTGATCGTGATGAAGCCCTCGACGCCGTCGCGCTTCGCGTGGTCGAGCACGGTGTGGGTGCGGCTGACTTCACGCGTGTCGGCGACCTCGTCCGGCGTGTACAGCGGCCGCGCTCCCGCCCAGACCCGGAGCGCGCGGGCCTCGCGGAAGCCGGGGACGAGCTTCTCGCCCTCGTCGAGCATCTCGTCGATCTCGCCCGGCGTTACCTCGAGCTCGTCTGGGTCGGCGACTCGGACGTCCGTCGTCCCGATCACCGAGACGGTCCGGATCGGGACGATGATGTCGCCGTCGCTCGGCGGCTTGCAGCGATTGACACACGTGTTCACCAACCGGTGGTTCATCGCGATCATGATCCCCTTGCCGGGCACGACGGACACCACGCAGCCGGCGAGGCTCGCGATCTGCCCCGCCCACGCGCCGGACGCGTTGATCACGAGGTCCGCGCGGATCTCGAGCTCGTCGCCGGTCAGCTCGTCGTGGGCGCGGGCCCCGATCACCTTGCCGTCTCGGAGCTCCAGGCCGAGCACGCGGTGGTAGGGCAGGATCTGTGCGCCGTACTCCTTGGCCGAGCGGGTGCACGCCGAGACGAGCTTCCAGGGGTCGAGGTTGGCGTCCGGGACGGCGAAGGCGCGCGTGATCCCCGGTTCTAGCCGCGGTTCCTGCCGAAGTGCCTCGGCAACCGGGATCTCTTCAACGGGGAGGCCCGTCTCCTGGCAGCCCCGCAGGAAGTCGTCGCCGTAGGCCGGGTCGTCCCACGGCGTCGAGACGAACAGGCCACCGGTGTCCTCGACGCAGTCGGCCGCGATCCGCCGCACGATCGGGTTCTCGACCACGCACTCGCGGGCGGCGACCGGATCCTTGACGACGTAACGCCCGCCCGAGTGGAGGAGGCCGTGGAAACGGCCGGTCGTCCCGGTCGCCAGGTCGCCGCGCTCGACAAGCGCGGTCGAGAAGCCGCGCATGGCCGCGTCGCGTACGACACCGGCCCCGGTGGAGCCGCCGCCGACGACGAGGACTTCCGTTTCGAGCGTGGGCACTGCTACCGGCCGCAGTATCGCAGCGGCCCAGGGACTGTCCCCGGGACGGGGACTGTCCCTCAAACCGGTGGCGCTCCGCGTGACGTTTTTCAGGGACAGCCCCCTTCGGGGAGTCCTAGCGAAGGCCGGTCCAGGGACTGTCCCCGGAACGGGGACTGTCCCTCCAACCGGTGGCACTGCCCGTGACGGTTTCAGGGACAGCCCCCTTCGGGGACAGTCCCTAGCGAAGGCCGGTCCAGGGACTGTCCCCGGAACGGGGACTGTCCCCTCAAAGCGGTGGCACTCCCGTGACCGTTTTAGGGACAGCCCCCTTCGGGGACAGTCCCTGAAAGGACGGGTCGTCAACTGTGTTATCTGTTCGAGCGTCTAGCGGATGGGCGGAATGTCGCCTAGCTTCGAACAATGCCGCGAAGACCGCGCAGCGATCTGCCAGAGGTCGGTGCCTACCACGTTGCAAGCCGAGGGACGAACCACGGCGACATCTACCTCGACGACATCGATCGAAAGAGCTTCATGACAATCCTCGGCCGCGTGGTCGCTACCCACGAATGGAAGTGCCACGCCTTCTGCCTGATGACGACTCATTACCACCTGATCGTCGAGACCGAGCGGTCGAAGCTCTCCCGCGGCATGCAGGTCTTGAACGGGCGCTACGCGCAGCTGTTCAACCAGCGTCATGACCGGGACGGACACCTCTTCAGGGCTCGGTACGCGGTCTACGTGATCGAAGACGAGGTTGGGCTCGAGGCGAGCTGTCTCTACGTTCTCGAGAACCCGGTTCGCGCAGGGCTTTGCGGTTGGAGCGGGTGCCCTGCGCTCGAGAGGCCCTAGCAACAACGGACGGACTGTCCCCGGAACGGGGACTGTCCCTCAAAGCGGTGGCGCTCCGCATGACGTTTTTTGGGGACAGCCCCCTTCGGGGACAGTCCCTAAGCGAAGGCCGGTCCAGGGACTGTCCCCTTGAACCGGTGGCACTGCCCGTGACGGTCTTGGGGATAGCCCCCTTCGGGGACAGTCCCTAAGCGAACGCCGGTCCAGGGACGGACGCCGGGCCCTCGGCAGTTCGTCTACGAGTCGACCCAGTCGAAGGTTCGGGTGACGGCCTTCTTCCAGAGCGCGTACTCCTTGTCGCGCTCCGCCGGGTCCATCTGGGGCTGCCACTCCTTGTCCTTGCCCCAGTTGGCACGCAGGTCTTCGACCTCCGACCAGAAGCCGACCGCGAGGCCGGCAGCGTAGGCGGCGCCGAGCGAGGTTGTCTCGGCGACCGTCGGCCGGATCACGGGCACGTCGAGCACGTCGGCCTGGAACTGCATCAGCAGCTCGTTCTGGACCATGCCGCCGTCCACCTTCAGTGAGGTGAGGTCGACGCCGGAGTCCGTGTTCATCGCGTCCACGACCTCTTTGGTCTGCCAGGCGGTCGCCTCGAGGGTCGCCCTGGCGATGTGGCCCTTGTTGACGTAGCGGGTGAGCCCGGCGATGACGCCGCGGGCATCGCCCCTCCAGTACGGAGCGAAGAGGCCCGAGAACGCCGGCACGAAGTAGACGCCGCCGTTGTCGTCGACCGTCTTTGCCAGGTCCTCGATCTCAGGTGCGCTCGAGATCAGGCCCAGGTTGTCCCGGAGCCATTGCACGAGAGCGCCGGTGATCGCGATCGCCCCTTCGAGGCAGTACGTCGCCGGCTGATCGCCGATCTTGTACGCGAGCGTCGTCAGCAGCCCGCTCTTCGACTGCACGATCTCGTTGCCCGTGTTCAGGAGCAGGAAGTTCCCGGTCCCGTACGTGTTCTTCGCCTCGCCGACCGAGAAGCAGGTCTGGCCGAAGAGCGCTGCCTGCTGGTCGCCGAGGTCGCCCGCGACGGAGATGCCGTCGAGGTCGCCTTTGGCTTCGCCGTAGACCTCGCTCGAGGCCTTGATCTCCGGCAGCATCGCCCGCGGGACGCCCAGGATGCCGAGGATCTCGTCGTCCCAGTCGAGCGTCTCCAGGCTCATCATCATCGTGCGGCTCGCGTTGGTGACGTCCGTGATGTGGACGCCGCCGTCCGGGCCGCCCGTGAGCTGCCAGATGACGAAGCTGTCGATATTGCCGAAGATCACGTCTCCGGCCTCCGCCTTCTCCCGGATTCCGTCGACGTTCTCGAGGATCCACTTGATCTTGGGGCCCGAGAAGTACGTCGCGATCGGGAGCCCTGTCTTCACTCGGAAGCGGTCCTGGCCGCCGTCCGCCGACAGCTCGTTGCAGATCGTGTCGGTGCGGGTGTCCTGCCAGACGATCGCGTTGTAGACGGGCTGCCCGTTGGTGCGGTCCCAGACCACGGTCGTCTCACGCTGGTTGGTCACCCCGACCGCGGCGATGTCCGACGCCTTGACCTTGTCGAGCCCGGCCTTGATGACCTCCTGCGTGCGCTGCCAGATCTCGTTCGCATCGTGCTCGACCCAGCCCGGCTTCGGGTAGATCTGCTCGTGCTCCTTCTGGTCGACCGAGACAACCTGCCCGCCGTGGTCGAAGACCATGAAGCGGGTGCTGGTTGTCCCCTGGTCTACTGCTGCTGCGTATTGGGCCATTCGTCCTCCTTGCTCCGATGTCATCCAGCCTGCTCGGACCCGCCCCAGGTTTCGGCCGCGGCCTCGAGAAGCAGGTGAGATGAGGTGGCTCCTGGATCCTGGTGCCCCGCGCTTCGCTCGCCGAGATAGCTCGCGCGGCCCTTCCGTGCAACCAGCGGGACCGTGTCCCGCATGCCCTGTTCGGCGGCGTCGGCCGATTGCCTGAGGGCGTCCTGGAAGCTCGCACCTCCGGCGAGTGCGGACTTGAGAGCGTCCCGGCCTGGAATCAGGGCGTCGATCATCGTCTTGTCTCCAGGCTCGGCCTTGCCGCGGGCCTGGACGCCGGCGATGCCGGCCTCGAGGGCCGCGGCCCAATCGTCCGGGCCGAGCTCGTCCTTTCCGGACACGGCGGTTCCCATCTGCAGGAAGAGCGTCCCGTAGAGGGGGCCGCCGGCGCCCCCGACCGTCGACACGAGCGTCATGCCGGCGGTCTTCAGGAGGGCGCCGATGTCCTGTTCCTCACTTGCGGCGTCGAGCTTGACGAGAACGGCCGTCATGCCTCGTTGCATGTTGATCCCGTGGTCGCCGTCTCCGACCGCCGCGTCGAGCTGGGTCAGTTGCTCCTTGTTCGCGCCGACCTCGGCCGCGAAGGCCCGGATCCAGCGCACGACGTCGTCGTGGCCGAGGCTCATGCGCCCTGACGCCTTCTCGCTCTCGGCCACGTCGACCATCCTTTGCCTATGCCGCCCATCTGAGACCGGCGGTCTTGACCGGCGCGTCCCAGAGACGGGTCAGCTCGTCGTCAAGCTTCAACAGCGTGATCGAGCAGCCCGCCATCTCCAGCGACGTGATGTAGGGACCGATCAGGTTGCGGGTGATCGTGATCCCACGCTCGCCCAGGAACCTGTTCAGGTCGTTGTAGACGACGTAGAGCTCGATCAGCGGCGTGCCGCCCATCCCGTTGACGAACGCGAGGACCTGGTCGCCCTGCTCGAACGGCAGGTCCTCGACGATCGGGACGGTGAGCTTCTCGACGATCTCGGCCGCGGGTGCAAGCTTCATCCGCTCGCGGCCGGGCTCACCGTGAATGCCGATCCCGATCTCCATCTCGTCGTCGCCGAGCTCGAAGGTCGGCTTGCCGGCCGCGGGAACGATGCACGAGGTCAGCGCCATGCCCATGCTGCGTCCGTTGGCGTTGACCTTCCGGCACAGCTCCGCCACCTCGGAGAGGTTGCGCCCCTCCTCGGCGGCCGCCCCGCAGATCTTCTCGGCCAGCACCGTAGTGCCAACGCCGCGCCTCCCTGCGGTGTAGAGGCTGTCCTGCACGGCGACGTCGTCGTCGATCACCACGGCCTCGACCTCGATGCTCTCGCCTCCGGCGAGCTCGGCGGCCATCTCGAAGTTCATCACGTCGCCCGTGTAGTTCTTGACGATGTGAAGGACGCCGGCGCCGCCGTCGACGGCCTTGGTCGCGTCGAGCATCTGGTCGGGGGTCGGAGACGTGAACACCTCGCCGGGGCAGGCGGCGTCGAGCATTCCGGGCCCGACGAAGCCGCCGTGCATCGGCTCGTGCCCCGAGCCGCCGCCCGAGACCAGCCCGACCTTGCCCTGTACCGGGGCGTCGGCGCGAACGATCACGTTCGGGTTGAACTGGACGCGGAGGAGGTCTGCATGGGCCGCGGCGATTCCGTGCAGCGCCTCGGTGACGACGTCCTCCGGTTTGTTGATCAGCTTCTTCACGTTTCCTCCGCTCGGGTCGAGTCCCTACTCCAACGGGTCGACTGGCCTCTCCTCCGCCACTCGGCCTTTTACCTCGATATCTGGCGCCTCCGGTTCACCTCGCGCCATCAGCCCCTGGTGGATGAAGAAGTCGTACACAACCGCGCCTATCAGCCCCCCGACAATTGGAGCGACGATTGGGAGCCACCAGTACCAGTTGACGTTGCCGTAGTTCCCCGGCAGCGCCACTCCGTCCCAGCCGGCGAACCAGGCGAAAAGCCGCGGGCCGAAGTCGCGGGCCGGATTGATCGCGTAACCCGTATTCGGGCCGAAGGACATCCCGATCCCCGCCACGAGCAGGCCGATGATGAACGGCCCCAGGTTTCCTTTCGGTGCCAGGTTCCGTTCGTCGATGATCGCGAGCACGACTCCGATCAGTAGCGCGGTTCCGATTAACTCGTCGATGAACGGCCCGACCGGGTTGTGGTAGTACCCGGACGGGAAGGTCGCAAAGATGCTGTAGGAGGCGATCGAGCTCGTCTGCCCGCGCACCGCGTCGGTCGCGTGCTCATAGCCCTTGATCGCGTCCTTGTAGTTGAGGTAGACGAGGGCCCCGGCGGTAAATGCGCCGGCGACCTGGGCAAAAATGTAGTGCGGGACCTTCGACCACGGGAACCCGCGCTTGGCGGCCAGCGCAATCGTGACCGCGGGGTTGATGTGGGCTCCGCTGATTCCTCCCGCGACATAGATCCCGAGCACAACCGCTACGAACCAGCCAAAGGTGATCAGCAGCCAGTCGCCGGAGGCCAGGAAGATCGTGTGGTTCGTCGCTGCACGACCCGACTGGTTCAGCCCGGCGACGGCCACGGCCACGACGCCGTCGCCGAAGGCGATCAGCGTGAACGTGCCGAGGTACTCCGAGAGGAACTCCCCCCAGACCGTCTTTCGCCAGGCCGCGCCTGCGCCCATGCGAACGTGCCAGACCCCCATCATTCCTTGGGGCTCTGTTGCTCTTTCCGACACCTCCACCTCCCTCTTTCGAACTTCCGGTTTTCAGAAGGTCCGCTTGAGAGGCGGGGATCGCCGTTCTCGCTTATCGCACGTCGGCGGGGGACAGCGCCGGCTCTCTAGCGGCACGGTGCAGCGGTGTCACTAACGCACCGGGACGTGCTGTGTCAAGTGGGACAAGCCTCCGTTCCGGCCGGCGCGGCCGTGAGCGGGCTGTCAGCTGGGCCAGACGTCGACGGCGTAGAGCCGCCGAAGCTCGCGCGCGAGGACGTCCTCGCCGCCGATCAGAAACAGGTCGTAAGGGTAGGCGTACTGCGCGCGGAAGCCATTCTCGCGGGCCAGGACGCGCCCCCACAGGGAGACGCGTCCGATCGCGATCGGACACCCCTGGCGCAACGGCGGCAGCTCCTGGTACGGCCGCCCATAGTGCTGGCGAACCCCGGTGTAGCGGCGCAGCAGGTCCTCGGCGAGCTCCCTCGTCTTGAAGGCGTAGATGCCGCATTCATGGCCTTCGACCGGCGCCGCCGCGCCGTGCGTCGAGCACTCCGCCTCGAAGCGCGCCCGCGCCGGCCAGCTGACGTGGTGCCAGGTGAAGGATTCGAGCCGGTAGAGGTCGTCGTGCCGGCGCACGTGCCAGAGCCGCCAGGCGACGATCGGCTCGACGAAGGCCGCCCTCGAGCTCACGCCGGTACCGGCTCCTGGGCCGGCTCTTCCACAGGAGCCGGCGAAGGCACCGGCTCTTCGAGCGGTGCGATCTCGATTTCGTGCTCGGTCTCGGGTGCGCCTATATCCATCGGTGCCTCCTGGGGCTTTTCATCGGAAATTCGAGGCAAAAGCTACAGAGTGATTCGGACGGCTCAGATGACGCGATTTGGTCATTTAGGCTTGACGTCAAGGACGGCGACGCGTTGCGGATTTCCGGCTTCCAGACGATCAAGTAGCCTTCGCGCCCGTGCTGAGCGAGTTCCTTTTCACCTCCGAGTCGGTCACGGAGGGTCATCCGGACAAGGTCGCAGACCAGGTTTCCGACACCGTCCTCGACGCTGTGTTGGCCGACGATCCGGCCGGTCGCGTCGCCTGCGAGACGCTGATCACGACAGGACTCGTGGTCGTCGCGGGCGAGATCTCGACGGAGACGTACGTCGACATTCCGGCCAAGGTGCGGGGCAAGATCGAGGAGATCGGCTACACGCATTCGGAGTGGGGGTTCGACGCGACCACGTGCGGCGTCGTCGTCGCGATCGACGAGCAGTCGCCGGACATCGCCCAGGGCGTCGACGCCTCCTACGAGGTTCAGCACGACCCGGGGGACGACGATCCACTCGACCGCGTCGGCGCGGGAGACCAGGGCATGATGTTCGGCTACGCGACGCGCGAGACGCCGGAGCTGATGCCGCTGCCGATCATGCTCGCTCACAAGATCGCGAAGCGCCTCGCTGAGGTGCGCAAGGTCGGCGAGCTTCCGTATCTGCGGCCCGACGGGAAGGCGCAGGTGACGGTTCGCTATGAGATCGACGAGCACGGACACCAGCGTCCGGTGGAGATCGACCGGATCCTCGTCTCGACGCAGCACGCCGAGGGTTGTGACGCCGAGTCGCTGATCAAGCCCGACCTGATCGACCGCGTGCTGCGCCCGATCCTGCCGTCCGACCTCTACAGCGAGAAGCGGCTCGGCGAGCGCGACTTCGTCTACGTCAACCCGACCGGCAAGTTCGTCCTCGGCGGGCCGATGGGCGACACGGGCCTGACCGGCCGCAAGATCATCGTCGATACCTACGGCGGAGCCGCGCGCCACGGCGGCGGCGCCTTCTCGGGGAAGGACCCGACGAAGGTCGACCGCTCGGCGGCTTACGCGGCGCGTTACGTCGCGAAGAACGTCGTCGCGGCCGGGCTCGCCGACCGCTGCGAGATCAACGTCGCCTACGCAATCGGCGTGGCGCACCCGGTCTCGATCGGGGTGCAGACGTTCGGCACCGAGGCCGAAGGAGTCACCGCCGAGCGGATCCAGGAGCTCGTCCGCGAGCACTTCGACCTGCGGCCGGCGGCGATCCTCCGCGACCTCGACCTGCGACGGCCGATCTATGCGAAGACGGCCGCGTACGGCCATTTCGGCCGCGACGACCACGATTTCACCTGGGAGCGCACCGACAAGGCGGAAGCGCTCCGCGCAGCGGCCGGCATCGGTGCCGCCGAGGCAGCGACCGCTTAATCCTTTTTGTGATCTAGATCACTAGGTAGGCCGGACGAGGCACCGCTTGCGGTGCCGACATGGAGGCCGTGCGGGCTTGGCCCGTGCGGCCGTTTTAACCCGGTTGGTTACGCGAAAGCCGTTTCGTGCCTCTACGCGGGTCGGACGAACAACCCGGCGGCGGCCTTCTCGCCGATCGCCTTCTCGCTGCCGTCGACCTTGACGGTGAACTGCCCGGCGGCCGGCTGGGCCGATTGCAGCTCGAGCTTCGCCCCGGGCACGAGCCCCTCGTCGTAGAACCAATGCAGGAGCTCGCCGTCGTGCTCGGCGAGGCGGACGATCGTTGCCTCGGCGGGCGGCTCGAGGTCGGCGAGCGGAGCCAGCTCCTGATTCTCGGCTTGCTCGAAGTCCGGGTCGACCGGCCAGCCGTGCGGGCAGCGCTCCGGGTTGCCGAGCTTGACCTCGATCCGCTCGACCATCTCGTCGGAGAAGGTGTCGCCGAGCTCGTCGGCGTGGACGTGCGCCTCAGCTGCGGTGTAGCCCATGAAGTCGGTCAGGAGCCGCTCGATGATCCGGTGCTTGCGGACGACCGTTTCCGCTCGTGCGCGGCCGGTCTCCGTGAGGATCGCTTCCTTCTGCTCGCCGCGCTCGATCAGACCCTCCGCCTCGAGGCGCTTCAGCATCTCGCCGGCCGAGGCCCGGGAGACTCCGAGCATCTCGGCGACCCGCGAAGCGAGCGTGGGGGAGCCCGTCGACTGCGGCCTGTACTCGCCGATCGGGAACGCCAGGAAGTAGATCGTCTCGAGGTACTCGTCGACTGAGTGGCCCTGTGCCATGCCTTCCACAACTGTACTGACGGCCTTCTGTAAGGCGCTCGCTTGCGACGCCGACATGGAGGATGTCCCGGATCTGTAAGGTGAGCCTTACAAGATGTCGACTGCTCAGACTCTGCTGCTCGGCGCGATTGCCGGACTGACGATCTTCCTCGGCCTGCCGATGGGCCGGATGCACGGCCTATCTGCGCAGGTCAAATCCTTCTTCACGGCGACCGCGACGGGAATCCTGCTCTTTCTCTTCTGGGACGTGCTCAGCGAGGCGATCGACCCGGTCGAAAGTGCGCTGCACGCGCACACCTGGGGCCGCTTCGCCGGGGTCACGTCGATCGCTCTTGCCGGCTTCGTCGTCGGCCTTATGAGCCTTGTCTACTACGACACCTGGATCAAGGCGCGGCAGCGACGGGCGATGCTGGGGCCCGGCGCCGCGTCGGTGGCGGAGTTCGCGCACAGGCCGGGGCTCTCCGCCGCGCAATGGCTCTCGATCTTCATCGCGACCGGGATCGGCCTGCACAACTTCTCTGAAGGGCTCGCGATCGGGCAGTCGGCGGCGCAGGGTCTGACAAGCCTCGCGCTTGTGCTGGTGATCGGGTTCGGACTGCACAACGCGACCGAGGGCTTCGGGATCATCGGCCCCCTCGCAGGAGAGGCCGAGCCGCCGAGCTGGCGCTTCCTCGGGCTCCTCGGCGTGATCGGCGGTGCCCCGACTTTCGTCGGCACCGTGATCGGCCACTCCTGGACGAGCGAGAACCTTTCGATCCTGTTCTTCACGCTTGCCGCAGGCTCGATCCTCTACGTGGTGATGGAGCTGCTGAACGTCTGCAGGACGTTCGGCTCGAAGCAGCTGACCGCCTGGGGGATCGTGCTCGGCCCGGCCGTTCACCTACGAGCTCGTTGACGGCGCCGCGAAGGGCGCCGTCGTCTCGGTCCCGCTCGGTCGCTCGCGCCGGCGGGGAGTAGTCGTCGAGCTCGTCGACGAGCCGCCCGCGGGGATCGAGCCCGTTCCGATCGATTCCGTGCTCGACGAGCTGCCGCCGGTGCTCGTCGACCTCGCGTTGTGGGTGGCGGACTACTACGGCTCGACGCCCGGGCGGGCGCTGGAGCTGATCGCGCCGGTCAAGCGGAAGCGGCGGAAGGAGCAGGCGCCGCCGGGTGAACGGCAAGCCCTTGTCGACGAGTCGGAGGCGCCCGAGCTGACGGCCGAACAGCGCGCGGCGCTCGAGCGGATCACGGCCTCCCTCGAGGCGGCCGGTGGACATTTCCTGCTTTACGGCGAGACCGGCAGCGGCAAGACCGAGGTCTACCTCCAGGCGTGCGCCGCAGCGCTGGCCCGCGGCAAGACGGCGATCGTGCTCGTTCCCGAGATCGCGCTGACGCCTCAGACACTGGGGCGGTTTCAGGCGCGTTTCGGGGATGCTGTCGCGCTGCTCCACTCGGGGCTGACCGACGCGGAACGCCGCGACGAGCGGGAGCGCATCGCGCACGGCGAGGCGAAAGTCGTCGTCGGCGCGCGTTCGGCGATCTTCGCGCCGCTGCGTGATGTCGGGGTCATCTGCGTGGACGAGGAGCACGATCCGTCGTACAAGCAGGAGTCCGACCCGCGCTACGACGCGAGGACTGTGGCGGCCAAGCGGGCGGCCCTCGAAGACGCCGTCGCGATCTACGGCAGCGCGACGCCGCGGCCCGAGAGCTGGGACAAGCTCGAGCGTCTCGAGCTCGCCGGGCGACTGGGCGGCTCTCTCCCCGGGGTGCGGGTGGTCGACCTGCGCCGCGAGGCGGGCTACCCGCTCTCGGCACCGCTGCTGAAGGAGCTCGGGGCGATCGAGGAGCAGGGCGGGAAGGCGATCCTCCTACTGAACCGCCGCGGTGTCGCCCCGGCGCTGCACTGCAGGGCCTGCGGGACGACGCTTCGCTGCCCGCTCTGCGACGTCGCCCTCGTGCTGCATCGGGAGGGGAGCCTGCGCTGCCACCACTGCGGCCACGAAGAGAGGGCGCCGCAGGCCTGCCCCGCCTGCGGCTCGGTCGAGCTGGCGAGGATCGGGGCCGGAACGCAGCGGCTCGAGCGGGAGCTCGCGACTCAGTTGCCGAAGCTCGTCCCGATCCGCCTCGATGCCGACACGGCACAGAATCCAGAGGCCCTCGCCGCGGCGCTCCGCCGCTTCGGGGAGACCGATCGCGCCGTTCTGCTCGGAACGCAGATGGTCGCGAAGGGTCACCATTTCAGCGGCGTCTCGCTCGCGGCGGTGATCGACGCCGACACCGCCCTCGGCGTGCCCGACTTCCGCGCCGACGAGCGGACGTTCCAGCTGCTGACCCAGCTCGCAGGGCGGAGCGGCCGGGACGCGCCGGGGCGGGTGCTGATCCAGACCTTCCAACCCGACTCCCGTCCGGTCGAGCTGGCGTCGCGCCACGACGTGCCGCGGTTCCTGACCGGCGAGCTCGAACGCCGGCGCGAGCTCGGGTATCCGCCCTTCCGCCATCTCGTCCGGGTGCTCGTCAGCGGGCCGGAGCCGGGGCCCGTGACCCGTGCGCTCGAGGAGGTGCGGGACGGGATGCAGGGCGCCGAGATCCTCGGCCCGGCACCGCTTTTCCGGCTTCGCGGCCGACACCGAGCGCAGCTCGTCGCGAAGACGGACGAGCCGAGGCGGGTCGCCGCCCGCGCCGGGCAGCTGCTGGCTGCTGCGGCCCCGGCGATGCGGAAAGCCGGCTTGACCGCGGTCGTCGACGTCGATCCGCAAAGTCTGTAGCAGCCACTCCGACACGGAGGTTGCGTTGCCACTCGGGATTAGACGGACGCCCGGGCCAAGCCCGGACGTCCTTTGTTGCGGCGTCGCAAGCGAACGCCTCGGAGTCTGTAGCAGTCCATAAACTGCTGGCGTGTCCGAGCAAGACGTCGAACAGCAGGGCGAGGTTCTCGAGGAGCAGCTCGACCCCGAGCGCGAGGCGCGCCGGCGGCTCGCGCTGGCGCAGATCCGCCAGTACCCCGATCCGGTGTTGCGGATGCCCGCGAACGAGATCGAGAGCTTCGACGACGACCTGCGGCGGCTGGTCCAGCGGATGACGGACCTGATGCAGGAAGCGAACGGCGTCGGCCTTGCGGGGACGCAAGTCGGCACCCTGCAGCGGGTATTCGTCTTCCAGCCGGAGGGGGAGGACGAGGCCCCGCGGGCGCTCATCAATCCCGTCCGGGTCAAAACGTCCGAGGTGACCCTCAGCGACACCGAGGGCTGCCTCTCGATGCAGGGAGTGAGCATCCCGGTCGAGCGGCCGACAAAGGTCACGATCGAGGGCAAGGACGAGAACGGCGAGGACGTCAGGCTCGAGCTCGAGGAGCGCGATGCGCGCGTGGTGCAGCACGAGCTCGACCACCTCGACGGGATCCTGATCCTCGATCGGACAACGGCCGAGGCCCGGCGCGAGGCGCTGGGGATCCTCAGGCCGGAGCCTGTCCTCGGCGCTCTGGGTTAAGTGACGCGCATCGCCGTCGCTGCGACGGCGCCGTTCGGGGCTGACGTGCTCGAGCGGCTGGCGGCGCGGCACGAGACCGCCTATTTGCTCACCCAGCCAGACCGTCCGAGTGGCCGCGGCAGGCGGGTTGCCCCGCCGCCGGCGAAGCTGATCGCCGAGAGGCTCGGAATCCCGGTTCGGCAGCCGGAGCGGCTCGGCGACGAGTTCGACCCCGAGGTGGACGCGCTCGTCGCCGTCGCGTACGGACAGCTCGTCCCGCGCGGCGCCCTAGAGAGCGCGCGCTGGCTCAACGTCCACCCGTCGCTCCTGCCGCGCTGGCGCGGGGCGGCGCCCGTCGAGCGGGCGCTGATGGCTGGCGACGAGGAGACAGGAGTCACGATCATCGAGTTGGTCGAGGAGCTCGACGCCGGGCCGATCGCGGCTCAGGAGCGGTTTGCGGTCGGGATCGACGACGACGCCGGAGCCGTCTTCGCGCGCGCTGCCGAGCTGACGCCCGACCTGATCGACGCCGCGCTCGACAATCAACGGCCGGCACCGCAGACCGAGGACGGCGCCACCTACGCTGAGAAGATCGTGCCCGCCGATCGAGAGCTCGACTGGTCGCGGCCGCCGGAGGAGCTGCACAACAGGATTCGCGCGCTCTCGCCGCACATCGGAGCGCGAGGCCTGGTCGAGGGAAGGCCGGCGATCGTCTGGCGCTCGCGTCTCGTCGACGGCAGGCTGGAGTTGCTCGAGGTGCAGCCGGAGGGCCGTCGCCGGATGACGTACGACGAATTTCTGCGCGGCCTGCACTGATGGTCTCGCCGGCACGCGCGGCCGCCTATGAGACCGTGTTCCGCGTCTTCGAGCAGGACGCGTATGCCGACCGGACGCTGCGAACCGCGGTCGCGAGTCTCGACCAGCGCGACCGCGCATTTGCACAGCGGCTCGGCTACGGGACGATCCAGCGCGTGCGCACCCTCGACTACGCGATCGAGCAGCTCGGACGGCGGCCGATGAGAAAGCTGGACCCGCCGGTTCGGGCCGCCCTGCGACTCGGCGCCTACGAGCTCGGCTTCATGCAGACGCCTCGGCACGCTGCCGTCAACGAGGCCGTCGAGCTTGTGCGGCGCGCCAGGTTGGAGCGAGCGGTCGCTTTCACGAACGCCGTCCTTCGCCGCGTCGCGGACGGGATTGAAGCGCTGCTCGAGTCGCTGCCGGAAGGCGCGCTCAAGCAGTCCTACCCGGACTGGGTCGAGCAGGTGTGGACGCGCGACTTCGGCCGCGAGCAGGCGCTCGCGCTGATGCGGGCGCAGAACGAGGCGCCGGAAACGGTCGTCCGGCTGATTCGCGGCGACATCGCCGGCGAGCCGACCGACCTCCCCGGCGCGTACCGCGTCGCGCGTGTGGATGAAGAGGCGCTCGCCGAAGGCCGGATCTGGCCACAAAGCCGCGGCTCCCAGCTCGCCGGCCTCACCGTCGGTGCGCGTGCGGGCGAACGGACGCTCGATCTCTGCGCGGCGCCGGGCGGGAAAGCGACGATGCTGGCGGGAGATGTCACTGCAGTCGAGAAGCACCCCGGCCGCGCGCGGGAGCTCGAGGAGAACGCGGCCTGTCTCGGCGCCACGAACGTCAGCGTCGTCTGCGCGGATGCGCTGGAGCTGCCGCCGGAGCTCCGCGACTACGACCGGGCCCTCGTCGACGCTCCTTGCTCGGGCCTTGGCGTCCTCGCCTCGCGGCCGGACCTGCGCTGGCGCGCGGAGCCGCTGCCTGAGCTGCAGCTTGCGCTCGTGGGGGCGGCGGCTGATCGTGTGCGGACCGGCGGAACCATCGTCTACTCCGTCTGCACGCTCAACGCCGACGAGAACGAAGCCGTCGTCGACGCGTCCGGCCTCGCGCCGGAGCCGCTCGGCGAGGACTGGCCGCAGTTCGCTCATCCGAAGCGCCCAGAGTTTTTGCTGACGAGGCCTGACCTCCACCGGACGAGCGGCTTCTTCATCGCGAGGCTGCGGGTTTGATCGAGATCCCCGAGCGGCTGGGCTGGTGGCGCGATCGAGCAGGCGGGGTGGCTTGGCTGGAGTCGCTGCCGCGGCTTGCGGAGGAGTGCGCCGAGCACTGGTCGCTCCGGCTCGGCGAGCCCTTCGGGCAGGGGCACGTCTCGTTGACTGTGCCGGTAGCCCTCTCGGATGGCGGTCAGGCAGTGCTGAAGCTCAACTTCCCGGAGGAAGAGAGCGCCTCCGAGGCCGATGCGCTCATTCACTGGCGCGGCGAGGGTGCGGTACGGCTACTCGAGCTCGATCGCGAGCGCAACGCGCTGCTGATCGAGCGCGCCGATCCGGGCACGTCGCTCTGGGAGGTCGGAGACGACGAGGAGGCGATCCTGATTGCAGCCTCGGTAATGGCGCGTCTGTGGCTCCGTCCGCCGCCTGACGGCCATCGGTTTCGACTGCTTGCCGGCGAGGCCGAGCGCTGGACGGCGCAGCTTCGCTCCGACTGGGAGGCGCTCGGCCGGCCGTTCGAGCAGAGGCTGGTCGACGCGGCAGCCGCGGCCGCCGGTGAGCTCGCCGGGTCGCTGGCGAAGCTGGCGGTCTGCCACCAGGATCTCCAGGGCAGCAACGTCCTGAAGGCACAGCGGGAGCCGTGGCTTGCGATCGATCCGAAGCCGATTGTCGCGGAGCCCGCGTTCGACGTCGCGTCGCTCCTCCGCGACCGCCGCTGGTCGATCGACCGGGCGATTATTCAGAGGCGTCTTGACCTGCTAGCTGCGGAGCTCGACCTCGAGCGCGATCGTATGCAGGGCTGGGGCGTCGTCCATGCGCTTCACTGGGGCGTCGGCTCCGACAAGATCGAGCCGGACTTGGTCGAGTGCGCTCGGCTGCTGGCTGCGTAGGATCCGGACGAATGGCCTGGGCAGACGGGTTGCGAGAGGCCGAGGTCGAGCCTTCCCTCTATGCGGCCGACTTCGCGCGCCTCGGAGAGCAGATCGAGCAACTGCTCGCCGCGGGTACGCGCCTCTTTCACTACGACGTTGGCGATGGGCACTTCGTCGAGCCGATCATCATCGGCCCGATCGTGCTCCAGTCGATCGGCGGCCTGATTCACGAGGGCGGCGGCCGCGTCGACGTCCACTTGATGATCGAGTCGCCGGAGCGGCATTTCGCCGCGTTTCGCGAGGCCGGCGCTGACAGCGTCACCTTTCACTACGAGGCGGTGGAGGACGTCGGCGAGATCGCCGCGGCGGCGCGCGAACACGGCCTGGGGGTCGGCGTCGCGCTGAAGCCGAAGACGTCCGTCGAGGACGTGGCCGAGGCGGCGATCGCGGCCGGCGCCGACTTCGTTCTCTGCATGAGCATCGAGCCGGGTTACTCGGGCCAGAAGTTCATGCCGGAGGCGTTCGAGCGTCTCCGCCGGCTGCGGGAGCTCTTACCTGAGGCGATGCAGCTCCAGGTGGACGGCGGTGTCAACCACGAGAACATCGCCGCGGCGCGGGAGGCGGGCGCGAACCTGCTCGTCGCGGCGACGGGGGTCTTCGGCGGTGGCGATCCGGCCTCGGGCTACCGTGAGCTCGTGGAAGCGCTGGGATGAGTTTTCTCGAGCGGGCACTGGACCTCGCCGAGCGCGGGCGCGGGACGACGCAACCGAATCCGGTCGTCGGGGCGGTACTCGTACGCGACGGCGAGGTCGTCGGCGAGGGCTGGCATGAGCGCAAGGGCGAGCCGCACGCCGAGGTCAACGCGATCGCGGCCGCGGGCAATCGTGCCCGCGGGGCGACGCTCTACGTCACGCTCGAGCCGTGTGCACATGTGGGTGCCACGCCACCCTGCGCCCAAGCGGTGATCGACGCGGGCGTGGCGAAGGTCGTGGTGGGAGCGCTCGATCCAAGCCGCGACGCCGCAGGCGGCCTCGAGCGGCTTCGAGAGGCCGGCGTCGAGGCGGAGCTTGCCGACGGCGAGCTCGGCTTCCGGGCGCGGCAGCAGAACGAGGCCTGGCTGACCTGGGTGACGAAGCGCCGGCCCTTCGTCACCTACAAGGCCGCGATGACGCTCGATGGGCGGCTGACGCTGCCGGAGTCGCGGTGGATCTCGGGCGAGGAAAGCCGCAGGCTCGTCCACGAGCTGCGGGCAGAGTCGGATGCGGTCGCCGTCGGCATGGGAACGGCGCGGGCCGACCGCCCGGCACTGACGGCCCGCGACGTCGGCGCGGTCAGGCAGCCGCGGCGGCTCGTCTTCGGTAGCGGGCCGTTGCCCGAGGGTGTGGATCTGGAGCTGTTCTCGGGCCCGCTTGAGGAAGAGCTCGGCCGCCTTGCCGAGGAAGGAGTGCAGTCGCTCCTACTGGAAGGCGGACCGACGCTCGCGACCGCGTTCATGGAAGCGGGCCTGATCGACAAGCTGCTCGTCTTCGTAGCGCCGAAGCTCGCGGGCTTCGGGCCGACGCTGCTTGGGGAGCTGGACGAGCCGGTGGAGTTGCGCCGTTTCGATACGCGTCGGGTCGGACAGGACATTCTGCTGACGGCCTATGTCAACGAGCCTGGAGAGCATCCGAGTGGCAGATCGAATCGTGACCGCGATCTCCCGCTGGCTGGCCCATCACAGCTCTGACGATGAGCTCCGCCGCGAGCTCGAGGCCATCGATCTGGTCGACCTGACGCCCACCCAGGCGGAAGCCGTGCTCGAGCTCCAGAACGAGCTCGACGTGAACACCGATCGTCCGGCCCTCGAGATGATCGCCCGCGAGGCACTCGAAGCCATCGCGGTGGCGGACTGAGTCCGCGCAGCGTCAAAACGCGCAGCGCTTAAAAGGATCACGCGCGCTTCCCCACCCCGGGTGGTGGCAGGTCCACCCGCCACCCGCGGTGAGCGTATCGCCGAAAACCGCACGTGTCTGGCGCGCGCCTGTGACGATTCTGCGCCGTTGCTGGTGGCCGCAGCCGCTCATCACTGGCGTAGGCTTTCGACCATGTTCACCGGCATCGTTCGCGAGCGCGCAAAGGTCGCATCGTTCGAGCGCGGCCGGCTCGTGGTCGAGAGCTCGCTCGACCCGACCGTCGGAGACTCAGTCGCCGTCGACGGCGTCTGTCTGACGGTTGCCGAGCGCACCAACGGCTCGCTCGCGTTCGACGTGATGCCGGAGACGCTCCGGCGCGCCAAGCCCTTCGGAGCCGAGGTCAATCTCGAGACCGCGCTTCGAGCGGGCGACCCGCTCGGCGGCCATTACGTTCAGGGCCACGTCGACGGCGTCGGCCGCGTCCGCTCGATCGAGCCCGAGGGCGACAGCCGCCGGGTCGCGATCGAGGCGCCACCCGACGTGCTCCGCTACTGCGTCGAGAAGGGCTCGATCACCGTCGACGGCGTCTCGCTGACGATCGCTGCGCTGAGCGAGGACGCCTTCGAGGTCGCGTTGGTTCACCACACGCTCGAGGCGACGACGCTCGGCTCGCTGAAGCCGGGCGACAGCGTCAATCTCGAGGTCGACGTCCTCGCCAAGTACGTCGAGCGCCTCGCCGCACGGTGAGGCTCGAGCCGCTCTACCGCGTCGAGTTTTCCTACCCGGAGCATTACGACATCGGTGGCCCTGACGTCGGCGGCGTCTTCCTGGCCGAAGGCCGCTGCGAAGGTTTCGTGAGCGGTCGCTTCCGGGGCCTCAATCACCCGCGACTGCGGCCCGATGACGTCTATCTGCCCAACTTCCAAGGCGTGATCGAGACGGACGACGGCGCGAGGATCGCCTTCGACTACCGCGGCTACGGCCGCGCCCGAGACTACGGGCGAGAGGTCGTCGGCACGGCATTCCACTCGACCGGAGACGAGCGATATGCGCGCCTCAACGACGCCGTCGCCGTCCTGAGCGGCGAGGGTCGCGACCGCCAGATCAGACTCGAGGTCGCGGAACTCGTCTGGGAGTCACTCGGCTGACCCGCGGTACGATCCAGCGGATGGCAACCGAGCTAGAAAAGCAGACGCCTTTCGCGACCGTCGAGGAGGCGATCGAGGACATCCGCGAAGGCAAGTTCGTGGTCGTCGTCGACGCTGCCGACCGCGAGAACGAGGGCGATCTGACGATCGCGGCCCAGTTCGCGACTCCGGAGGCGATCAACTTCATGGCCACGCACGGTCGCGGGCTGATCTGCCTCTGTCTGACCGAGCAGCGCTGCGACGAGCTCGGCCTGCAGCCGATGACCGAACGCAACGAGACGCCCTTCGGGACCGCCTTCACGGTCTCCATCGAGGCCCGCGAGGGGATCGCCACCGGCATCTCAGCGCACGATCGTTCACGCACCGTTCAGGTCGCGATCGACTCCAGCAAGGGCGCCGACGACCTCGTCCGCCCGGGGCACATCTTCCCGCTCCGCGCGCGCGATGGGGGCGTCCTTCAGCGTGGTGGCCAGACGGAGGCATCCGTCGATCTCGCGCGGCTCGCCGGCATGATCCCGGCTGGCGTCGTCTGCGAGATCATGAACGAGGACGGGACGATGGCCCGCGTCGACGACCTGATCCCGTACTGCGAGCGACATGGGCTGAAGCTGATCACGGTCGCCGACCTGATCGAGTACCGCCGCCGGCACGAGAAGCTGGTCGAGCGGACGACGGCCGTCCGGCTGCCGACCGCCTACGGAGAGTTCACCGCGGTCGCCTTCCGGGAGACCTTGACGGGCAAGCACCACGTCGCACTCGTCAAGGGCGACGTCGACGGAGCCGAGGACGTGCTGGTCCGCGTCCACTCGGAATGCTTGACCGGTGACGTCTTCCACTCGCTTCGCTGCGACTGCGGCGAGCAGCTCGAGCAGGCGCTGGTGCAGATCGCAAGCGAGGAGCGCGGCGTCCTGCTCTACATGGCTCAGGAAGGCCGCGGAATCGGTCTGCTCAACAAGCTGAAGGCCTATGAGCTCCAGGAAAACGGCCTCGACACCGTCGAGGCGAACCTCGAGCTCGGCTTCCCCGCCGATGCACGGGACTGGGGGATCGGCAACCAGATCCTCGCCGACCTGGGCCTGTCGACGATCCGGATCCTGACGAACAACCCGAAGAAGATCAGCGGGCTGGAGGGCTACGGCCTGACGGTCGTGGAGCAGGTGCCGATCGAGGTGCCGCCCAACGCCGAGAACCGTCGCTACCTCGTGGCCAAGCGGGACAAGCTTGCGCACAAGCTGCACCACCAGGATCTCCGCTTCGACGAACTGGGGCCAGAAGAGTGACCGAAGAACACTGGCCCGGCGAGGACCGGATCTCGGCCACGGAAGAGGATGACTTGGGAACGGAGGCCGAGGCCGAGGCCGACGGCCAGCCGGCTCCGCCGGAAGAGCAACTCGAGGCCGAAGAGGCCGAAGAGGCCGAACAGAGGCGCGACGGCGATACGCCCCCGCCCGACGACGAGCCGCCCGCCGAGGAGGACGAGCTCCCACGCCTGCGCGGACCCGGCCATGCCCCCGGTCAGCTCTCGGTCCCCGACGGCTACGGCACCCTCACCGGCTCCTCGGACGGCGCCCGCCGCTCCGTTGCGGTCGTCGTCAGCCGCTTCAACGGCGAGGTGACGAACAAGCTGCTCGAGAGCGCGCTCGAGGAGCTCGAGCTCGCTGGTGTGGCCCGCGACGCCGTCACGGTCGTCCAGGTTCCCGGAGCCTTCGAGCTGCCGCTCGGCGCAATGGCGCTCGCGAAGACGCGCCGATACGCCTGCATCGTCGCGCTCGGCTGCGTAATCAGGGGCGAGACGCCGCACTTCGACTACGTCGCCGGCGAGGCGGCGAGCGGGCTGCAACTCGCCGCGCTCGAGACCGGAGTCCCGGTCTCGTTCGGCGTGCTGACGCTCGAATCGGCCGACCAAGCCGACGAGCGCGTGGCCAAGGGCGCCGAGGCGGTTCGCACCGCGCTCGAGATGGCGGACCTGTTCTCGCAGTTGCGCGCGAGCGCTACGGCTTAGTCGCTCAGCTACACTGCCGCGCCGTGTCCAAGGTCTGCGCAGTCTGTGGGAAGAAGCCCGGTTTCGGCAACAACCGGAGCCACTCGATGGTGGCCACGAAGCGCCGCTTCAACCCGAACCTGCAGCGCGTCCGGGTGCTCCTGGACGGCAAGGCGACGCGCGCTTACGTTTGTGCGCGATGTCTCAAGGGCAACAAGATCCAGAAAGCCGTCTAGCAACTTCTCAAGCCGCGTTCCACGTCTAAAGAACGATGGAGCGGGCTGAGCCACAGCTTTCCTCGTCGCTCGGCCGGATCACGATCTCGACCGGCGCGATCGGCCAGATCGTCTCGCAGACGGCGTCCCGCTGCTACGGCGTCGTCGAGATCGGCGGCGGCGCCAGGGCAAAGGTCGGGCGACTGCTACCGCGTAGCCGGGGCGTGCACGGGATCTCCGTCTCCGGCGACGGCGATTCGGTCTCGCTCGACCTCCACGTCGTCGTCGAGCATGGCCTCAACCTCGCCGAGGTGGCGGCGACGATCCGCTCCCAGGTTCAGTACGAGGTCGAGCGGCTGACCGGCCTGCGCGTGGCGGCGGTGGACGTTCATATCCTGGACGTTCGCCAGTCAGCGTGAGCCCGCGCGATCAAGCTATTCGGCTTGTACGCGGTGCCGTCGCCGCACTCGAGCGAAGCCGGTCTCGCATCGACGACCTCAATGTCTATCCCGTCCCCGACGGCGACACCGGTACGAACCTGGCGCTGACCGCGCGGGCTGTGCTCGAGGACCTCGAAGGCTCGACGGCGGACGACAGCGCGACCGTCGCGCGCGAAGCAACGCGTGCCGCCTTGATGGGCGCACGCGGCAACTCCGGCGTCATCCTCTCGCAGATCGTCCGCGGGATCGGTGAGTCTCTTGCGGCGGAGGAGTCGATTGACGGCCCGGCGGTAGCGCGAGTGTTACGAGCCGGCTCGGACGCGGCGTACAGAGCGGTGCGCAAGCCCGTCGAGGGCACGATGCTGACCGCGATCCGCACGCTCGCCGAGGCCGCCGAGGCAGAGCAGTCGCGGACGGTCGGCGAGCTGCTCGAGCTCCTGGTGACCAAGGGCGAGGAAGCCGTCACCCGCACCCAGGAGCAGCTCGATGTCCTGCGCGAGGCGGGCGTCGTCGACGCCGGCGCCGCCGGCCTCGTCGAGCTCCTGCGCGGAATCGCCTCCGTCGTCGCCGGACAGCCGCTGCCCGACGAGCCGCCGGTGGAACGAGCATCCATCGAGGCGGCGCACCAGGAGCTTTCGCGGTTTCGCTACTGCACGACGTTCGTGATCGAGGGAGACCTTGACCCAGACGCGCTCGAGGCCGAGTACGAACAACTCGGAGATTCCCTCCTCGTGGTCGGAGACGAACACGCCCTGAAGGTTCACGTCCACACGGACGATCCCGGCGCGGCGCTCGCGATCGGCACGCACGTCGGCGCGATCGAGAACGTCGAGATCGCGGACATGCACAGGCAGACTCAGGCGCGCGAGCGCCGGCTGCTGGCGGCTGTGCCCGACCCGCCACCTGCCGCGGCTGGCGTCGTCGCCGTGGTGGCCGGCACCGGCAACCGCCGCTTGTTCGAGAGCCTCGGCGCGACCCAGATCGTCGAGGGCGGGCAGACGATGAACCCCTCCGCCGCCGAGCTCCTTGCGGCCGTCGAGGCGACGAAGGCACCCGAGGCGCTCCTGCTGCCGAACAACCCCAACATCGTGCTCGTCTCCGAACAGGCCGTGTCACTCGCCGCCAAGCCGGCGCGCGTCGTTCCCACGACTTCCATCCAGGCGGGCCTGGCGGCGCTGGTGGCCTTCAACCCCGAGCAGTCGGCCGAGGAGAACGAGGCCGCCATGGTCGAGGCGGCGGCGCGCGTGGCAACGGGTGCCGTGACGACAGCCTCTCGGGACGTCCAGCTGAACGGCCGTGCAGTCGGGGTGGGCCAGTACGTCGGCCTGCTGGAGGACGAGCCCGTAGCGGGCGGCGCCGAGTTCGAACCCGTGGCGAGGGCGATCATCGACCGCTTGCTGGCCGAACCGCGGGAGGTCGTGACGCTGCTGACCGGGGAGGAAGAACCGGATCTCTCACGGCTGCTCGCGGAGCTCGAGCAGTCGAACCCGGAGCTCGAAATCGAGGTCCACGAAGGCGGCCAGCCGCACTACCCGCTGCTCGTCTCCGCCGAGTAGCAGCAGGCCCGATCGCTACATTCGACCAGTGGAGCCGCCGATTCGCGTCGTCCTGGTAGAGGACAACCGGGTCTTCCGCGAAGGTCTGGAGCTCGTGCTCGGGCTTCGCTCGGACATCGAGATCGTCGGCGCGGCCGAGGATGGCGCGGAAGGGGTCGAGCTGGCGCGCGAGCTGCACCCCGACGTCGTGCTGATGGACTACCGGCTGCCGGGAATGGACGGTGTCGAGGCCACGGCGGCACTGCTCGCGGCATACCCTGAGGCGGCGGTGATCGGCCTGACGGCATCGGCAAACCTGCGCGAGCGCCAGGCGCTGAGCGATGCCGGCGCCGTCGACTGCCTCAGCAAGGACGGCGAGCTCGACCAGATCGTCGCGGCGATCCACCGCGCCGCGGGCACGACTCCAGCCGAGTAAGCAATGGACCTTACTGCCGCGAACACTGCGATCGTCGTCGACTCGACGGCCGACTTTCCGCAGGCGCCGGAGCGCTACCCGAACTGGCGGATCGTGCCGCTCTACGTCCGCTTCGGGCAGGAGAGCTTCCGCGACTACGTCGAGCTGGGACCTGCCGACTTCTACACGCGGCTGCGCAGCTCGGCGGTCGTGCCGACCACCTCGCAGCCGACTCCCGGCGACTTTCACGCCGCCTACCAGGAGCTCGGCGAGTACGAGCGCGTCTACTCGCTCCACATCGCGGGCACGCTCTCGGGCACTGTCGAGAGCGCACGGGCCGCGGCCGCCGATTTCGGCGACCGGATCCGCGTCGTCGATACCGAAACCGCCTCCGCCGCTATCGCGATGCTCGGGCTCGCGATCCAGCGGCGGCTCGAGCGGGGCACGACCGACGAGGAAGTCGAGGAGCTCGTCGGTCGGCACCGGCGCGAGTCGCAGCTGATCTTCACGCTCGACACCCTCGACTACCTCGCGCGGGGCGGGCGAATCGGCCGCGCAGCGGCATGGGCGGGTGGGCTGATGAGGGTGAAACCGATCCTGACGATCCGCGACGGCGAGGTGATTCCGATCAAGCGTGTTCGAGGCAACCAGCGTGCCTTCCAGGAGTTCATCGCGGCCTTCGAGTCGGGCTCGAGCGACGGGCCCGGCTTGCGCGTCGCGATCGCCGACGCGGACGCACCCGATCGCACAGAGGCGCTCAGGGAGCTCGTGGGGCGGACGCGGCCGCAGGCCGACCTCGAGCTCGTGGCGACGCTCGGGCCCGTGATCGGTACCCACGCCGGCCCGGGCACGGTCGGGCTCTTCTGGTTTGCCGATGAGTGAGCAGCGCGGCTTCGCGGGCGCGGACCCGCCCGAGCGCTGGCCGCCGACGCGAGGGCGGCCGCGTCCGGAGGAGCTCGACCGGTCGCTCGACACGCTGCCGGGTGTGGGCCCGTCGCAGCGAGGCAAGCTGGCGAAGCTCGGCCTGCGGACGGTCCGCGACCTGCTCGAGCACCGGCCGCGCGACTACCAGCAGGCAGTAGGGGAGACACCGATCTCGAACCTGTTCGGCGAGGAGGAGGCGGTGATCGCCGGCGAGGTGCGGCGCATCTCGATCCGCCCGACCCGACGCCGGTTGACCGTTCTGAAGGCCGCGGTGCGCGACGAGAGCGGCGAGATCTCAGCGGTCTGGTTCAACCAGCCCTGGCTCGCCGACAAGCTGCAGCCTGGGACGCGGCTGCGCCTGCGTGGACAGCTGCGCCGGAACGAGTTCCACGTCCGCTCGTACGACCTGGACGGCGCGGCCGCGACCGCCGACTTCGCGCCGGTGTATCCCGCGAGCGAGGAGGTGACCTCGCCGCGCCTGCGGACGCTGGTCGAGAGCGCGCTCCCGCATGCAACCGACTTCGGCGACTCGCTCCCCGCCGGGTTGCGGGCGCGCGAGCGGTTGCCGCTCCGCTTCGACGCGCTCGTTGCATTGCACCGCCCACGCGACGGCGGCGAGGCGGAGCGGGCGCGCCGCCGGCTCGCGCTGGACGAGCTCCTCCTCCTGCAGGTCGGGCTGGCGCGGATCCGCGAGGGGACGGAGGAGGCGACCGCACCTGTGCTCGGCGAGCCGGGCGAGCTCGCGGAGCGCTACCGCGAGGCGCTTCCGTTCGAGCTGACGAAGGATCAGGAGCAGGCGATCGCGGAGATCGACGCCGATCTCGCGGCCTCGAAGCCGATGCAGCGGCTGCTCCAGGGCGATGTCGGCTCGGGCAAGACCGTCGTCGCCCTCTACGCGCTGCTGCGGGCCGTCGAGGCCGGCAAGACCGGCGCGCTGATGGCGCCGACGGAAACCCTGGCTGAGCAGCACTTTTTGACGCTGGAACCGATCTGCACCGAGCTCGGTGTGCGGACCGCCCTGCTGACGGGATCCCTTAAGGGCGACGTCGAAGGGGCGCAGATTCTCGTTGGAACGCACGCGCTGATCCAGGAAGGCGTCGACCTCTCGGAGCTTGCAGTCGCGGTCGTCGACGAACAACACCGATTCGGCGTCGAGCAGCGCGGAGCCCTCGCCGCCGGCCGCTCGCCGCACGTCCTACACATGACCGCGACGCCGATCCCCAGGACGCTCGCGCTGACCGTCTACGGCGATCTCTCGGTGACCGAGATCGCGAAGCCGCCGGCCAACCGCAAGCCGATCGTGACCAGCTGGGTGACAGACGAGCGCGGACCGGAGGCGTATCGGCGGCTGCGCAAGCACCTCGACGCGGGCCGGCAGGCCTACGTCGTCTGCCCGCTGATCGAGCAATCCGAGACCTCGCAGGCGCGCGCGGCCGAAGCCGAGGCCGAGCGCCTTCGACGCGGAGAGCTCCGCGACTACCGCGTCGGTCTGCTGCACGGTCGCCTGCGCCCGTCCGAGCGGCGGCAGCTGATGGCGCACTTCAAGGCGCGGGAGCTCGACGTGCTCGTCTCGACGACCGTGATCGAGGTCGGCGTCGACGTCCCGAACGCGACGATCATGATCGTCCAGGAGGCCGACCGGTTCGGGCTAGCCCAGCTCCACCAGCTCCGGGGCCGCGTCGGCCGCGGCGCCGAGCAGTCCTATTGCCTGCTCGTCTCGCGAGCCAAGGAAGAGCTGACCGACAACGCCCGTGAGCGCCTGCAGGCGCTTGTCGACACGACCGACGGCTTCGAGCTGGCCGAGAAGGACCTGGAGCTGCGCGGCGAGGGCCAGCTGCTCGGGACGCGGCAGGCCGGCCTCTCCGAGTTTCGCTTCACGCGCCTGCGAGCCGACCGCGAGCTACTCGAACGCGCCCGCGAGCTCGCCGGCGAGCTGGTCGTTCACGAAGGCCCGCTGAACGACGAGGTCGACCGCTTCTTCGCCGGCGCCGCTGGCGTGACTTTAGGGACTGTCCCCACCGGGGACTGTCCCTGAAACCGGCTGCAGCTCGCTGCCGCTTGAGGGACGACTTCTTCACCGGCGCCGAGGCGGACTCGCTGGCGTGACTTTAGGGACTGTCCCCACCGGGGACTGTCCCTGAAACCGGCTGCAGCTCGCTGCCGCTTGAGGGACAGTCCCCGTTCGGGGACAGTCCCTGAAACCGGCTGCAGCTCGCTGCCGCTTGAGGGACAGTCCCCTTTCGGGGACAGTCCCCTGCGTGAGAATCATCGCGGGATCGCACAAGGGCGCGCGGATCTTTGCCCCAAAGGGACAGGACACGCGCCCGACGGGGGATCGCGTCCGCGAAGCCGCGTTCAACCTGATCGGCCCCGTCGACGGCGCGGCCGTGCTCGACCTCTTCGCCGGTTCGGGCGCGATGGGCCTGGAAGCGCTCTCGCGGGGAGCGGCGAGCGCCGTCTTCGTCGAGAACGACCGCGAAGCTCGCCGCACGATCGACCGCAATCTCGACAAGCTCGGCCTCACCGGCGCCCGCGTCGTCGCTCAGGACGCCCTACGAGCTCTCGCCGCCGAGGTCGCGGCCGGTCGCCGCTACGATCTCGTGCTGGTCGATCCGCCCTACGAGATGTTTTCTTCCCTGCAAAACAGGCTTTCCCAGTATCTTCCGGCCGTCCTCGCCGAGAACGGCCTAGTGGTCGTCGAGACCGGCTCGAGAGACGAGCCGGAGCTTCCGCCCCTCAACAAACGCACCAGCCGGCCTTATGGCTCGGCGCGAATCACGATCTTCCAACACGCGCCCGAACACCGCGGACCCGTGAACACTCCATGAACGTGTGCAAGACGGCCGCACCGGCCAAGCCGCCGCGACCTCTATACGGCATCGCAAGCGACGCCTCAGAGCATCCGTGATCACAGCCATCTACCCCGGCACCTTCGACCCGGTCACCAACGGCCACGTCGACGTGATCGAGCGCGCCGCCGGCATCTTCGACCGGCTTGTGATCGGCGTCGTCGGCAACCCCCAGCACAAGCAGCCGATGTTCACGCTGGACGAGCGCGTCGCCTTCTTGAAGGAGGCCCTCGAGGGACTCGAGGACGTCGAGGTCGACGTCTTCTCCGAACTCGTCGTCGACTTCGCGCGCAGGTGGGAGGCGAAGGCGATCGTCAAGGGCCTGCGTGTGATCTCAGACTTCGAGTGGGAGTTCCAGATGAACCAGCTCAACCGGACACTCGCGCCCGAGGTCGAAACGGTCTACGTGATGGCGAGCCCGGAGGTCAGCTTCGTCTCTTCGAGTGGCGTGAAGGAGATCGCCTCGTTCGGGGGAAAGGTTGACGGGCTCGTTCCGGCGGCGGTCGCGAGACGGTTCGCGGAGATGTTTCCGGACGGGCGGCCGGGGACGCCGGAGAACCCAGGGGAATGAACGAGACGCAACGACTAGAAAGTCTCCTCGATGCCGGCAACGGCGGCAGCGTGACGCTGCCGCGAAGGGATGCGCTCGAGCTCGCCCAGAAGCTGAAGGTTCGAGGCAATCCGGGTGCCGCTGCGCGGCTCGTCGAGCTGCTCAACTCGCCGGGTGACGTCGATCTCAACCCGGAGGAGGCGAAGAATCTGCTCGAGCAGCTACGCGAGAGCGGGCGCCGTTGGGTCTTCGGCACGAATGAGGCGCGGGAACTGCCGTCCCTCAAGCCCCCGGAGTCGGAGTCAGCACCGCAGCCAGAACCGGAGCCCCAACCGGAAGCTGACCCAGAGCCAGAGACTGAGCCTGCGCCTGAAGCCAAAGCGGAACCGGAGCCCGCACCGGAAGCGGAGCCCGCACCGGAAGCAGAGCCCACGCCGGAACCAGCACAAAAGCGGGGCTTCTTCAGCCGCCTCTTCGGCAGAACTAGCGAATAGTGCTTCCTCTGTAAACTCCGAGGATTCATGGACGTACTCGTTCTCATCGACAAGCTCGACGACCTCGTGCACAACGCGAAGGCCGTGCCGCTGACCGACCAGGTCCGCATCGATCGCGAGGAGATCTACGACATCCTCGACCAGATGCGGGCGACGATCCCTGAGGAGATCAAGCAGGCCCGCTGGATCGTCAAGGAGCGGCAGGAGATGCTCGCCGAGGCGAAGCGGGAGTGCGACAGGATTCTCGGCGAGGCACGCGAGCAGGCGGTTCGCGAGGCCTCGCAGACGGAGATCGTCAAGCTCGCCGAGCGTCAGGCACAGGAGATCGTCGACGAGTCCAGGCGCCAGGCGCGAGAAACGCGGCTCGAGATGGAGGATTGGGCCGACAGCATCCTCTCGACGCTCGAGGTCAATCTCGACAAGTTCCTGGGCGCGGTCAAGCGGGGACGCGAGCGGCTCCACGAGCGCTCGCAGGAATCGGTCATCACCGGAGTCGGGGCCGGAGTCGGCATCGACGGCGGCTCGACGAACGACCAGCCCTTCTAGGGGCCCGTGGACACCTACCTGGCCGTCGCGAGCAAGCGCGACTGGCGCAGCTACGCCGACCGCCCGATCCCCGAGGACGTCGTCACGCGGATCCTCGACGCCGGCCGGGTCGCCGGCAGCGGCTCCAACAAGCAGCCGTGGACGTTCGTCGTCGTCGAGGACGCGGAGCGGAAGGAGCGCCTGGCCGAGTCGGTCTATGTGGCCGGGAACGTTCGCAGCGCCGCCCTCGTGATCGCGATCGCGACACCCGGAGGAGGCCGCGTTCTCGACGTCGGTCGCGCGATGCAGAACATGATGCTCGTCGCCTGGAACGAAGGCGTCGTCTCGTGCCCGAACGGGATGCCTGACCGAGCAGGGACGGCTCAAGTTCTGGGCCTGGAGGGTGACCTCGAGCCCGTGATCGTCCTCTCGTTCGCCTATCCGCGTCGCCCTCTCGACCCAGAGGCGAAGACCGCCGAGGAGTGGAGCCGCGAGGCGAATCGCAAGCCGCTCGGCGAGCTTCTGAAGCGCGTCTAGCCGTTGCTAGGTTGAGCGGGTGACCGTTCTCAATCTACGCACGCTCAAGCTCCGCTCCGGCGAGCAGTTCGCCGACGAGCGAGAGATTCAACTCGAGCCGCTGGAGCTCGGCGGGCAGCGCTATCTGCCGGTGCCCGAGACCGTGCAGGCGGAGCTGTCGATCACGCGTGCGAGCACGGGGACCGTCTTCGAGCTTCGCTTCCGGAACCGGCTCCACGGGCCCTGCTACCGCTGCCTCGAAGACGCCGTGCTCGAGCTGCCGATCTCGGCCCGCGAGTACCAGGCGACAAACCCCGACTCCGACGAGCTGCGGACGCCGTACCTGGAGGACGACCGGCTCGATCTCTCGGCCTGGGCCCGCGACGCGGTCGCGCTGGCGCTGCCGCTGCAGATCCTCTGCCGGCCGGACTGCGCTGGGCTCTGCCCGGTCTGCGGCAAGGACCTGAACGCCGAGCCACACACGCACGACGAAGAGAAGTCCGACTCGCGCTGGGCCGCGCTCGCCGAGCTCCGCGACAGGCTTTAGAGCACTCCCTGGCTATACTGCGCGGCCGCTGATGGCAGTCCCGAAGCGAAAAACGTCGAAGTCGCGCCGCGACAAGCGCCGCGCCCAGCATGGCATCTCGTCGCCGAGGCTGAGCCTCTGCCCAAATTGCGGCTCGCCGACGCGGCCGCATCAGATGTGCCAGACGTGCAAGACGTACCGCGGCCGCGAGATCGAGCCGCTCCGCCCGCTCGGTTCGTAACCCCATGGCACGCATCGCGGTCGATGCGATGGGAGGGGATCGCGCCCCTGAAGAGATCGTCGCGGGCGCGCTCGCAGCCGCCTCGCCGCAGATCACACCGGTGCTCGTCGGCCCCTCGGGGCTCAATACCGGCGGGCTCGAGCTCGTCGAGGCGCAGACGACGATCGCGATGGACGAGAAACCAGCGGACGCCGTCCGCGCCAAGCGCGACAGCTCGCTCGTCGTCGCGTGCCGGCTCGTCCGCGAGGGCCGAGCCGACGCGGCCGTTTCCGCTGGGAATACCGGCGCCATGCTCGCCGCGGGGCTGGTCGAGATTCGAAGGCTTCGCGGCGTCAACCGGCCCGCGATCGCAGTCGTCCTACCGGCTAAGCGCGGCCCCTCGGTTCTGATCGACTCCGGCGCCAACGCCGACGGCCGGGCGGAACACCTGCGCCAGTTCGCGCACATGGGCTCCGTCTTCGCGCAGGAGATCCTCGGCATCAGCGATCCCGAGGTGCGCCTGCTCTCGATCGGCGAGGAGCCGGAGAAAGGGAACCAGTTGACGCTCGAGGCCCACCGGCTGCTGTCCGAGGCGGAGGATCTCAACTTCAGGGGCAACACCGAGAGCCGCAACCTGCTAGAAGGCGCCGCCGACGTGGTCGTCTGCGACGGTTTCACCGGCAACGTCGTCCTCAAGGCGCTCGAGGGGACGATCGCCACGGTCCTCGGCTCCCTGCGCGAAGAGATCAGCGCCAGTCGCCGCGCCAAGCTCGGCGGCCTGTTGATCCGTCCCGCCGCGCGCGGCCTGCGCGACCGGCTTGACCCCGACACCTACGGCGGCGCGTATCTGCTCGGCCTGCGCGGGCTGGCCGTGATCGCGCACGGAAGCTCGGGCCGGCGGGCGATCGCGAACGCGATTCGGCTCGCCGCCCGGGGGGTCGAGCACGACGTCGTCGGAAGCTTGCAAGAACGGCTTGAACAGGGCGTGTTAGAGTCCGCGCGCTCTGACCCCGAACCGGCAAGGTAGGTGAGATGGCAGCTTCGCGAGAGGAAGTGTACGAGCGAGTAAAGGAAGTGCTGAGCGAGCAGCTCGGCGTCGACGAAAGCGAGATCAACGAGGAAGCCTCTTTCCAGGGAGATCTCGACGCCGACTCGCTCGATCTCGTCGAGCTGATCATGGAGCTCGAAGACCAGTTCGGGATCAAGATTTCCGACGAGGACGCTCAGAAGATCCAGACGGTCGGTCAGGCTGTCGACTACGTCTCCTCGCACCAGTAGCCGCGGTCGTCTCGACCGCCTGATCGACGCGCTCCCCGAAGAGCGGCTCGAGAACGTCTTCACGCACTCCTCCTGGGCGCCCGATCGTGCGTCGTCGTACGAGCGGCTCGAGTTCCTCGGCGACAGCGTGCTCGAGCTCGCGATCGCCCGCGCGCTCTACGACGACTACCCGGACTTCTCCGAGGGCAGACTGGCGAAGATCCGCTCGCACGTCGTCTCGCGGGCGAGCTGCGCCGTCGTGGCGAAGGAGCTGGATCTCGGGACGCGGCTGCTGGAACGCGGCCGCGACCTGATCCCCGCGGAGGAGCTCCAGCGGTTGATGAAAAACCGCAACGTGCTCGCCGCGTTATTAGAGGCTTCGCTGGCCGCGCTCTTCATCGAGCATGGGTTCCAGAAGATCGAGCCCGCGATCGTCGAGGCCTTCGCGGGGCGAATCGAGTACGCGCTGACGAGCCACGTCGACTTCAAGACCGAGCTCCAGGAGGCGCTCGCCCGGCGGGGAAAGGCGGTCAGTTATTCGGTACTGAACGTCGACGGCGCGCCGCATGACCGAACCTTCACCTGTGCGGCGAACATCGACGGCGACCAGGCCGGAGTCGGGCAAGGACGCTCCAAGAAGGCCGCCGAGCAGGCGGCGGCGCAGCAGGTGCTCGCTAAGCTCGGCATCTCCTAGCGCCAGGCGGAGAGATCAGCGCAGCGGTAGGCCGCGCCAGGCGATTGAAAGGCCTGCAAGTACCGTTGTTCAATCGGCCTCGCAGCGTCATACGGCGTACTCGTCCTCGCCCAGGCGGCGCTCGTGTTCGCACCAGGGCGGCCGCTGCGGCTCGTCTCCTCGCGAGCCCTTGGGCTCGCGATCCCGGCGGCCGCACTCGTCGCCGGCGTCACCATCGCGCAGCTCGGCGGAGGAGCGGACTTTCTGACCGCGCTAGCGGCAGTCGCGACTCCCCTTCTCGCGGCCGGCGCGGGTTGGGCGCGGGGTTGGCGGCTTCCCTGGTTGCCGGCACTCTGCGTGCCGCTTCTCTACGCGGTCGCCTGGCTGCGACCCGATGCTTGGTCGACCGACCTCGCCGAGGTCGCGCTGATCGCGGGCGCCTGCCTGGCCATCACGGGCCTTGTCGCCGGCGTCGCGCCGCGGTCGTGGCTCACGGCCGGGCTCGTGTTGCTCGTCGTACTCGACGTGATCCTGGTCTGGGGCGACCGTCAGGTCGAGCCGACGATGAACGCGCTCCAGGCTGCGGCGCCGCCGACGATCGGCCGGCCCCTGCCAGAGCTGCAGCAGGTGGACTTCGGCTCGGCCACGATGGGTTGGCTCGATTTCGCAGCGCCGGCGCTGCTTGGACTGCTCGTCCGGCGGCGCGCCGCCGCCGCGGTCGCTACGGGGCTCGCAGCCGCCCTTTGGGGGCTGCTGCTTCTGGCCACATCACCGATCGCGGCGACTCCACCCGTGCTGGCCGGACTGGTCGTGGGGCGGAGGCGTCGCGGTCGTTCGCCAATCCTGTCGCCGGCTCTAAGCTCTCTCACCCACGGATGGATTCCCTCGAAGCAGTTAGACGCGCCCAAGCCACCAGGCTCGTGAGCGAGACGGCGACGAAGTCGAGCTCGAACTCGCGCCTGGCTTGCCGCCGGCCGGCCGACGTTGCGCGGAATCACGCGGCCTGGAGTTGAACCTCTGGGGTGACAGTTTGGTCGCGCGTTCGCGGCCGGGCGGTCGCCGCCAAGGTGACAACGGCCCATACGAGCGCCGCCCACGCCCACGCATGGCCCTCGCTAGCCGCTGCTGAAGTCGGAGCGAGCAGGCACGAGATCGCCCACGCGCCCGCTGCGATCGACGCGCTGATCGCCGGGATTTGCCAGCCCGACGTACGAGCGGCGGCAAGCAGCACGAGAAGGAGAACGAGGAACGCCAGCGCCGCCATCACGGTCCAGTGGTGTAGGCCGTTGGACACAGCATCGGCGGGCGGAAGATCGCGCCGCTGGGCCGAGGCCATCCGCCAGGCATAGCTGAGAGATGGAACAGCGGCAACGGCTGCGAGCGCGAGCATCATCGGCTCCAGGTGCCGCCCCCGCGCGAGGAACGTCTGGCGCGCCGGATGCAGCGCGAGCAGGACGGCCGAGACGCCGGCGACTCCGCCCGCGAGCGCCAAGTACCACCATTTCTGACCAGCAGCACCCGCGAGAGCAAGCGCAAGCGCGACAACTGCCGTCTGCTGAATCCCAGCGACCCGCCGCTCCGGACGGCGAAGCTGGGTGAGCAAGCCAAGCGGAAGAATCACACCGAAGACGGCGCCCCAGCCGACGTCGAGGATCTGGTTGCGGGCCTGGTCGACGTACCCGGTGAACCCGTCGATCAGGTCGATCAGCCCGAAGTTGATCGTCAACGAAGCAAACGCGACAACGAGAGCCGCCGTCTTCAACCATGTCGTGCGACTTATGCGCGCCATTACCGCGACCCTACTCTTCATCCGCCATCGCCGCGGTAGGCCCTCTTCGTGGGCCAGTGTGCGGGATGTCACCCGAGCCGCTCGAATAGCCCGCTCGGCGTGCGGAGGGTCCTGGTCACCGGGATGTCTGGCACGGGCAAGTCAACCGTGTTGGCCGAGCTTGCACGGCGCGGCTTTCAGGTCGTCGAGACTGACGATGCACCGTGGAGCGAGTGGTCGGAGGCAGACGGCGGATACGTTTGGCGGGAGGATCTCGTCGAAGAGCTTCTATCCGCGCTTCGACGCGGTGGTCCTCTTGAGTGCGCCGGTCGACGTGCTCCTACGCCGGATCGATGCGCGGACCACGAACGATTACGGCAAGACGGCTGAGGAGCGCGCGCTCATCCTGAGTCACGTCGCGCAGGTTGAGCCGTTGCTTCGTGCCACGTGCACACATGAGATCGACGCGACCCAGCAGCTCGATGATGTCGTCGCGCAGCTGGTCGAAATCGCGCGCGGCGAGTAAGGGTTTCGTGAGTGGATGAGGCCTCGCCTGGGCCAGCATTTGGGAATGTCACCCGACCGCCTTGGGCGATTGCGTCGCGGCGGTCTGGTAGCGGTTGTTGCTTCTCCAGACCGGCAGGCGTAGTCTCGCGCCCAAGTCCCCTACCCACGGAGGTCTTATGACCACCACCACGAGCCTGCTCCCTGACATCGGGACCGAGCTTCGGGAGGGTTACGCCCAGATCGGCGATACGAACTTGCATTACGTCGAGGCCGGCGAGGGGCCGCTCGTCCTTCTGCTGCACGGCTTCCCGGAGTTCTGGTTCGGTTGGCGGCGACAGATCGCGCCGCTCGCGGCGGCGGGTTTTCGAGTCGTCGCCCCCGACACGCGTGGCTACAACCTGTCATCGAAGCCAGAGGGCTTCGAGGCCTACGCCGCTTGGCCACTGCGGGAATGTCACCCGCGGAATCTGCAATCTCGTAAAGGCTCGATCGATGAGTTACGGGTCGCCGAGGCTTGCCGCGTACAGCTATCCCCTGTTCGGGTGTTGCCGCACTTGCACCTAAGGGATCGCCGTTTGCCTTCGGCTCGCCGGAATGCGCCTGCCGTCCCTCGGTGGCGACGGCAGGCGCGAGCCCACT
>WNGP01002795.1_pt1 | contig 36785 bp, 37 predicted proteins | sample 5407671 | NCBI WGS metagenome assembly WNGP01 (sample SAMN13153381, study PRJNA577476) | soil metagenome | isolation source: 40 cm soil or saprolite under Garry oak tree replicate 2 | place: USA:California | collected 2016-06-15 | reverse complement strand
AGCAGGCTTATAGATGAGGATATAGTTCATCACGGGTATGCTTATTCCGATGCCCGGTATCCTCACCGGAAACACGGCCACTTCAAACCCCAGCTTCCCCAGAGATTCCTTCACGTCCTTTGCGCTGGCGCTATAGGCGACAGGCCCCAGGATCTGCCTGATGAGCCAATTTTTCGTTCCCTCAACAATATGCTCGATGAAGTCCTGTTTCTGCATTAACCAGTCTCTTGTCGTGACCACGCCTCCTGGCTTGAGTACCCTGTACCACTCTTTGAACAAGAGCGCTTTTTCCCCGGCAGAGAAAAACTGGATGAAGAAATCAGTTTCTATCCAATCGAAATTCTCACTGGCAAACGGCATGTGTAAGGCATCACCTTCGACGAAGGAGACTCGCGCCGGGTCAATATCCTGGCAGGTCTCCAGAAAACGCGCGGATTGGCTCACAGCATAGGGAGAAATATCCAGGACTTCAATGCTGGCCACGCTATTGAACTTTCTTACGAAGCGCGTAAAAGTGACGGTGGTATAAGGAGACGCAGTCCCACAGAGCAGTACGCGGGGGGCCTTTCTTGCGAGCGGGTCGGGCCAGCCCAGAACGTTCATCAGACTCGAAGATGTCCGATAAAACATGCGAAGCTGCAGCTTACGTATAAGGTGTAGATGCTTCTTCTTAAAGCTCTTGTGATACTTCCCCGTGCGAAAAACATCTCCGGTCTCCTGCATGATGTATCCCTCCAAAGTGGTCATAAGGCCTTTTCAGGAGAGAGCAGAGTAAGTATTGTATTGACCTCTTGTTGTGCTCTTGCTACCTCTCCGGCAAAGATCAAGCCCATGGGATTTTTTGCCATGCGGCAAATTATTCTCGTTCTTTCCTGCTTCAAAACATCATCTCTTTCGGTGATGCCTGCTCTTACGCTTTGGGGGTCTACGTTTTCGGGCAAGGGATGTTTATCGATAGTGCAAATTCCTGCTGAAACGGCTGCCTTCATGTTATAGATGGTCTGCTCTCTTCGGTTAGCTCCTAGAATGGTCATAATGGCATCAGTATAGTTTGTCCAGCGAGGATTACATTCTGCCAGATAATTGCCTACTGGTTGCTTTCTTCGTATTCGTAGTCTTTTTTCTAGCTCTCCTGGGATCATGATATCCAGGTTTGCCACGCCTCTGATAGAGGCAAACTCTACGCTGCACTGCTGAGCTGTCCATCTCAACAAGGCCTCAAAGAACACGGCTGTCTGTTCTTCATATTCTTGCTGCATGCGCTGCATATATGCATTCTTGGGAATATACGTACTTGTTCCAATGCATGCTTTACTGCCTGGCTTTTGCAACTGACCATTCCATCCGAGTGACTCTACCCGATTCTCCATAATCACTACAGACATGCCGGGAGAGTCGACAAAGTCTATATACCGGCTGATCACGACCCTGGCTTCCTTCTGCACATTCATGGTAGCTGCCAGATGTGTTTGTGACACAGCTAATGCCTCTTGCCACTGTGTATAGTATTGAGCATGGTCGGCGTCTCCGTCTTGTACGACGATGATGCCACCTGCGTTTTCATAGGCCAAGCAGCAGCCGTAATTGCCATCTTCCTCGGCTGCCCGGAGCATTACTCCCAAGGGATAGGCTTCTGCTAATCCTGCCTTTTTGTAGACATCCTCTACCCGCCGGAGAAAACGTTCCGCTTCTCTGGCAACCTCATAGATACTTGCGATCGTATAATCAGGAGGGTAAAAGCCTTCCAGGCCAAACTCATCAACCAATTGATAAAAGCTTGCTTTGTTTTTCAGCACATGGGTCATCTTGCCCGGGAGGCCCCATGATTCTGCTCCAAGTTCATTTTGCAGGCGTGTCTCTATTTCAGGAACATTAATGTACGGCACCACCAAGGGTACCAGTTCTGGCGTTTTCCCCTTTTCCATTTTGAGTTCGTCAAATGTTGTAGGGGTAACATCTTTGCCAAAGAGCGCGCTGAGATAGGTCATTTGGGCCTGGATCTCCGCCGTAGGTAAGCTCACGACTGCACGTATATTCCTGGCATTCAGAGGGAGATGACCGCATCTTTCTCCATAGTAGTGTTGCACATAGTTGATCATGGTCTCATTAGAAGCACGTAACACTCCCTCGTTGCCTACGTTATGAAAGCCCACACCAAGAGTTCTTGGAATGGGCGATGCAAATAATGGTATATGCAGGATACTCATACTTATAAAACAACCTTATTGCGTGTGATTTCCGTTTTTCAAGATACTCCCAGCCATCAAGTACGCTCAGCATTCTCTAGAGACTGGCGAAAGATGGAATTGACCAGAGATAGCACATGTGGTTCAGAACGATATTATACGCGTTCAAAAGATACTGTCAATCTAGTGAGAAAGAAATCCTGAAACCACGCTGGCAGCCTACTTCATGCAAAAAGAGCTGATTGCATGCCCCAAGACCTTGCACCTTTTCTGTCTGCAAGGTTTTGTCTGCAGCACTGCTTGTCAGACCACATGCTGCATGGTAGTATACAGGTGCAGAAGCAGATTCGTTTTTTGTAGAGGTGGGTCAAGCAGTGTCACGGCAGAAGGGCTTTCTATCAACCAAGTCATGTTCATGACAAAAGAAACCATAGGCCCGAAACCGCTCTCACGCCGTCAGGCATTGGTCCTGTTGGCAGGTGTCCCGCCGCTGGCGCTTGGCCTTGCTTCAGATAGCCCCCGAGTGTCTCCGGGAGGCAGGAGAGCAACGATGATTCGAGTGGCGCTCCTCAGTTTTTGGCATGTCCACGCGCGTGACTATGTCCAACAAGCACGCACCAACCCCACGACCACCATCACAGCGGTCTGGGACGAAACGCCGGAGCGCGGCCGTGCCCAGGCACATGCGTTGGGTGTGCCCTTCTACGAGAATCTACCTGACCTGCTGGCCCAGGCCGAGGTGGATGGCGTCATTGTTACCACGCCGACGATGATGCATCGAGAGGTGATCATCGCAGCAGCTCAGGCGGGCAAGCATATCTTTACCGAAAAAGTGCTGGCCCCCACCCTGCGCGAATGCACCGAGATCGCAGCAGCGGTCGAGCAGGCCGGGGTCGTGCTGGTGGTCTCCTTGCCACGGCTCTCGAGCGGCTCGACGCTGGCTATCAAGCACATCCTCGACCGGAAGTTGCTAGGGGAGCTGACCGAGGTGCGGACGCGCCTGACTCATGATGGCGCGCTCAGGACCCAGCAACATCCCCAGGGCTGGTTACCCCCTTCCTTTTTCGATCCCCAACAATCGGCTGGGGGCGCGATGATCGATCTGGGGGCACATCCGATGTACCTGGCCCGGTTCTTCCTGGGCCTGCCCCAGAGCGTCAGTGCTACCTATGCCTCGCTCACCGGACGTGCCGCGGAGGATAACGCGGTGGTAGTGCTGCGCTCTCCCCAGGGGACCGTGGGGATCGTCGAAGCCAGCTTTGTCAACCCCTTCTCGCCGTTCACCATCGAGGTCCATGGGACACAAGGGAGCCTGCTCTATGGGACGCCGGACGGGATCCTGCGCATACGCAGCGCAGTTGCGGGCGCTCCGGGAACTTCCCAGTGGAGTGTCTGGACGGACATCCCTCCTGATCTGCCGACTCCCTTCTCGCAATGGGTCACACACATCCAGCAAGGAACCCGTGCTCGTGAGAATATCCAGGCCGCCATCGACCTCTCCAGGCTCATGGAGGCGGCGAACCGTTCCGCCACAATGAATCAACCGATCCTCCTGGATGCGTTCCCACAGAGCGGTAGGTGAAACAGGCGTACGACGAGGAGGGAGGAAGGGACTACAAGGGGCTTGCTAGACATGGCCTACAACATCACAGGAGGTGCAGGTATGAAACATGCCCGCTTTCTGACGCGGGGACACTATCATGAAGGCATCCTGGTTGAACCTGGCATGTTGCTCGATGAGTCGGGGACGAGTCATCACGAGGACGAGGTAACGTTTCTTCCTCCTGTAATGCCCCACTCGGTGATAGGAGTAGCGCTCAATTTCGCCGATCATGCCGCAGAACTGAGTGTAGCGACACCTGAAGAACCAGCGCTGTTTTTCAAGCCGCCCAACACGTGGATTGGGCACCGGTCAACAGTCATTTATCCGAACAATGTAGACTACATGCATTACGAAGTCGAGCTGGCTGTTGTGATCGGGCGGAGATGTCGCAAGGTGTGTGCAGCCGATGCCTTTGATGTGGTACGCGGCTATACCATTGCCAACGATGTCACCATCCGCGATTTTGTACGTAATTTTTATCGTCCGCCGGTGCGTGCAAAGGGATGGGATACATTTTGCCCTCTCGGCCCCTACCTGGTTGAGGGGGAAATCAGCGATCCCCATAATCTGGAATTGCGTGCCTATGTGAACGGTGAATTGCGCCAGCGTGCCAGTACCAGCCTGTTCGTGCATCCCATTCCACAACTCATTGAGTTCATCAGCAGCTTCATGACGCTTGAGCCGAATGACATCCTGTTAACTGGGACGCCAAGAGGGCTTTCCCACGTTCGTCCTGGAGACGTGATGCGGCTCGAGGTCGATGGTCTGGGTGCACTTGAAAATAGTGTCGTTGCTGAACCAGAGAGCGCATGAGGAAAAACTCCCCATCCCTCGCTTTGGCTTGTAGTGGCCGGAACAGCACGCCTAATGTAATCATCGCGGCATTGTCGCCAGGCAAAAGGAGCCATGAGATGCTTGATACGAACTGGATTCAGCCATCATTCAACATTATTCGCGCTGCATATGCAGAGCTGGTAGTCGCAGATCTGGAGAAAGCGAAAGCGTTCTACGTGGATGTACTTGGATTCGTAGTGACCGCGCAGACCGCCGATAGGCTCTATTTGCGCGGATACGAGGAACGTTTTCACCACAGCCTGGTCTTACGTCAAGGCGCTACAGCAATGGTCGATCACCTCGCCTTTCGTGTTGGTGCGCCGCAGGAACTTGATGCTCTGGCTCAATTATATGAAGGTCTTCAATGTCCAATACAATGGAGCATGGAAGAGGCGAGCGGGCAGCAGCGCATCCTTAAAGTGCAGGACCCTTTCGGTTTCCCAATCCGCTTCTTTTCATCCATGGCTCCTGCAAGGCGACTCTTGCAACGCTATGACCTCTATAGGGGCGCATCGGTGCTGCGCATCGATCACTTCAATTTCTTCGTTCCGAATGTTCAGGAGGCCTACGACTACTATAAACAATTGGGCTTTCGCTGTTCCGAATACACCGTCACCACTCCTCCTGAAGAGAAGTTATGGGCAAGTTGGCTCTACCGCAAGCCAGGCGTGCATGATGTGGCGCTAATGAACGGCGCAGGTCCGCGCTTGCACCATCTCGGTTTCTGGGTCGGCGACATGCAAAGTATCATACATCTGTGTGATATTCTTGCCGCAGCAGGCTACAGCAAAGCCATCGAGCGCGGTCCAGGCCGTCACGGGGTAAGTAATGCATTCTTTTTGTATGTTCGCGACCCGGATGGTCACCGTATCGAGTTCTATACAAGCGACTACTATACCGGCGATCCAGATTTCGAGCCGATTCGCTGGGATATCGACGATCCCCAACGTGGTACTTTCTGGGGACATGCCGCACCCAGCAGTTGGTTCGAGGAGGCTTCACCAGTTGCAGGCATGGACGGTACACCCAGGGCAACGCAACCAGCTCATCTCAATGAGCGACCACTCGTCGCGATCTAACCTTGAAAGCAATTGACATGCTGGCTCGTCCAACGTAGACTTTAATATTGAGCCGCTCAGCAGCGTACCACTGAGCCGGCTCTATATTGTGTCATAGGCGCGCAATTAATCGGGCGGCAGCTCCTGGTAGATCATCTTCACGTTGATGCCACGGCTGGTATTGACAAATCTCATCACGAAGTAGATCACGATGGCAACCGCAATGAAAACGAGCGCCCAACCAACGCCACTGGAGTTGGACAATGCGAGGTAGGCACTGCCGCTTGCCAGGAGACCCTTTATGACAGGCCAGACGAATGCTGCTGCGTATACAGGAACAATAAAGATAAGCCAGAGAATCCCATACCATACGAGGCGAGGCAGACCCAGGAACTTGCCTGTGTTGTTGGTAAGCTGGAAGAGATCGGGGCGACGATATGGTATCAAGATGGCATTTAACCCCGGCATGATCCACGTAAGCCCGGCCAACAGGATACCAAAGAACGTCGTACTTGCCAGAGATACACCGAAGAACGTCAGCACATAGAATACCGCCCCAAGCAGGATCGCGAGAACAATCACACGCAGCGGCGCATTTGTGCGCTCATTTACAACGCTGAACCACTCTGGCACCTGGCGGTCAAGCGCCCAGGCCAGCACGATACGCGAGAGGAAGATCGCGTACACGGGACAAAGCAAAACGTTCAAGGTGATGTTACCCAGCGCCACAATCAACCATAGCGGCCAGACTCCCGGATGGACGGCTGTTGCCATCACTGGAGTAAATGGAGGCTGACCATTGAGGGGGGCAGCAGTAGTGTTCCAGTAGAGGTATCCCCAGGCATTGGTCAGGTTAAAGCCGAAGTGATTGCCCAGGATATCGATATAGAGCGAATTCATGAATATGGCAAAAATCAACGCTCCAATTACCGCAAATGCCACTGAGCGTCTGACGTTGCCCTTCACTTCACCAGCAATGTACGAGGAGAATTGGAAGCCGATGAACTGGAAAAGTATAACACTGACCAGGCCTGCCAGAGCGATCAATCCGAGAAATGAGAAGTCAGGGCTGCCGAGTGAATAGCCAGCCTTGGTGGCTGCGCTCATAATTGCCTGGGATGAGGTGCCGAGTTTCGGCAAGGCGGCATTCATCGAGTTTGGATCAATCGAGAATGCCCCAAAGAAACTGATTACGACTGAGATGATGGCAAAGATGGTGAGACAAGGCGCTTCCAGGAAAAGCAACACCGAGCAAGATACCGGTCAGTTGGATATTGTGTACTGCTACGATAATTTCAAAACCGATGATGGTGAGTGCCGATCCAACCAGCGTCCAGCTTTCAAGCCAACCCCAGAATGGGCCAATGATACGGGAGGTGAAAACATAGTCGCCACCGCTGCGTGGCATCGCGGTAGTGAGACTGGCGAAGATCAAACCCAGGAAGAAGCAGGCGATACCGGTAAGAAGAGCCATCCAGGCATATGCCGAAATACCTAATCCCTGCCACTCCGGGAAAAGCGCGTAGAAGACGACAGCCCAGCCTACTGACGTCCCTACGAAGGCGGAGATATTGAAGAAGAGTGCGTTGGCCATACTGACATCACGCACCAACCCCGACGCCTGCCTGACGAATAGCCCGCTGGGTGTAGCAGATTTTGCCATGAGTGCGAATCCCTTTCATGCAGGGAGCGCAATAAATTGTACTCCCAACTACCCCTGGACACGGAAAGCCCGTTCCAGCTTGTCTTTACCAAGATCAAAGACAAAGCCGCGCAGGATACCCTGGTTGGCCTCGCTTCCAGCGTTGAAACAGGTGGTGCGCCCAATCCTGGCCTGTCCACCGGCTTCGTGTACATGGCCGTGGACACTGACCAGTGGTTGAAACTCTTGGATGGCACGACGCACACCTGTGCTTCCCACCGGGACACGTAAGACGTCGCCCATAGTCACTTTGGGCCGCAAGGTCTTGTCAAGTTCCGGGGCAGTATCTATTCCACTATCATAGGGAGGGACGTGAATCATAAAAACAGAGTTATTGACGTTTTTCAATGTATCGGCGCTTGCTTTGACATGTTCATAATATTCTTCCTCGCTCCATTCACGCGGGGTATGCCAGGGAGTGGGATTGGCATAGTCAAAGCTAATCATTTCGTGGTGCTCGTTCAGTTGAATGGTTTTGCCAACAGGGTTGATGACATAGCTCGACTGTGCAATCATGGCGTCAACACCGTGATCATCGTCGTTGCCTGGCATCATATACAACTGTACGCCACTCTTGCTAATGCGTTCCTCGGCTAACGCTACCCATTCGCCGACGCGCTGAATCATTTTCTGGCGAAACAGTTCGTTCATCTTCACTGCATCCGCTCTCAGTGCGTTTACCTCATCCCAGTCGGTTACGTAGGGGTAGTAGCCGATATCAGAGATAGTATTCTCAAGTTTCTGGCGTTCGGTCTCGGTCTCGACGCTATATTCTTGATCCAAGAACGCGGCAGAGTAACGCCCGTTGCCCTGCGCGATGATCGGGACAATAGCCTTGCCTGTCAGATCACCGGCAATGAGGACAACATTCGCCTCGTACACGTTCATCTTGATGGCATTAAGAAGCTTGCGGTAGGTGCGGTTTGCAGCGTGCAGGTCGGAGCACATGTAACAGCGAAGATACTTGGCCATGCTCTCTCCTCTAGCAGAAGCCTGATAAAACTTGATATAGCCTGTACAAATGGCTTATTTGAGAAGTTACAAGAAAGTATACAAGAGCTTGAGGGAAAAAACAATAGGCTGCGCGAAGCTATTGGTGTACCCCTGCAGCCGATTGAACGGGCCGACTACGACCATACGGTAGCCGCTGTCCGCGGCCATCTCGGGGAGGAGGCCTTTGTCTCCGCATGGGCCGAGGGGCGCACGATGACAGCGGAGCAGGTGCTTGCTACGGGAGAACGGACCCAGATCTCCTTTGTGAAGACAACTCAGCCTCAACGAGTGCCTGGTTGGCCTTGATACCGATGGACAAGAGCGGCATGATCGCGCTCGGCCTGGCCTGCGTAGGTCTCGGCGAAAGCTGCAATTGCGCGGTCAAACACATCGCTTCTGCCCAGGTAGCCGCTGATTTGCGCGGCGTCGCCCGAGCGGGCATGAGCCCGAGCAAGAGCCCATCCACAGAATCGACAATACTCGATGAAGCCACCTTCGCTCAAGGTTTCGATATTCACCGTCAACTTCATGTCTCGCAGCTGGCGTATATAGTAGTCGGTGGAACCCAATCGTGTCCACCCAAGAAAGAGGTCGCTGGCCGCCTGCATGAGTCGTTGCCCGCAAACCACTCTCTGGGCGTGATTGGCATAGCCACTCGGGCCCAGGTGACGTTCGAGCACCGAGGGTTGCGCTTCCTTGATTTGCAAGAGGAGGGGATCATTGCTGTCGTTGCCCAGCAGTAAGACAACGTAACAACGAGTACCGACGCTCCCCACACCGACAACTTTTTGAGCGACATCTACACATTGGTATTTGCTGAGGAGTACCTGCCGGTCCTCCTGCACCGATGGCCGATATGCATCTACCAATCCCTTCAACTGGTGGATAAGTTTCTCGTCATCGAGGTGTGCGATCAGAGGAGGATCATCCTTGAACCGATGCTGACCATCGACTTGCATCGTGAGCTTGGGAAATGCCTGTAGGCTTGAGCGCTGGCGAGACTTCTCGCGCTGTTTTGTGATGTACCAGCGAAATGTTGGATGCACAAATTGGAGTGAGCTCTCGTAGTCAATGCGGGAGTACCAGACATCGATATGGCGCATGTCGCTATACTTCCACATGTGCTCGCGATACGACTGGACACAATTGAGGACAGCCTGCCTGTTCGTAGAGGCAGGGAAGCCGTTTGTACGCCCGCCTAAAACAATGCTGGCGGCAAGTCGCTTGATATCCCATTCCCAGGGACCGGGGAGCGTCTCGTCAAAGTCATTCACATCGAAGACCTGATTGCGTTCCGGGGTGGCGTAGATGCCAAAGTTGTTGAGATGCGCGTCGCCACAGACCTGCACCTGGATCCCAGTGACAGGAGTTGTAGCCATATCCTGCGCCATGACGATCGCCGACCCGCGCAAAAAGGTAAAAGGCGAGGCTGCCATGCGCTGATAGCGAAGCGGCACGAGATGTGCCAGGCGGGAGCGGTTCTGTTCCTCCAGCAAACTGAGCGGATCAGGGCGATCAGCAGCCGGGGTCCACCCGGCATGGATGGAGCGAGGTACCTTGTTACGAAGCTCCCTGCCAGCAGCACGACGACCGGCTAGCGTTCGAGCGTTCTGCTCTCCTCCTGAAGAGACGATTACTTCATGCATTATCGGCCCTCCTTTCAGCGATACCTTTCATTGCGAACGGTTAGTTGAGCATTCCCTCTCCTCAGACTCTACTGCTGTTGGGGCATAATCTGCTGCTGGATCTGATCGCGTTCATCTTCTTCATCAACTGTTGTGATCCACGTGGGTTCCAGTGCTATTTCTTCAGCGAGTGCTACCTGTGAGGGAGCGAACCGTATCGTGACTGCCAGATCGCTCTCAGCCTTCCCGCGGAACACACCGCGCGTCGGCGTTACATCGGCGTAGTCTCGGCCAATAGCCACACGAACATGCCGCTCACCGGCTAGCGTGTTGTTGGTGGGGTCGAAGCCGATCCAGCCGAGACCCGGTAAATACGCCTCAACCCAGGCGTGCATGGCATCGCTGGTGGAACGCTCCTGGCTGCGTCCCTGCTGAAGTAGGTAGCCGCTGACATAACGACAGGGTATACGCAGGTGACGTACCAGTGTGATCATAATATGTGTGAAGTCCTGGCACACTCCCTTACGCAGGCGTAACGCCTCATCGATTGGCGAATCGACGCGCGTGGTTTTGAGTGCGTAATCAAAGGTCTGGTAGATTGCACTGTTCAAATCGCGCACAACCGTCAGAGGGTCAGCCTGCCGCCGCATATCTAGTTCAAGGGCCAGTTCATAGAGGAGCTCGCTCGGGCTGGCAAAGTGGCTCGGCATCAAGGTATCCCAGTAGTCATCATTTGCCGTAAGAGCGTCCAGTTCATCCCAGGCATGCTCATCCAGCGCTAGCGGCAGTGGCGGAGGTGCTGTCACATCGACCAGCGCCTCGGCCGTTATGGTGAGCTGGCTATGGGAATTAGGGATGTCAAAATGATGCACCCGGTTGCCGAATTCTCCCCGGTACGTCATGATGTAGGCACGGGGGCTGGTATGCAAGTGAAAATCCAGGCAATGCTGGTTGCTTTCGCTACGTGGCTGGACGCGCACTTCCATGATACTTTCGCTGATCGGCTTACCGTAGCGAAAGCGTGTCGTGTGGCGGATGGTATAATACATCTGCTCTTGTCCTCCGACGTGAACACCGTTCTCCGGAATCTACCCAACTATGGCTTGTCCATAGTTGGTATCCGGTTCCCGCTTCGCCGAGGGGAGTTTCACTGATCCATCGTGCGACCGATCAGCCAGCGCTCCCCTCTCCACAGGCGTTTCACCCTTCCCGAGGAACTCCCGGTAGGGACCTGGATGCAACCCTTCTTTTGCCAGCGCTGCCAGGTTCAGCGCGGCGTTGAGATCGCGGTCGATGACCAATCCACACGCTGAGTTGTCACACACATAGGTACGCTTGGAGAGATCCATGTCTGCTTTGACATGACCACACCGCGAACACAATTTGGTCGAAGGAAACCAACGATCAGCAAGCCTGAACTGCTCACTTTGCCAGGCCGTCTTATAGGCCATTTGGCGTTTGAATTCTCCGAAACCGACATCACTGATCGCCTGTGCCAGTTTGCGATTGTGCTTCATGCCCTCGACGTTGAGATCTTCGAGTACGACCATCCATGGACGCAAATAGGCATCGGTTGCTCTGGCCTGTCTGAGCAGCCGCTTCACCTGCTTCCGTTTCACCCGTGCGGCAATCTTCTCGGGGAGAGGAGGTGCTTCCATCGGCTGAGCCTTTTTGCGCTTCCCTGGTTTGACCTTGGCTTTCGGTTCTGGCAAGGAAGCAGTAATCTCGGCCTGAAGCTTCGCACGTTCCTCCTGCGTCAGGTGAGCGCGGGTGAGCAGGCTGCTACCCTGGTGCAGGGCATCCAGGCGAATGTGCGTTATCCGTGCGTACTTGCGGGCAAGCTTCTGGCGAGCCTTGACTCGGTTTTTACTGCCTTTCTGTTTGCGAGACAGGCGACGGTGTAAGCGTTTCAGGCGCTTGAGGTGAGCACGCAGGGCCTTGGGATTCTCCACCACCCGGCCATCGGAGCACTGGGCCAGCCGATTGATCCCCACATCGACTCCGATTGGCTCGGACGTTCCAGCAGGCGGATCGGGCACCTCTTCTTCCACCTGGACGGAGACAAACCACCGCCCGGCCTCCTCCGAAACCGTCGCGGAAAGCACGTTGACTCCACTCGTGGGCACATACCCGCATTCTTTCAGGCGCAGTCGACCCAAACGAGGCTGGTCAATGGCTTTCTCGTAGACATGAATGGAACCGGTCAGTTTGAAACTGCCCAGCCCTTGCCGTTTCGTTTTGAAGGTGGGATACCCGGGCGGGCCTTTCCACTTGCCCTCTTGTTTGAGTTGCATTCGCCGAAAGAAATTGGTGAAGGCCACGTCCAAATCGCGCAGAGCCTCTTGTGGAGCGCACTTCGAGCATTCGTACATCCAGGGAAGCTCACGCTGCTTGAGTTGGTTCAACTCCCGATGCAGCTCCATCGCGCTGATGCTCCGACCCGTCGTCTGGTAGACCTCTTGCTTGCGTTTCAAGCCCCAGTTGTACGCATAGCGGGCAGCCCCGGCGTGCTTCTTGCAGGCCGTGATCTGCTGGTGATTCAAGTCCAGTTCGGTGCGATAGCCCCGTGTGATCTGCACGATGGTTGCTCCCTAAAGAGGTGCTAGAACAGGGTTCTTTCTAGAGGATAGACTACCACAAAAGGGGTCAATTGTCTCTCTTGTGTACGTTTATTTTCAACCCCTCTGCCGGAGGCAGTTACGCTCGTTCGCGGCTACCGCTACGCGGTCAGGCGCGTGCAAGGAGCGGCTAAGCTTGTGCTGCACCTCGGGATGTGAGGGCGACTTCAATCGGATAGGCAATATAAGCCTGGTAGAGACCACTATGAATAAGCGCACACTGCCGCTGGATACTCTCCAGGTATTCGTGCATATCGCCACTGAGAATCTCCTCAATCTGGTAGTAGTCGAGCGATGCTCGCAGGCGGCCGATAAGACGTTCGACACGTCCTGAATTGCGCGCGTTGGTAGTTTTCGCAATCGCCTGAAGCGCTCCCTGCATCATCGCGCAAGCGAAACGTACCGAGCGCGGAGCTTCGGCGTTTAACAGCAAGAACTCGGCGATATGGGCAGGGCGAATCACCGCAGTATAGACTTTGCAATACGCTTCAAACGAGGCGCAAGACCGCAGCAGTCCTATCCAGCTCAAGTAGTCGAGCGGCTCATTCTCATCTTCGGTTTGCTCCGTCAGGAATACAGAGAAGTGCGTGTCCAGCGAGGCGGCAGTGGCTGTGGCCCGTTCGAGAAATCGCCCAATGCGAATAAAATGCCAACCCTGGCTGTGGCTCATCGTCGCATCGGTTAAGCCTTGAAAAAGATAAATTTCTTCCTTCACACTGTTGAGGAATTTATGTGGCTCCGCAAACCACATCTTCTCCATACTGGTCCCTTTCACCTGCAGAAAGAGGCGGTTGAGCTGTTCCCACATCTCAGAACTGATCTGCTCGCGTACCTGCCGTGCATTTTCGCGCGCAGCTGCTATACAGGACGCAATGGATGAAGTGCTGCTTGCATCGAAGGCCAGGGCCTGTGTAACACTATAGGCATCGACATCCCCTTGCGGCGGCGGCGTACGCAAACTGTGCAGGAGTCGCCGCCAGCGCAGGTTTGACTCCCCGCCTGCCTGATCGAGCATCTGGTTCAGTTGTACATCGATAAGGCGAGCCGTATGTTCCGCTCGTTCCAGGTAGCGGCTCATCCAATAGAGACTTTCGGCAACTCGAGAAAGCATGCTTCTACCTCATTGATTGACAGCCGTTGAGGGCTCGACCAGTACCCAGGTATCTTTACTTCCTCCTCCTTGCGATGAATTCACCACCAACGAGCCACGCTTGAGGGCAACACGAGTCAAACCGCCAGGGACGATGGTGACATGCTCGCCGAAGAGGACAAAAGGGCGGAGATCGACATGGCGCGGTTCGATTTGATTATCAATAATACAGGGCGCCCGCGAAAGTGCCAGTGTTGGCTGCGCGATGTAGTTGCGCGGGTTCGCGATCACCTGCGAGCGAAAGACTTCGCGCTGCGCGGCTGTGCTATAGGGGCCGATCAACATCCCATATCCGCCGGCTTCTCCCACCGCCTTGATAACAAGTTCATCAAGGTGTTCAAGCACGTACTGTTGTTGCGCTTTGTCGGTTAGCAGATAGGTCTCCACATTGGGGAGAATGGGTTCCTCATCAAGGTAGTAGCTTATGATGGTGGGGACATACGCGTAGATGGCTTTATCGTCGGCGACGCCTGTGCCAATTGCGTTAGCCAGCGCGACATTTCCTGCGCGATAGGCGTTCAACAGACCGGGCACTCCCAGATTAGAGTCGGGCTGGAAGGCGAGTGGGTCAAGAAAATCATCATCGATGCGTCGATAGATCACATCAATGCGTCTGAGGCCAGCCGTAGTGCGCATGTAGACGACGTTATCATGCACGAGCAGGTCACGTCCTTCCACCAGTTCGATCCCCATCTGGCGTGCAAGAAAGGCATGCTCAAAATATGCAGAATTGTAAACACCCGGAGTTAGTAGTACGATCACCGGTTCTGGACGCCCAGCCGGAGCCAGCGCCAGCAGGGTACTGAGCAATGCTTGCCCATAATGATCGATGGGACGGACGCCATAACTGCCAAACAAAGAGGGGAAGGTGCGTTTCATCACCTGCCGATTGGCCAGCATGTAGGAGACGCCGCTCGGAACCCGCAGATTATCCTCTAAGACGGCGAAACGACCGTCAGGTAAGCGCACCAGGTCGGTGCCATCAATGGCAACGTAAGTGTCATGTGGGATGCGTACACCACGCACTTCACGCCGAAAGTGCCTGCAACTATAGACCAGCCATCGAGGTACGGTCCCATCAGACAGGATGCGCTCGTCGTTGTAAATGTCCTTGAGGAATAGGTTGAGGGCGGTGACGCGCTGCGTTAAGCCTTTTGCGATCATTTCCCACTCCTCGCCGGTGATGATGCGTGGCAGCAGGTCGTAAGGCCAGATACGTTCGGTTCCCTCGTCATCTCCATAGACCGTAAAAGTAATCCCCTGGTTCAAAAATGCCGTATTCGCTGCTTGCTGCCGCTGGTATAACGTCTCAGCGGGCATTTCTAGTAAACGATGATACAACTCCTGGTAATGGAGGCGCGGCCTACCATCGAAATCCAGCATCTCATCGAATGCCGTACCGAGTGTATAATTTGAGAAAGGGGGAGGCAACGCGGGCTGTCCCATGGTATCGGGTACAATCACGAGCAAGGTTCCTACATTATTCTTCCTGGCTGACGAAACACTGACGATTTGACATCCTCCCGTCCCCTTGAAGGGGACGGGATTCCAACACTCACGTGTTGGCTTTCCTGCTTCGTCGAAGCGCGCCTGGTTTGGTTTTCACCGCCCCAGGTCTTATCGCCTCTCCACAGGCATTGACCGCAAGTCCTACGGCAAGAACGTTTTTTGCTGCATTGATGTCTCGCTCGTGATGGGTGTCGCATTCAGGACACGTCCACTCACGCACATCAAGCGAAAGAGCGTCGAGAAGATGTCCACAATGAGAGCAACGCTTGCTGGATGGGTACCATCGGTCGATCTTGACCAGGGTACGACCGTACCATTGCGCTTTGTACTCCAATTGGGACACGAACTCACCCCAACCCACATCGCTCATCGCTTTAGCAAGGCTGTGATTCTTGACTATGTTCTTGACTGCCAGCGTCTCAACGCAGATCGTTTGGTTTTCACGGATCAGCCTCGTCGAGAGCTTGTGCAGGAAATCACGGCGGCGATCAGCGATACGGGCATGTATTCTGGCTACCTTTTTACGCACCTTCTCTCTATTCTTGCACCCCTTTTTCTTTTTCGCGTGCCGCCTCTGCGCACGCGCCAGCTTCTTTTCATCTTTAGCGAAGAACTTAGGATTGCCTACGATTTCGCCATCAGAGAGGGCGACAATGGACTTCACTCCAAGATCAGCACCTATGGTCTGTTCAGACTGAGGCAAGTGGGCAATCTCTTCTTCAAGAAGGATGGAGATGAAATAGCGACCTGCGCCGTCTTTCGTGATGGTGACGCTGGCAGGTTTGGCCCTTTCGGGCAAAGAGCGCGACCAGCGAATAGCAAGCGGCTCATCCATCTTCGCAAGGGTCATGTTTCCATCGCGCCACGTGAACGCATTCGCGGTATAGGTAGCGGCTTGCTGACCGCGCTTCTTCTTGAAGGTGGGATTGGCCCCGTGTCCCTCGAAGAAGTTGAGGAAGGCTTTGTCCAGATGCCTCAAGGCTTGTTGCAGCGGAACAGAAGAGACCTCGGAGAGCCAACTCACCCCTTCCTACTGTTTGAGCTGGGTCAAGGCCTCGCTCAGATCTTTGTAGTACAGGCGTTGCTGCTCGGTGTAGTAGGCATCCGTCTTTTTACGGAGCGCCCAGTTATAGACGAAGCGGTAACACCCGAAAGTACGAGCAAGAATCCGTTTCTGCTCATCAGTTGGGTACAACCTAAATTTGTACGCTCTCTTCTGTTTCATTGCTTACATGATAGCAGATACGGTGTAAAAAAATCAACTATTCAAAACAAGGGCCGGTGCTCTCATCCCGTCCCATGAATGGAGACGGGTCTTCCCTCGCCGGGGTTGATAACCCAGCGGGGCCCGTTCCTGGTATCCTTTCGGATCAGAGGCAAGGCAGTATAAGCATCTAATGAGCAATCTAGACCACCTGGAAATCTCCCGAGAAAATGGTTTTCCTCGAGCCAGGCGCAGAGTAGGTCAGAACGCCCTGGTAGGTGCCTGGCGACCGGGGAGCAGCGAGTTTCACAACGAGCTCCTGCCCTGATCCAAGCGAGAGAAAAGCCGTAAGGATCATCAGTCGGCAGGGAGCGACAGGTACCCAGGTTCCATGCACCAGTTGTTCCAATAGAACAGTTGTGCATTCAGTGAGATGGTTCGGGAAATGGATGGTTTGACCGCTCTGGTTATTGAGGATGAATACAATCGTATCCCCCGGCTGGTACACCGATGCCCTTACATTCAAGGTCACGGGACCCGTCCTAAGCGAGTGTGGAGGCCTTGTGGGAGTAGCCCGAGGCGTGGGTATGGGTTTCTTTACGGGAGTTGAAGATTTTACCACAGCCGTGGGTGGCGTAGTTGAACTGGCCGAGCTATTGGTATTATATGGTCCACAGCCTGCCAGCAATGCCAGGGCAACAATGGCGCTCAGAGGCATAAGCAGACGGTATATCGACTTCATTCCAGACCTCCTTGTCATCTCTATAACACCCGAACACTTACAAGAAGTGCCAGGCAAACTAATGTGCAAATATGGACGACTTATCCCTCATGCTATAGAAGACGTATATGGTCTGGCATAGGTTCCGACATGCTGACTAATAGCTATGAAATAGAGCAGGAACGTCAGAGCAGCGTATCAAACGAGGTATATCGACTGGCCCAGTCGCGAAACGTCCATTTCTCATCTCACCATTGATGACCATGCCGCTGAAAAGAACTCCCAACCACTGGACAGACATGAAGATCTAAGGGTATAATGAGTATACTATGAACGGTTACGCGATGAGAGGTTTGACAGTAATGATACGCATACGGCACATCTGAGCGGAGCCCATCCAGGGTTTACTGCTTGGGTACGTCATGTTCCACGATTTTTTCGTGGGCAGCATGTACTGCTTGTCTTACCGTCCTTTCAAGTTCGGGCTCCGCAATTTGTCGCATCGGCCACCTGGCTATGCGGCTTTTTTGTGCCTTCTGCCATGTATCTTGAAAGGATTTTTCATGCCAGCTATCTTCCAAAGAAGCATTTTGTACGCGCAAAATTTCCTCACAAGCTCCTGCCTGATCGACGCGCTACTTGACAGGTGCAGCTTCGAGTCCAGTGATATCTTGTACGAGATAGGACCCGGCAAGGGCATTATTACGGACCGCCTGGCATCTCGCTGCAGCCGGGTCGTAGCAATCGAGAAGGATGCGCAGCTCGTTAAGGCGCTGCGCTGTAGATTCGATGATGTTCCCACCATTACCATTTACGAGGGCGACTTTCTACTATTCCGCCTGCCCAATACCCGCTACAAGGTCTTTGCAAGCATTCCTTTCAATATCACTACTGCCATCGTGACCAAGTTAACGACTGCATCTTGCCCCCCTGATGATGCCTACCTGGTCGTGCAGAAGGAGGCTGCTGACAAATTCCTCGGCAAACCACGCGAGTCGCTCTACGCGGTGCTGACGAAGCCATGGTTCGAGCTGGACGTTATACACCGCTTCAGGCGCTGTGACTTCGTGCCGACCCCACGCGTCGACGTGGTGATGCTGCGCCTGCGCAAGCGTGGGCCTCCGCTCATTCATGGAAGCGAGAGGCAGTTGTACCGCGACTTCGTGGTGTATGGCTTTACGGCGCGGCAGCCATGCCTTGCCAGCACATTTAAGGATATCTTTACTACTCAGCAGTTCCAGCACCTGGGCAGGAAGCTGGGTTTCGGGTTCGACGTGACACCGACAGCAGTACGGTTTGAGCAGTGGCTGGAATTATTCGATTACTTCAAGAGGATGAACAATGCGCAGGCGTTGCAGATCACTGCAGGAAGTGAGAAGCGCCTACGGCAGCAACAGGCTCAGTTAGAAAAGATGCACAGGACCAGGGTTGAGAGAAAGGGATAATTAGAGTGATGATCTGACGTTTTGATATAAGGATTAGGGACTCAGGCCAAAACGTTGAAGAACGGCCTGTGGAGAGCCGAGAGCGGCGGGGAGGCGACGGAGAGGCACATGGGTCAAAATGGCAAATTCGGCAAGATGGAAAATGCCATAGGCTCGTCCGAGAAAGACGATGATCTTGTCGCGGTTTTCTTCGCGTAAGCGCTGACTCCAACGCGCGGTGCCTTCTCCACCAAGCAGGGCCGAACTGAGGGTGGGAAGGATCTCGGTGGCCGTTGTGGGAGTGGAGGCTGACCTGGCCTGCCACAAGCGGAAAGCGGTACACAGCCCCATGACCAGCAGGGTAAAGAAAGAATGGACCACCACGGCTGCCTGCGTGCGTTTGGGAAAGCGCAAGAGATGCCAGGGGTGCTTGCCCTCTTTGAAGATCCCGTTCTCAATGACGCTGCGCCAGTCATAGGTGTCGAACATGCTGAAAGGATCACCAACGTCTCCATTGGTCAGATAGACCGTGCCACCACCTTTGGGCACGCGATTCTCCCACCGCCGCACGACGACGGCATTGATGGGCTGCCCCTGGTAGTCGCGTCGATGGGCTGACTTGGTGTGCTCGGACTCGCCATAGCTATCGTAACTGGTCAAGGCTGACAATCCGACCACTTCGGTGCGCAAGCGTTCCTGGGTGGCCTTTGTGCCATGCCCATGACCGACGACCCCCTCGCGCACCACCGCACGCTCCCCTTTGGCCAATCCCTGCGCATCCTGGGTGACCGCCATATTGGCTTGGCCCACGATCACAAAGAGGATGCCACGTTGGTGCACCCGCCACAAATCGTCTCCGTCCAGATACCCGCGATCAATCACGACCGTGCCAATCTGCGCATGCTCTCCCAGGTTGCGTTGGGCTTGCTCCAGCAGAGGGATGAGCCAACTCCCCTCGTAATCCTGGATTTTGACCAGTTTCATGGCCAGCGGGAGGCGTGTTTGAACCTCAATGAGGACCAATACTTTCCACCCATAGACGTAATATTCCTCCGTCGCCGCTTCTTTCTGTCCTTTGATTTTGATGCTCCGGGTTTGCTTGAGCTTTCCACAGCCCTCATAGCTCTTGGGGGGATGGCTTTTGACTACCATATGCGGGCAGATCTGGTGACGGACACGATCCAGACCATCACCTTTGAGGAACCTGGCAGCATCTGGCACAGCGACCAAAGGAAACAGTTCGGAGCTGAGCAGACCCGCCATCTGCTCTTGCAAAAAGGCTTTGTACTCTCGATGAGCCGGGCGGGCACGCCCACCGACAATGGTTATGCAGAGCGTTTTGTTGGCATGTTTAAGCTCGCTGTGGCTGAACGGTACCGCTATCACAGCCTTGGAGCATTCCTGCGTGCCGCTGAAACCTGGATTAATTTTTATAATCAACACCGTCCTCATGAGGGTTTAGGCAATCATTCTCCTCAGCAATTTGCTGAACAGTTTGCTCTGGAGAAGATCCCTTCGATTACCCTTGTGTAGTGTCTATACAAACGGGTACTTGACACTTAGCACAAAAATATCAACCATCAAAGATATTGCGAGTTTTCTTTTACCATTTGGAACAGATCATAAACCATAAGCGCAAAACCACACTGAGTAAGCAAAAATGGAAACATTGATCTACCTCCGAGCATGCACAACACATCGACGTGGGGCGCGGCCCGTCGATGCACCTCTCCGCCCCGCCGTGAGGCGGTGCCCGATCAGGGATACCCTGCCCATTTCTTTTTGCCCCTCCCGCCTATCCGGCCACGAGCGACCGCGAGCAAGATTATCCTTCCACCCCACATATCCACCCGCCGTAAGGCGGAACCTCCACGCGAGCGGCACACCTCACTATCCGCGATAAGTGTCAGTCGGGCCACGTAGTGGCAGTGACTATCCGCGATAAGCGCCGGTGTGGGCACTTCGTGCAGACGCTAGAGTGATCTTGGCCGTTATGCATAGTACGATAGTCCTGTCCGACTTCGGTTGTACGTGCGCACGAAGTGCAGGCGCCTGGATACTGCACTGCGTGCAGGTACAGAGTGATCTTAGCAGTCATTCATGGTGACAATTCACGGACGAACTGCGAATTGAGCGCGCACGCAGTGCAGGCGCATGCAAGCCACCGAAGGTGGCGCCGCAGTCGCGGGGGCCGAGATCCATACCAGTTTTTTATAACAAAATAGAATATAATAAATAACTTGAAGGAATGACTCAAATATGTTACTGTTTACCTGATGAAGCTAAGGCCAGAGTTGTCCACTTCCCCTTTCCCTATCTATCCTATTAAGCATGAACAAAAGGAGAAGGACCTCATGAAATTACCCTTCGCCAACTACTGGCGTATTACCACGCTTGTCGTCTTGCTTGCCCTTGCACTTGTGAGTTGCGGTACTCAAGGTTCCAATAGTAACGGACAACTAAGTGTCCGCCTGGGCTATTTCCCGAATCTGACTCATGCCGTGGCACTGGTCGGCGTGGAACGCGGCACATTCCAGAACGCGCTTGGCACACGCGTCACGCTGGAGCCAAAGATCTTCAACGCCGGACCGGCGGAGATCGAGGCTCTCTTTGCTAATGAGATTGATATCGGGTATGTAGGGCCCAATCCAGCGATTAACGGCTATGTGAAAAGCCATCTCAGCGGCAAGAAGATTGCCACGCCTCAGCTTGGCGGCACTCAAGACGTGGCCTTGCGCTACTACCTCCAGCAACATGGTCTCAAGACAACGGATAAAGGCGGTACCGTACAGGTTCTTCCGACCGATAACGCCAACATTTTGACCCTGTTCAAAACGGGAGCAATCGATGGGGCCTGGGTGCCCGAGCCATGGGCCACACGCCTGGTTGTAGAAGGGCACGGTCAAGTCTTTCTTGATGAGCGCTCGCTCTGGAGCGGCGGAAAATTTGTGACTACCGAGGTCATTTCGAGCAAGAAATTCCTCGATCAACATCCCGACCTGGTGAGCAAGTTCCTCCAGGCGCATGTTGACACGGTCGAGTATATCCTGAGCCATCCTGGGGATACGCAAAGTATTGTGAATAGTGAAATCAAGCGTATCCTATACCCATCTCGACATCACCTACGACCCGCTCACCGGTACCCTGCAGGAGTCTGCCGATAGGGCGTACGCCCTGGGCTTCCTGGGGCAGAGCAAGCCTGACCTGAACAGTATCTACTTCCTGGGACCACTCAACCAGGTACTCTCGTCCAGGGGGCTGGCTACAGTAGCCGGGCCATAGCGCGATCAGAAGAGAGGACGATGTAGATGTTTTTCCAGTCGACAGTAAGCCAGACCCAGAGGACCGAACATGTTATCGTCAGGGATCAGCCAGCGCCAGGAGGCATACCGCTCAAGATCGAAGGTGTGAGCAAGACCTTCAGCGGGGGCGCAGGAAGCATTGAGGCACTGCAGCCGGTGGACCTGGACGTGGCCGCGGGAGAATTCGTATGCTTGCGTTTGGGCTGATGGACAGAAAGTGCATGGACCAGGCACCGACCGCGTGCTGCTGTTCCAGGAGGCCGCGCTGTTCCCCTGGCTTGATGTCCAGCACAATGTCGAGTTTGGTCTTCGCCAGGCCGGTGTGCCTGCCAGGGAGCGAACCGCTGTTGCCCGGCGCTTCATCGAGCTAGTACGCTTGAAAGGCTTCGAGCGCAGCTACGTACACCAGCTCTCCGGCGGCATGCGCCAGCGTGTAGCTCTCGCGCGAGCACTGGCCATTGATCCGGCGATCTTGCTCATGGATGAGCCGTTTGGCGCTTTGGACGCGTTGACACGTGACCGGCTGCACGTGGAACTGGAGACGATGTGGGCATCAACCGGCAAGACAGTGGTGTTTGTGACCCATAATGTGCGCGAGTCGGTGGCGCTTGGCGACCGGGTGCTGGTGTTTTCACCGCGACCTGGCCGCCTCGTGCGGGAATTCCGCATCGAACTGTCCCGACCGCGTTCGCTGGAGGATCACACCCTGGTCGACCAGGCAAAAGAGATTATGTCCGTACTGCGCGACGCGATGGGAGTATATGAGCAGGAGGATCTCAATGGTGCAAGCAAGCCTTACACCGCGTGAGCGGGTAAACAACAGCCAGGCCTTGAGGCCGTTACTGCGGCGGCTGGTCTTCTACCTGCTCTTGCTGGTTGTGTGGCACCTGCTTGCCACCAGCGGTATCTGGCCAGATTACTTGTTTCCAGGTCCCCTCGCCGTGCTCAATGCGCTGGTTGATGGCTTTCAGAATGGACAATTTCTCCAGGCTGCGCTGGTGAGCTTGCAGCGGCTCGTAATCGGGTACAGCATTTCACTTAGCATTGGTATGGCGCTCGGATTGCTGATTGGGCGCTTTCGCGTCTTCGAAGAGACGGTTGGCTCATTGATGCTGGGCCTTCAGGCATTGCCAAGCGTATGCTGGCTCCCACTCGCCATCCTGTGGCTGGGACTGAGCGAGCAGGCTATCATCTTCGTCGTGGTGATGGGCGCGCTTTTCTCGATCACACTTGGAGTAGATGCAGGCATAAAGAATACACCTTCCATCTACCTCAAGGCGGCGCGAAACCTCGGTGCGAGCGGGGTGGCGCTTTCCCTACAGGTCATTCTACCCGCAGCGATGCCTGCAATTTTGAACGGACTGAAGCAAGGCTGGACCTTCGCCTGGCGCTCATTGATGGCAGGGGAGTTACTGTTCTACACGCTCAGCCTGGGCAACCTCTTGCAAGCTGGACGCGATCTCAACGATGCTTCGCAGGTCATGGCAGTGATGGTGGTGATTATCGCCATCGGGGTAGCTATCGATGGCTTGATCTTCGCTCCGGTTGAGAGACGCGTTCGAACACGCTGGGGATTACAGCGGTCATGAGGCTTCCAACAGCGAGGCAATCTCCCACGCCCTGTAGCCGGTCTCTGTATCCTCTACCAGTGACGTTCCCGGCAGTCGCAGCAGCCTGGCGGCTACCCACACATCTCCTGCGGCGCCGGAGACATTGCCGACCGTGGCAAAAATTACGTAGGAGGCAAGCACAGGGGAGAGCAGCGTGAAGATGATCCCGGCCAGCGTGATCACCACCAGGGGCGCCAGGCCTACCACGAGGTAGTGGTTGCGACGGAAAAGCTGGTTTTTTGCGCCGCAGTAGAGTGCGTACGGCAATTTTACGCCGAAATAGGGACTGCCACCCCAGAAGGAGAAGGCCGCGGCGTGAAGCGCTTCATGGATGGGCAAGATGACCAGGTAACTCAGGATGTTGATTACAATCCATGTGATCAGCCCCCAGCCTCCAATCTGACCGCTGGTGGCATGCGTCTGCCAGAGGTACGCTGCGATGTTGAGCACGCCAAAGAATATGCCACCAGCTACCAGTAAGAGCAGGCTCAGCAGGGACAGCGGCAGCAAGCGCTGCGGTTCCAGCAGGGCGATTTCATCTAGCTTGCGTAGTAGACCGGCATCTATCGCCGCCTGCTGTGCGCGGCGCAGGTCGGGGTGAAAACGATCTACAAATGTTAAGGGCATGATTCCACCTTCTGTTCGATTGTCTATCATGATATCACAATGGCATGCTGGCAGGATGCCCCGTGCTATACTATGGCTTAGAGCAATCACCGGAAAGGAGGGAAAGCGATGCGGCGTAATCAGGCCTGGATGTACCTTGCATGTATATTCGCGGTTTTCTGGGTAATCTTCGCTATCATGCTGATCTTTTTTTCGAACTTTCCCTTTGTGGTGATTAGCATTGCGCTATCCAGCGTCTTAATGCTCTCGCTCGTTATCATAGGACTGGCGTGGGCCTGGACCCACGATTACTGATCTTCTTAGCGTTGCAGTCCAGGCCTGCACTTTGAACAGGGGCAGAACGATGAACTCGCAATATGTGCCAACACCACGCACTCTGAACCATATGCTGGGAAGTGGAGTTGATCCCCGCCTGCACGGACGCTGGCTCTTGCTTGCGCGAGTCATCTGGGTTGCCATCGTGCTGCTGGCCCTGGGGCTTTTTGTCGCCAGCATCCCGATCTCCTACGTGTCAGTCCTCCCTACTCTCCCTCACAGCTACCTGGGCCTCTCCGCAGAATTCTTTGATATCTACCAGGAAGTCCTCAATGTGGCTTTTGCCTGCTGCTTCTTCGCGGTTGCAGGGGTCCTCTTCTGGCGCAAGTCGGATGACCGCATGGCCCTCTTTGCTTCCTTCACCCTGGTGACGTTTGTGATCGCGTTCAGCCCTACACTGGGCGCACTCCCCCAGGCCTGGCAGTTGTCGATTCAATTGGTGGGCTTTCTCGGTTCAGCCTGTCTCGGCCCGCTCTTTTATCTGTTTCCGACTGGACAGTTTGTCCCACGCTGGACGCGCTGGTTCTCGCTGGTGGTGATCGTGGACTGGGCGCAGGGGTCCTTCTTCCCCGATTCCCCCCTGGCGCGGATCCCCGCATTTACAACTTTGTCGTTTATCGGCATCATTGGCTCGATCGTGGTAGCCCAGGTCTACCGCTATCGGCACGTGTCCAGCCCACTACAGTGCCAGCAGACCAAGTGGGTTGTCTTCGGTACATCGGTGGCCCTGCTCGGCTACATTGGGGTGGAATTGCTGAATCGTCTCGTTGCCTTATACGTCCCGCCTGGCCTGCTTTCCTATCTGGTCGCCAGCACGATCAGCGACTGCTTTATCCTCCTCATTCCACTCTCCCTCGGTTTCGCGGTCCTGCGCTATCGCCTGTGGGATGTGGATGTGCTCATCAACAAGACCCTGGTCTATGGCCTGCTGACGGGCACATTGGTCGCCATGTATGTAGGGTGCATCGTTGGATTGGAAGCGCTCTTGCAGGGGCTCTTCCATCAGACCTCTGACATCGCGATCGTGGTCTCCACCCTCCTCATCGCTGCCCTCTTCCAACCCCTGCTAAAGCTTATTCAGGTGGGAGCACGCATCCTGGCCGCTTTTGGCGCAACCCTACGGAGTGAAGTGGATTTGAGCAAGATGCGTGAGGATTTAGCTGCGGTCGTGCAGGAGACCATGCAGCCAGCACATATCTCGCTGTGGTTACCCCATCATGCACCGTCCAGGCAGCGGAACACACGCATGCTTCCACAAATCGATGGGGATGAGACACCGGGTAGGACTCCACTAAGACAAAAATAGAGAACCTGGCATAGCCAGTCTTCTATTCCGTCTTTTCTTAAAACTTTTCCAGCCTCTTTTGCCACTTTTTGACACGCTCATACGTGTGATAAATAACAAGGAAGTTATAGACTGAAAGGAGGCTATGCGATGTCAAACGAAGAAAACACTCTCATGGTCAGTCATGCTATTGAAGAAGACCAGGGCACCAACAACGTTGTTGAGGATGTGTTTGCTGTTGAAAATTGTTCTGCTCAGTGCCCCACTTGTCAGCAGTCCTGCGCTTATACAGCGGGACATGCCGGTCTTCACCATTGTGAGAAGGGGCATGAGTGGGTTTAATCCCTCTCCCCACCGGATGATGAGCGTCCGATGCCCTCTTCAGAAAGGAAACCAGGAGCCTGGGAGCTTGATGCTCCCAGGCGTTGCACTTTTGACGCTTCTCTCGGTCGCTGTAATTTTGACCGTTCCACATCTTAGTGCCTACTAGATCGACGGCTATTTCGGGGTTCCCCCCGCTGAGATTTGCCCAAGTGAATTCTGCTCCGACGAAGAAAGAAGAGAAGCGTAAGGACGAATGCACACCAGGGAGAAGAGTGTGGTATACTGCTACACAGCCCGTCGTTTTGTTCGATAGGGCAAAACAGGGAATACATTCCCTGAGAAACGAGCCTCCCATGTCCTCCCGCATTCTCGTCGTCAATGATGACCAGTCCATTCTTGACCTGTTCGGTCTCCTCCTGAAAGCCGAAGGGTATGAAGTCATCCTCTCAATGACAACGTATGAAGATGTCAGGGACGTAGAGCAATTGCGCCCTGCCCTCATCATCTTAGACTTCAAGATAGGCCATCACAACGCAGGCTGGTTGTTGCTCCAAAAATTGAGGATGTACCATCCAACAAAGGATATTCCGCTCATCATCTGCACGGCTGCACTCCAGGAGGTGCGCGAACAAGAAGAAACGCTGCGTCAAAAGGGGATTCCAGTCATCTACAAACCGTTTGATATCGATGAACTCCTTTTGGCCGTACAGCAGTTCTTGCCTCCTCCACCCCTCAGAGTGGTAGAACTTTCATAACATATATCTTTTGGGTTCAGGTTGCTCAATGATCATGAAGCAGGATGCGTCTTCACTGATGAGCTTCGTAAGGGCATTTTTCAAAGTGTGTTTATTCACACCAACTATTTTCAGATGGGGCCAGGATACTATCTTCTTTGGCGCTATGGGTATAATGCGTGCGTGAAAAATGCGACAAGAGAGACGCTCACCCCGTTATACGACGCATTGGGACGAGATTTTTTCTGTGAGCTAGCTGTGAAGCAGCAATGAAGCGGGTATAAATGACCTTACGTCTCTGCCTGACTGCCTCAAGTTGCTTCCGGCGTTTCTCGCGGGCTTCCTGTATGGGAACGGATGGGAGGACAGTAGCGGGGATACGAGTTGTGGGAACACAACAGGCGAAGGCAGATAGAGGCATAGTAGGTATTAATAGAGTCCCTGTACATCGGATGTCGCTTGTTCTATGCGTGCCTGATGGTACTCAAGCTCTGCTGCCAGTTGATCTATCGCCTTTTCAAGAAAGATTAAAGCAGCATACGTTTCCTCAAGCGTTTTTTCATAGGCAATCTGTCGTCCTGGCAAGAGCAGGTCATCGGGTTTGAGGCTACGTATGGTTGCCAGGTTTTCAAACAGGGTGTGAACTGCTTGTATGGTTGTTTCTTCAGTGAGTTGTATTTTCATAGGTGTGCTCCTGCTCAGATCAGAAAACTGTTTAGAGCAATAAACGTCTGCTGTGAATAAATTAGAACATTTTTTCTTGTCTGTCAAGGACAAAAAATAGGCCCGTAACTTTGTGGCTCTCCAAAGCGTGTTTTGACAGAAACATGTGCCACCGTCGAATCTGAATAGGTACACACTGGTTGATCCTGAAAGGAGGATTTGATGCCATGAGCACGAGTACGATCACCACAAAGGACGGTACCACGATCTTTTACAAGGACTGGGGCACGGGGCAGCCCATCGTCTTCAGCCACGGGTGGCCGCTCAATGCCGACGCCTGGGATGACCAGCTGCTCTTCGTGGCCTCCCATGGCTATCGCGCCATCGCCCATGACCGTCGCGGCCACGGCCGGTCCAGTCAGCCCTGGGACGGCAACGACATGGACACCTACGCCGACGACCTGGCGGCGCTCATCGCGACGCTCAATCTGCGCGACGCGGTGCTGGTCGGTCATTCCACCGGCGGCGGCGAGGTGACCCGCTACATCGGCCGCCACGGCAACTCGCGCGTCGCCAAGGCCGTGCTGGTGGGCGCGATACCCCCGCTGATGCTGAAGACGGCGGCCAATCCGGGCGGCCTGCCCATCGAGGCGTTCGACAAGCTCCGCGCCGGCCTCACCGCGGACCGCTCGCAGTTCTATAAGGATCTCAGCGCGCCCTTCTACGGCGCCAACAGGCCGGGTGCCAAGGTGTCACAAGGCATTCGGGACATGTTCTGGCTGTGGTCGATGCAGGTCGGCCTCAAAGCAGCATTCGACTGCATCAAGGCCTTCTCCGAGACGGACCTCACGGAAGACCTGCTGAAGATCGACATTCCGACCCTGATCATCCACGGCGACGACGACCAGATCGTGCCGATCGGTGCCTCGGCCCTCCGCTCCTCGAAGATCGTCAAGGACACCACCCTGAAAATCTATCCGGGCGCGCCCCACGGCCTCACCAGCACGCACAAGGAGCAGTTCAACACCGATCTGTTGTCCTTTCTGAAGTCCTAGACGTGGCAGCGCGGCGAAGCGCGGAAGGTTCTGAAGATCGTTCCTGCAAAGCTGGCATCTATCGCGATACATTGTGGTAGGGTAGGGGGCCAGCGAGGTATGGTTGTGCCTTCGACTTGCCTAGACCATTCCAGGCAGTTTCAGAAGACCATCCTTTTCTGACCTCCCCCCTCCGAACCGTACATGCCACTTTCACGGCATACGGCTCTCCAGTATCGCGGTCATCGCCGCTTTGCGGATGGCTTTGACCTCCGTGAACTCGATAAGTTGTCGTCTCATAGGGCGTCCGTTATCAACGTCCTCATGACACGTTCGACAGAGGAGCAGCGTTTTTCGCCTCAGAGCTATCATCCTGACTACCCAGGGCGGTTTGGGTCTGCCTGGATATTCATGGAGGTCGCTCATCTTTCGCACGTGATGGACTTGGACATCATCCGAACTTCCGCAGAGTTCGCACACCTCTGCCAGCAGTCGTTGTACGAGTTCTGATCTCACTCCATAGTGGACGATTGGTAGCAGTTCCTCTAGGGGTGCCCCTATGTCCCAAGTAAGCGGCACACCTCCCCAGGTGGCTACAAGCGGCTTCTTATCTTGTCGTGGTATCTTGACTTGAAATGCTTTATATTTCTTGCCATCTCTCACGAGCTCGGCCTCGTACTTCTTTGCTACTTGGGAGACTGGCAGCCTGAACTTGCCTGCCAGGGTCTTGAGTAGGGAAGTTTCCATGACCCACCTCAGTTTATTGAGTGCGCCCAGATTGTAGGCCAGGCGATAATAGTTGACCATCCCCCTGTACACGAGTTGGTAGGTTGAGATGATAGTAAAATCACTCTCTGCTTTCCTCTCTGGCCGGTGGATGGGCTTTCCGTTGCGCATGTAGTCTTTGCATTTCGCCTCAATGACGCTTCTTGGCACGCGCAGACCTATTCTTCCGTTGATACTCCTGCGACTTTTTCCCTCTTCGGTGAGAAAGCGTTTGTCGTTCGCCTGAAGCGTCGTCACCTCGTAGCCAAGAAATTTCGCTGCTTCCTTTCTTGCATTGGTAATCAGCGTCTTGTCTTCGGAGAGTTCTAACTTGAGTTCCTCGCGCAAGAACTGGCGAAGCTGATGTTTGATTTCCTCTGCTGCTGCTTTTGGGCCAACAAACCCAAGCAGGAAGTCGTCAGCATAGCGCACGTATTTGAGGCGTCGGTAATCAGGGTCATGGATATCGACGGCGGGAAGTTTGGTGTACTGCGGGATGAGGACGGTTTCGACATAGCTGTCCAGTCTATTGAGGAGGATATTTGAGAGGACGGGGCTGACGATGCCGCCTTGCGGGACGCCGCTCCACGTTTGGTTCAGCGTCCAGTCCTCCATGTATCCCGCCTCCAATAGCTCTCGCACCAGCTTGATAAACCTTCCGTCATGGATGTGCTCCTGCAAGTCCGCAAGGAGCAGTTCATGACTCAATTTATCGAAGCACTGCGAGATGTCTCCCTCGATGAACCAAGCAGTTCCTGCCCAGTGATAATAGATTTCTCTGAGCGCGGTCGCACAACTGCGTTCAGGGCGAAACCCGTGTGAGTGGCTTGAGAACTGCGGTTCGTAATACGCTTGGAGGATGAGGCGTGTCACTTCCTGCACGAGTTTGCTTGACCAGTCTGGCAGTCCTAGCGGGCGTTTCTTCCCGTTTTTCTTCGGGATGTATACCCGTCGCGCTGGAAGCCATTGAAACCGTTCATATCGCAATGCTTCAATGATGGCGTCAATCTTTGCCAACGACATGCCGTCGGGGGTTTCATCCGTAACACCGTGTGTCATGGCACCTGTGTTGCGGTAGATTTTCCCGTAGGCCATCAGGTACAGGTCTCGGTTAAACAGTTGTCGGTAGACCCGTTCTAAAGGCAATCCCTTGTTGCCTCGTTCACGAACGAGTTCCAGATACGTTACAGCACTCTGCATTTCGCATACCTTCCGTAGTGAACTCATCGATACCTACCCTGCCTGTCTCTATCAACTGACAGACTCTCGTCCTCTTTCGAGGACTGCCCCTTCGTTCGTGCTCCTCTGCACTCCCTACTATGGGGGTTCCGTCGCCCTGGGACTCGCGTCCGGTAGGCGATCCCATGTTTGCACCCGTAAGACGTGAGCGCGTGTAGGTTCCCGTTCGTCTCCTTGCCCCGTTCGTTATCGGGTACTCGCCACAGAGAGCCTTTCTACTCGGAGAGTGCATCCAAGCAGGTTTCGTGCTACATGGACGATGGCACTTAGTGCGGCGTCATCGCTTCAAGTATGCTGCGATGGGTGTTTGGTTTCACCGTTGGAGACTTGGGTTCAGCAAACTCAGCTTGACCATGCGCGCAGGGCTTGCGGTGCGTCACGATACATACTTTCTCGTTTAACCGCTTTTCTGACATGCTCTTGTCCCTGCTGTCTTTCGATGCTAGGTAAGTCAGACGCCCTAGAAGGTCATTTCGCTCTCTCCCTTCTGTACCTGTGGTACAATCTTACGTGCACCGACATGGCGCACTCCAGGCCCACACACGCTGCATAAACAGGTTATCGGTTAAAACTGAGCCTTTGGTCAGGACATTTGCCATGCTTGCGATAAGCCCGAATGCTAAGAGCAGGACTGACAGGCTTGATGCAAGTTCCAACAGGTACAAGGCGGTCAAGAGATGGCCTAATAGAGCTGGCCTCGCACCGCCAACGTGCCTACTACATGTCTCGTATATTTGATCGAATGATATCTACCGATCACCGCCTTTGAGTGCCCCTGGCTTCTCACTATCTCCCAGAAGACCGTAGACCACCATATCCAGCACATCTACAACAAGATTGATGTCTCCACGCGGGCCGCGGCTACCCTCTTTGCCATGGAGCACGACCTCCTTGCTGATGTGGGGTGAGACAACAAAATGGGGCGAACACCCGATGTTGTCGCATCCCAGGTTGAGTAGACTACCACTAGACAAGGTAGTCATGTACTGAATCAAACACAGCAGGTGCGGCTCATAGCGCACCAGGGAGATGCCAATGACAACCCAGGCGAAACCAGAGCAGTCAAACCTTCCAGACGATATCGAGCAGTTGATAGAGCAGCGCGTCGAATCACTGGTGGCTGAGCACCTTGACGCGCTTGTGAAGGAACGTGTCGCTCAGGCTATGAAGCGCGATCCTGCGAAGCGAAAGGTTGCGATCATCGCCTCAAAGGGAACGCTTGACATGGCCTACATACCACTCATCCTGGCAACGACTGCCGCAGCGATGGTCGCTGATCTGCCTCTTCGTCCACCAAATGTCGAGCGCATCGTACATCTCAACCGGTCTGCAGCGCCAGTCAAGCGACCAGGGGTATCCAGGGTAACCCCAGAAGAAGCACTGGCTCTGTTAGACCAGATTGCCATGATTGATGGTCGAGATGCACCCGTGTTTGCACAGGGGCATCTGAGAGGGGCGATCAATATCCCCATCGGCTACGGTCAGTTCGGCGTCATGGCCGCCTGGTTGTTTCCACCGGAGACAGCGCTGCTGCTCATTCCCGCCGACGACGAAGACCTTGGCGATGCCATTGACTCCTTGATGGTGGCCGGGATGACCAATCCGCTGTCGGCACTGTCAGGTGATCAAGTAGAGTGGAAGGGCGCAGGGCTGACCATCGTGGAGACGCCACTGGTCAATGTAGAAGACCTGGCTCATCGTATCACCGCAGGCAAGGTTGGCACACTCGTCGACGTTCGTGAGAAAGGCGAGATGGAACAAGGAACGATCGCGGGAGCGATCAACCTCCCCTACCGTGAGATGCGGACGTGCGAGACCGTGCCATCCCTGGTGGAACCAGTCGCTGTGTTCTGCAATAGTGGGAATCGCAGTAGTGTCGCCGCGAGCCTGCTTGAACGTTTGGGGCTGAGCGTCATGAACGTGGCCGGTGGGACGACTGCATGGATGGAAGCCGGGCTACCACTCACTCAGCCAGATGCGTAGTGATATGACATTCCAGTACGCATCCAGGACCGGAAAGTTTGTATCACTGAGATGGGTAAGAACTGCTTACCCTGTATAACAACATAGCAAGGAGGTCAGTATGGCAACCATTCACAAGTCGATTGACATCGATGCTCCAGCGGAGCGAGTGTTCGAAATTCTCACCGACCCCAGGCGGCTCCCAGAATATGCTACAGGACTCATCAGCGTCGAGGATATCCGGAAAACTGAGCAGCATATTGGTGACTCCTTCCGCGCGACCTATGCAGTGCTCGGGCTGCACTTCCCGATGACCTTCACAGCCACCGAGTATGAGCACCCCACCAAACTCACCAGGCGCTTCGAAGGGGGCATGAAAGGCACCTGGACCTGGCTGCTAGAGCCGCGAGGGAACAGTACCCACATGACGACGGCAATGGAGTATGAGATGGCCGGAGGCATCCTGGGCAAAGCCATGAATGCGGTGCTGGTTGAACGGATGAATGAGAAGAACGCCAAGGGGATGCTGAAAAATCTGAAACTGGTCAGTGAGGCGACCCCTTAAGCTCTCTTCATCATCGACTACCTGTCAATCTTCCATTGCTGCTCGATCTCTGCCCACGCACCTCGCACCCGCGCTACTTCCGATTCGTCCGGCTCCAGGCCGCCATAACGGGTGGCAGTATACGCCCCGGTGATGACCTCCAGGCGCGGCTGCGCGAGAGGCGTCTTTGCATCGAGGCGCTGCCTGAACTCGTAGGGCGTCTCGTCCTTCTTGCGTGGGTAGCCGCGATCAGCCGCTTGCCTCAGCAGCAGGCGATAGATCTCACGAACGCTGCGCGCGGCCTGCCCTCCTGTAATCGCCTCCGGTGCAGCCTGTTCACCGGCCGCCGTAGTTTTACGGGAAAAGAAACGCCCAAACAGCCCGCGCAGGAACGCTTTGAACTGCGTCCAGAATAGCGCCCAGGACCAGACGCTTTCATGCACGTCTTCATTTTTGCTCGCTACCAAGCGCACACGGCGGCGGCGTAATGCCCAGCGGATAAGCAGGATGACCAGCAAGATGAACAGAACGGGTATCACGATCTTGAGAATAGGGATGAGGGTAAGAATCACATCCGGCGTAGGCGCAGGTTTGGGCTTCGTTTTACCTGAACCACCCACGTTGATTCTGTTAATCCTGGGCAATTGCACTTTACCTCTCCCCACGAGCAGGGTGATAAGCCAGAAGAAAGGAGTGACCAGGAAAACGATGATATGAGCAATAATCCCGATAAGCCAGTCATAAGCCGCGCCCAGGGGGATCGCGATCTGCTGCAAGAGGGCCGGATTAGCGACGTTACCAACCAGCAAGGCAAGAATCAAGATGGCTAGACCAAAGGTCCCGAGGAGTAGTACAATAGAGCGCTCCTGCGCGGCAGCACCTCCTTCGAGGCCAACAGGATGGGAATGCCGCACGTAGGCTGCGCGGGCCAGCGAGTGCGCGACGAGCGACAGCAAAAAGAAAATCGGAACGAGCAGGAAGAGTTCCAGCCAATCATGGAAAACCATACCCGAACTCTCCTGCGCGGCCCGCACAATAATGACCACAACGAATATGATTAGCCCCAGGCGCAATATACTAAAGACGTTGGCAGGTTCGACCTGGCGGCGCGAAAGACGCACTCCACGCCAGCAAAAGTAGGCGCTGAGCGCAGCAATACCCACCACCAGGTAAGCATTCGAGTTGAGCAGCAGGACATCGTTGAGCAGGCTCAGCAGCCAGCGTGGATCGAGCACAAAGGCTGTCTGGGCATAGACGCGCGACCAGATGATGAACAAGGTTATTGCAGCCATGACGCCAAAGAGAACTGAGATACCCGGCGTCACGGTTGCGCCTGCGTCATCACTCTCCGAAGAGGATTCTGCGCTTATGCTGCGCCGCTCCAGGTATCCTGACAGCCACTGGGAGACCGTGATGAGGACAAAGGGCGCCCACACAGGTATGATAGGGTCATGCGATTGGAAGAAATTGAGGCCTGCCAGTCCGATGAAGATGGCATCCACCCAGCATGCTTCCATAGCTGCCATGATGAACGGTAACAGGCGCTCACCCAAGCTTGGGTTTGCTGCTATCTCGGTGGTAGCCATTGATAGCAGGTGCTGCCTGCGTCGCTCTGCTGCATCTGATAGAGACTTTGTCTTGTTGTCATCTGGTTCCATTATTCTTCCTCTTCGCCGCGTAGTTCTCCCCATAATATACGTACTGTGCGGGCGGAGATCTCATAACTGAAACCCCTGCGCTGTAAAAATGAGCCAAGGCGTTTGCGAAATGTGGCGTAGTCCATGGTGGGCACGCGGACCAGCGGCATTGCCTTTTTGCGGCCTGCCTGCAAAGCTCGCTCCTCGTCTTTTTCTTCATCAACGACCTCGTCGGCCACGTCGCGCGCCACGCCTTTCATACGCAGCTCGCTTTTCAGCACATGCGCTCCACGCGGGTTGAACTGTTCGCGTGTCTCGACCCAGAATGAGGCGAAATCGCGGTCATTCACCAGGTTCAGCTGAGCCAGGCGAGCCAGCACGCTATCGATCAGTTCTGGCGGCGTTTCTTTACGGCGCAGGTAGCGGCGGACCTCTTCGCGACTACGGGGGCGAAATGAGAGGTAGTTGAAGGCGAGATCCACGGCTCGCTGCAAGGTCTCTTCATGGCGCAGCTGCTCCAATTGAGCTGGCTCGAGTTCCTGGTCCAGTTTCAATCCCAATTGAAACACTACTTCTGCTGCGACACCCAGCAGGAAGCGTCCATCAACATAGAGGTTGATGCGTTCAGCATTGTTAACCTGTGGTTCAAGGGCGGTAATGCGCATACACACACTATATCACCTAAGAACAGGCAGCGCTAATCTAAAACAGCCAGTAGTCCCAGGGCGTACGCTTCCGCCGCACTCTGCGCATCGTACATTGTATCGGCCATTAGCAAGCGGTAACGGCACTTCCAGCGCCTGGCTGGCCAGGGAGCCAGCTTGATCAGGGTGTAGGTCTCGACGCGCGCTTCCAGCGCCTCGCGGAGGGCTACCTCATCGTATGTGGTGATGCCATGTCCGGCAAGGCGCGACTGTAGTTCTTGCGGTATCATGATCCCGCCTGTTTATTGGCCCGGACGGCAGAGTTCATTGCTTCTCGTATCTCTTCAGGGCTCAGTGTATCCCAATCTGTGCGCGGCAAATGTTCTGGTATAACGGCAAATGGTCCCGTCCAGTGCCTGGCGTGTTCCTCGAGCCAGTCCAGCACCTCAAATGCCTTCTGGCGGGACTCCTCGACGATAGGGTAGCGCAGTGCGGCACGGTCAAAGATTTCTTGATCTTTGGTGTAGACGCTGCGGTCCTCGCGTATCACAACATCGATGTAGAGGTCAGTATAGATGAGTTCGCGTGAGGTACTGGTATAAGGGGGTGTTGGCAATATGACGTCACAATAACCATCATTGAAACTACCGTCATTATGGTAGCCAATATGGATAGTATACCAGGCACCGGGCCAGAAGTAGGAGAGAGAATGGTTTTTTGAGAAAAAGGAATCTGGTTTCCAGTGGTGAGGTTTCCAGTGTCTCGGTGTGCCAAGTGGCGTCCAGATACATATATATTCGTCGCTGACCGGTAACTGATAGCCCTTCCAGGCACCCCACTCATCGCCGTTGACGAGCATTTTAAAAATGTCAGCTTCCAACAGCATACGGCAGCCTCTCTTTTGCTATAAATCGCTAACGCCCAACTCTACGAATTATAGCTGATGGAATTTCCGTATTCCAGCAAGAAGAAGGGACGACCATTGTGGCCGTCCCCCATTATTCAACGTGGTCACCAGGCTGGTTTGATGCATGCCCATCAATCCCCTTCAAAGCCAGCCAGGTTGACGCCCAGATCGGGCATCACTTCGCTTGAGGAGTCCTCAACAAACTGGATTGTTTGCTCGTCGTCGTTGAGGATCTCAACGTTGATGCCCAGGCTCTGCAGCTCCTTCACCAGCACCTTGAAGGCGACGGGAACTCCCGGCTCGATCATATTCTCGCCCTTCACAATGGCTTCGTAGGTTTTCACGCGCCCCACATCATCGTCTGACTTTACCGTCAGCATCTCCTGGAGGATATGGGCTGCGCCATAAGCCTCCAGCGCCCATACCTCCATCTCGCCGAAGCGCTGCCCGCCAAACTGCGCCCTGCCGCCCAGCGGCTGCTGTGTGATTAAGCTGTACGGGCCAGTTGAGCGGGCGTGGATCTTGTCCTCGACCAGGTGGGCCAGCTTCAACATGTAGGTATAGCC
>WNGP01000329.1_pt1 | contig 36834 bp, 31 predicted proteins | sample 5407671 | NCBI WGS metagenome assembly WNGP01 (sample SAMN13153381, study PRJNA577476) | soil metagenome | isolation source: 40 cm soil or saprolite under Garry oak tree replicate 2 | place: USA:California | collected 2016-06-15 | reverse complement strand
CGGAGGGCGCCGCCGTGAGCCGGACCGGAAGCGTCTTGCGCGCGCCGCCTCTGCGCAGAACGGTCACCTGAACGACGTCGCCCGGCTTCTTGAACCCGATTCTCTGCTGCAGCTGCGCAACCGACTCGACGTTCTGTCCGTCCAGAGCCACAATGACGTCGCCCGGCTGAATACCGGCGCGCTTGGCCGGAGAGTCTTCGTTGGAATACGAATTGACCACGACGCCGCGTATCTCGGGCAGCTTGACATCCTCGGCGTCCTCCGGCGTAATGGGTCGGATCAACACGCCGATGACTGCCCGCTCCACGTGCCCCGTCGCGATCAGTTGCGTCATCACGGTGCGGGCGAGGTTGATCGGGATCGCAAACCCGTACCCGGCATAGAATCCGGTCTCACTGGCGATGGCCGAATTGATGCCGATGACCTCGCCACGCACGTTGACCAGCGGCCCACCCGAATTTCCGGGATTGATGGCCGCGTCCGTCTGAATGAAGTCCTGAATCGCCAAACCGCTCGAGTTGAGGCCGCCCAGCAGTCGGCCTTTGGCGCTCACGATGCCCGCCGTGACGGTAAACGTGAGATTGTCTCCAAGTGGATTTCCGATGGCGAGCACCCAGTTGCCGATCCTGGTGGAGTCGGCGTCCCCCATACGCACGGTCGGCAATCCGCTCGCCTGGATCTTGATGACCGCAACGTCCGTATTCGGATCCGTCCCGATCGTCCTCGCCGTGAACTCACGGTTGTCGAACAGCCGGACCGTCACGCGGTCCGCGCCCGGCGCGGGACCTGGAAGAAATCTTCGAAGCCCGGAGGCAAGCGGCGATTGGAGATCCGCTCGCGGCGCTCAGATTTGATAAATACGACGGCCGGCTTCACGTGATCGGCGACGTTGGCGAACGCGTCACCCAGGTCCACGGCCGCTTTCGCCTGCGGCAACGGTCGACTCGTGTCCTGCAGCACCGACCGCACGGCCGCTTCACCGCGCGATGGAAGCCGGAAGGCCGAGGCGAATGCCAAGCCCAGCGCAAACGCCAGCGTCACCAGCGTGCCAAATTTCAACCAGTCCCGCGTCTTCACCGACATCCGCGCCCCCTTTTAAGACTTCTTCGATTTGTCCTCGTCCACGATTTCGTAATCCGCATCCACGACCTTTTCATCTTTCTTTGCTTCAGCGCCGGTCTGACTATCACTGCCCGGCGTGCTGCCACCCGCTTCCGTGCCCCCCCCGGTGCCGCGTGCCGCGGCGTACAGCGAGGCTCCTGCCGCGGAATATGCCTGCTGTAGCTCCTCCAGCGCTTTGCTGATCTCGTCAGCATTGCCGCTGCGGAGCGCCGACTGCGCCGACTGGATGGCCGCGTCGAGCCGCGACTTGAGGCCCGGCTCCAACTTTTCGACCCAGTCTTTGGACTCCTTCGTCACCTGGTACACCATGTTATCGAGCCGGTTACGCTGCTCGATCACGTCGCGGCGCTTCTTGTCCTCGGCCGCGTGGGCCTCGGCGTCCTTCACCATCTTATCGATGTCCTTGTCGGCGAGTCCGGACGAGGCTTCGATCCGAATCTTCTGCTCCTTACCCGTCGCCTTGTCCTTCGCGGAGACGTGCAGGATGCCGTTGGCATCGATATCGAAGGTCACCTCGACCTGCGGGACACCGCGCGGAGCCGGCGGAATGCCGGTCAGCTGGAATTTGCCGATCGTCCGGTTGTCCTGCGCCATCTGCCGCTCGCCCTGCAGCACGTGGATCTCGACCGTGGTCTGATTGTCCTCGGCCGTCGAGAAGACCTCCGACTTCTTCGTCGGAATGGTGGTGTTCCTCGGGATGAGCACCGTCGTGACGCCGCCGAGGGTCTCGATACCGAGCGACAGCGGCGTGACGTCGAGCAGCAGCACATCCTTCACTTCACCCGCGAGCACGCCAGCCTGAATCGCCGCGCCGATGGCCACGACCTCATCGGGGTTGACGCCCTTATGCGGCTCCTTGCCGAAAAAGCTCTTTACTATCTCCTGGACCTTCGGCATGCGGGTTTGGCCACCGACGAGGATGACTTCGTCAATGTCACCCGGCTTGAGCCCCGCGTCTGTCAGCGCCTGCTGCATGGGCGGAGTGGTCCGTTTGACCAGATCATCCACCAGCTGCTCCAGCTTGGCACGTGTGAGGGTGAGGTTCAGGTGCTTCGGGCCCGACTGGTCGGCGGTGATGAACGGCAGATTGATTTCCGTCTGCATGACCGTCGACAGCTCCATCTTCGCCTTCTCGGCGGCTTCCTTGAGCCGCTGCAGCGCCATCGGGTCCTTCGAAAGATCGATGCCCTGATCGCGCTTGAACTCCCCCACCAACCATTCCATGACCCGAGCGTCGAAATCGTCGCCACCGAGGTGGGTGTCGCCGTTGGTGCTCTTAACCTCGAAGACGCCTTCGGCCAGTTCCAGAATGGAAATGTCGTAGGTACCGCCGCCGAGGTCGTAGACGGCGACTTTCTCTTCTTTCTTCTTATCTAGTCCGTACGCGAGCGCCGACGCCGTCGGCTCGTTGATGATCCGGACCACGTCGAGTCCGGCGATCTTGCCGGCGTCCTTTGTCGCCTGCCGCTGCGAATCGTTGAAGTATGCAGGGACGGTGATGACCGCTTTCTCGACCTTGTGGCCGAGGTAGTCTTCCGCCGTCTGCCGCATCTTCTGCAGGATCATTGCCGAGATCTCAGGCGGCGAGTACTGCTTGCCGCTGACCTCGACGACGGCGAGACCGTTTTGGCCCCGAACGACTTTATAGGGAACGCGCTTCATCTCTTCCGACACTTCCTCATAGCGCCGTCCCATAAACCGTTTGATGGAGAAGATCGTGTTCTGCGGGTTAGTCACTGCTTGCCGCTTGGCGACTTGCCCAACGAGTCGTTCACCGTCCTTGGTGAAAGCGACGACCGAAGGGGTCGTGCGGCCGCCCTCGGCGTTGGGAATGACGACGGGATCGCCACCTTCCATGACCGCGACAACAGAATTGGTCGTCCCGAGGTCAATACCGATGATCTTCTCAGCCATAACTCTCAGCTCCTGATAGGGATGTGATGCCGGCCAGATGCTGCGCGTCGCAAGGGCAAGCATCGTGCCCTGATTCGCTGCCAAAAAGGCAGCGGAATGTCCGAAACCGCGCGTCTATCCCAAGCGTTTGGGGTGACGACTCCCCCAAGGCTACTAATCGGATGAGTGCGGCTCTGCGTTTCACGCGCGCGGCGTTCGGCGCGGTTCAGCGAGCTTCGCCGGGTCTCGCGGCACGGTGGGCCGAGCGGCTGTTCTGCTCGCCGCCGCGCCGTCAGATCAGTGAGCGGATGGCGGCATGGCTGGCGGGCGGGCGGCGCTTCGACCTTACCGTCAGGGGCCGCCGCGTGGCCGCATGGTCATGGGGTGACCGTGGTCCGGGCGTTCTCCTCGTCCACGGATGGGGTAGCCGGGGCGCCCGCTTCGTCGATCTCGGCGGTGCGTTGCTCGCCAGCGGCTTCCGCGTTGTGACCTTCGACGCGCCCGGACACGGCGCGTCGTCCGGACGACTCAGCTCAGGGCCGGAGTTCGCGCGCGCGGCCCTCGCGGTGGCGACGGCAGTCGGTCCTGTCAGCACCGTCATCGGGCATTCCCTGGGCGGCTTCGCGTCGGCGCTGGCGATCGAGCGCGGCCTTGCGGCGCGCCTTGCGGTCTTCATCTCGCCGTCTGCGAACGTGAATACCTATAGCGCGCAATTCGCGTCACTGCTCGGCGTCCGGGATCCCGTCATGGCGTCGATGCGGGTGCGGCTCGAGCGCCGACTCGGCTTTGAGTGGAAACACATGGATGTGCCGCGGTTTGCGCCCGCGATGCGGATTCCGCTGCTTGTCATTCATGACCGGGACGACCGCGAGGTGCGCTGGGACGATGGAGCCGCGATTGCCGCCGCCTGGCCCGGCGCGCAGCTCGTCACGACAACGGGGCTGGGGCATCACCGCATCGTCAGCGACGGTGGCGTAATTCAGCAGGTGCTCGGGTTTCTGAAGTAGACGTCCGACTTACTTGGGGCGGAGACATGATGGGAGGCATCCATGAGCCGGCGTGACAACCGGGGACAGCTGACGGTACCTGTTGGACCTCGTGATCATGCAACCGGCCCGCACGACGCTCCAGTCACGCTCGTGGAGTACGGCGATTTCCAATGTCCGCACTGCGGAAGGGCCTACCCCATCGTCAAGGACATCGTGCGTACGCTCGGCGCAAAGCTGCGGTTCGTGTTCCGCAACTTCCCACTCACGCGGATCCATCCTGAGGCCGAACACGCGGCGGAAGCGGCTGAAGCCGCCGAGAAGCAAGGTGCCTTCTGGCAGATGCACGATCGCCTGTTCGAGCGTCAATTTGCCCTGGACGACGATCACCTCATCGAGTATGCGACCGAGCTCGGGCTCAACGCTGAGCGGATCCGCGGGGAGCTTGAAGCGGGAACGTACGCCGGCCGGGTGCGCGACGATTTCATGAGCGGGGTGAAGAGCGGCGTGAATGGGACGCCCACGTTCTTCATCAACGGCGTCCGCTATGACGAGAGTTGGGATCGGGATTCGCTGCTCGGTGCGCTGAAGAATCCCGAGTAACTCTCCAGAACCTCTTCCCTTAGATTCTGTCGCATGTTCCCCTACAAGGACGAGAATCCCACCGAGCGGCCGGCCGTTATCACCGTCGCGATTATCATCGCCAACGTCCTCGCCTTCATTCTTGTGCAGGGAGCGGGAGCGCAGGGGCCGTTGGTTCGGTCGGTCTGCGAGTTCGGGCTGATTCCCGGAGAGGTCCTCCAGAGTGTCAAGCCAGGCAGCGGCATCGCCCTCGCTCCGGGCATGGCATGTCTGGTCGGTACGGCGCCGAAGTATTGGACCGTGCTCACGTCGATGTTCATGCACGGCGGCTGGCTGCACCTGATCGGCAACATGGTCTTCCTGTGGGTCTTCGGAAACAACATCGAGGATGTGATGGGCCACGGGAAGTTCTTGATCTTCTATTTGCTGTGTGGAATCGTCGCGGCCGCCACGCAAACCTTCGTCAGCCCGCATTCCATCGTTCCAATGGTTGGGGCATCGGGGGCGATCAGCGGTGTCCTGGGAGCGTACATCCTGCTCTATCCCAATGTGCGCGTCCACACGCTGATCCTCTTGCCCTTTTTTATCACGACAGTGGCGCTGCCGGCATGGGTGATGCTTGGCTACTGGATCCTGATCCAGGTCCTCAGCGGTCTGTTCAGTCTGAGCGATGTCGAAACGGGAGGCGTGGCGTTCTTCGCGCACGTCGGCGGCTTTATCGCGGGACTCGTTCTCGTGAAGCTGTTCGCCTCAGAGGATGTGCTGCGACGCCGGCCGCTGCAGCCGGCGTCGTATTATCGGTACCGGACTTACTGATCGCTCCTACCCTTCGGCGTGATGTTTGATCGATTTCCCCTCTACGAGGAACACCACGTCTTCGGCAATGTTGGTGGCCAGATCCGCCACGCGCTCGAGGTTGCGGCTCACCAGAAATAGCTCCATGGCCGTCCCAATGATGTGGGGATCCTCCATCATGTGCGTCAGCAGGATCCGAAACATCGACTGGTGCAGCGCGTCGACGCTGTCGTCGCGGCGGCAGATGCCACGCCCCGCCTGCGCGTCGCCGCGCACGAACGCGTCGAGCGCGTCGGCGAGCATCGTGCGCGCCTGGCGCGCCATCTCGAGGAGCTCGGGCTCAGGCACGATGGGGCGGGCGGCCAGGAGCCGCTCCGCCGATTGTGCGATGTTGACGGCGTGATCGCCGACGCGCTCCAGGTCGTTGGAGATCTTCATCGCGGCGGTGAGGAAACGGAGGTCGCGGGCCATCGGCTGCTGGGTGGCGAGGAGCCGGATGACCGTTTCCTCGACCACGAGCTCGAGGTGGTCGATTTCCCGATCGCCGGCGATGACGTCGCGGGCCTTGTCGGCGTCCCGCTGCAGGACGGCGTCCACGGACGCGGCCAGCGCGGCTTGCGCTTCCCCCGACATATTGAGAAGAGCGACTTTGAGCTCGGAGAGCTCGTCGTGAAAATGTCTGTGGCTCGTGGCTTGCGCGTTCATCCGAACCTTCCTGTGATGTAAGCTTCCGTCCGCTCGTCGGTGGGTCGCGTGAACACCTGTTGCGTCGTGCCGAATTCCACCAGGTGGCCCACGTAGAAGAATCCTGTGAAGTCCGACACGCGGGCCGCTTGCTGCATGTTATGCGTCACGATGACGATTGTGTAGGTTTTCTTGAGCTCGACGAGCAGCTCCTCGATCCGCTGGGTCGCGATCGGGTCGAGCGCGGAGCAGGGCTCGTCCATCAGCAACACCTCCGGCTCGTTCGCGAGCGCACGCGCGATGCACAGGCGTTGCTGCTGTCCGCCCGACAACGCGGTACCCGGCTCCCGTAGGCGGTCGGCGACTTCATCCCACAACGCAGCCTGGCGCAATGCGCGTTCTACACGGTCGGGCAGCTCCCGCGTGGGCGCTAGGCCGTTCAGGCGCGGCCCGTACGCGACATTGTCGTAGACCGGCTTGGGGAAAGGATTGGGGCGCTGGAAGACCATCCCGACGCGGCGGCGCAGCGCGACGACGTCAGTTCCCGGGGCAAAGACCGATCCGCCATCGAGGAGGATGTCGCCGGTATGTCGCGCGCCGGGCGTGAGATCGTGCATCCGATTGATGGACCGTAGGAAGGTCGTCTTGCCGCACCCCGACGGCCCGATCAACGCAGTGATGGCATTGCGCGGGATGGTGCACGTGATGCCGTGGAGTGCGTGTGTCGGACCGTACCAGAAGTTGTAGGCCCGAGACTCGAGGACCGACGCCGTCTGGCTCATCCGAACCGCCCGGTGATATACGCTTCGGTCTGCTCGACTTTCGGTTTTGTGAAGATCTCGTTCGTCTTGCCCACCTCGATCAGACTGCCGAGGTACATGAAGGCGGTGTAGTCCGACACCCGCGCCGCCTGCTGCATGTTGTGCGTGACGATCACGATCGTGTACAGCCGCTTGAGCGCATGGCACAGCTCTTCGATGCGCTGGGTGCCCGCAGGGTCGAGCGAGGCCGTCGGCTCGTCCAGCAAGAGGATCTCAGGCTGCGGGGCGACGGCCCGGGCGATGCACAGCCGTTGCTGCTGGCCGCCCGAAAGGTCCAAGGCGCTGGTGTGCAGCCTGTCCTTGACCTCGTCCCATAGCGCCGCCTGCTGCAGTGCACGGCCGACGGCGTCGTCGACTTCCGCGCGCTGGCGTCTCCCGTTCACGCGTAATCCCGCCGCGACATTGTCGTAGATCGACATCGTGGGGAAGGGCGTCGGCCGCTGGAATACCATCCCGATGCGACGGCGGAGCTCGATCGGACTGACGCCGGCGGCATAGATGTTCACGTTGTCGAGCAGAACCTCGCCCTGCACGCTCGCGCCAGGCGTCAGCTCATGCATGCGGTTCAAGCAGCGCAGCAGCGTGCTCTTGCCGCATCCCGACGGGCCGATGATCGCGGTGACCGTGTGCGCGGGGAACAGGAGCGACACGTCGCGCACGGCGCGATGGTGCCCAAAGAGCGCCGTCAGATGCGCGGCCTCGAGGCGCAGTCGGGTATTAGCGGATGCTACCATAGCGTTGCCGCGTGAACCAACGCGCGGTGAGCGAGATAGTGAGCACAAGCCCCATGAGGACGAGTGCCGACGCCCAGGCGAGGCGGTGCCACTCGTCGAACGGCCCGGTCGCGTACACGTAAATCTGCAACGACAACGTCTGCATGGGCTGCGTGACCGAGAGCGTGAAGGTGATGTTGCCGAGGGCTGTGAAGAGCAGCGGGGCGGTTTCGCCGGCAACACGGGCGATCCCGACCAGACACCCGGTGACGATCCCGCCGAGCGCCGTGCGAGCCACCACCTTGAGCGAGGTGCGCCAGCGCGGATAGCCAAGCGCCAGCGCTGCTTCGCGCAGCGAGTGCGGGACCAGGCGCACCATCTCCTCAGTGGTGCGGGTGAGCATCGGAATCATCAGGATCGCGAGCGCGATGCTGCCCGCCAGCGCCGAGTACCCGCCCGCGGGTTTCACGATGAATGTCCAGGCCACGATTCCGATGACGATGGAGGGCGTGCCGTTGAGGACGTCGGCCACGAACCGCACGAAGAGTCCCAGCCGTCCCCCGCCGTATTCGGCGAGATACATCCCAGCGCCGACGCCAAAGGGGACGCCGATGAGCGCTGCCATTCCGACGATGATCACCGTGCCGACGATGGCATTGGCGACGCCGCCGCCCGTCTGTCCCGCGGGCACGGGGCTCTTGGTAAAAAAAGCCCAGTCGATGGAGGACGCGCCCTTTGCGAGCAGGTTGCCGAGAATGAGGATGAGCGCGAGCACCGCCGTGAACGAGAGGATCACCACCAAGACCGTCATGAAGCGGCTCATGAGGTGGCGCCGGAACGCAGAGGCGCTCACAGCGCCTTGCTCCCAACCGCAGCGCCCCGCGCAACGCGCCAGATCAGAATGCGCGCCACCGCGTTCACCGCGACGGTCAGCACAAACAGAATGAGCCCGACCTCGACGAGCGCCGACTGGTACATGCCGGTGGTCGCTTCGCTGAATTCATTGGCGATCGCCGCGGCCATCGTGTAGGCGGGCTGGAGCAGGGAGACGCTGATATCGTGGCGATTGCCGATGAGCATCGTCACGGCCATGGTCTCGCCCAGCGCTCGCCCGAGGCCGAGGATGATCGCGCCCATGAGACCGGCTCGGCCGTAGGGGAGCACCGCCGAGCGCACCGCCTCCCAGCGCGTAGCACCCATGGCGAGCGCCGCTTCACGTTGGCTCGCCGGCACGGCGAGCAGCACCTCCCGCGACACCGCCGCGATGTACGGCACGATCATGATCGCGAGGATGATTCCACCCGCGAACAACGAATTCCCGTAGAAGACGCCCTGGAGGAACGGCGTCCAGCCGAAGACGGCTTTGAGGGGCGGGACGACGTAGCTGCGGAGGAAGGGAATGAGGACGAAGATCCCCCACAGTCCGTAGACCACGCTGGGAATCGCGGCGAGCAGCTCCACGAGAAATGCGACCGGCTGGCGCAGCCAACGCGGCGAGAACTCGGTGAGGAAGATGGCGACGCTCAACGCCAGCGGTACCGCGATGAGCAGCGCGAGCAGCGACGACGCCAGCGTTCCGAAGATCATTGGCGCCGCGCCATAGATCTCGGCAATGGGATCCCACGTCGACGTCCACAGGAACGACGGACCGAAGCGCCGCAGCGCGGGTAGCGCGTCGACGAACAGCACGCCGAGAATGATGAGAATCAGGACTGGCAGCGCCAGCGCGAACCCGGTCAGGACGCGCCGATAGACGCGATCGCCGCGGTCGGCGCCAACGAGTGATTGCCAGCGTGATTCGATATTCGGTCGGCCGGGGGGAACGCCCTCGATGGGGAGGCTGGTCATCGGGGCGGAAGCTACCGGCGCGTCATCCGCTGTCCGTCACGGCGGTGTAACGGAATTGTCACCGTGAAAAAGAAACACCTCCCCGTGCCCTCAACTACAACACGCGGGAGGTGCTCTATGGTCTAGAGAACGGAGCGACCAGCGGCCTTGATAGACTTTAGGCGAGCCTCAATCCAGGGATGCAGACCCTTCGGCAGCGGCGCATAGCCAAGCTGCGGTGCCTTGGCCTGGCCCTCGCCCTCGGCCCACCAGATGAACTGGACGAGCGCCCGCCCTTTGGCGGTATCAGCATACGCCTTGTGCACCAGCAACCAGGTAAAGGTCGAAATCGGGTAGGCCTGAGCGCCGGACGAATTCGTGATCGAGACCCGGAAATCGGTGTTCGGGCCCATGTCCTTCATGGCACCGGCGGCCGCCGCCGTAACGGCCTCGAGCGTCGGCGTAATCCAGTTGCCCGAGCTGTTACGCAGCGTGGCGAACTGGATCTTGTTGGTCGTCGCGTACGCCAATTCGACGTATCCGATCGCGCCCGGCGTCTGGCTGACCGTAGCGGAAACACCCTCGCTGCCGCGGCCGCCCAGTCCCACGGGCCAGTTCACGGACGGGCCTTTGCCGACCTTCTGCTGCCACTCCGGACTCACCTTGGACAGGTAGTCCGTGAACGCGAACGAGGTGCCCGAGCCCTCGGCGCGATGCACCACGATGATGTCAGACCCGGGAAGCGTCGCGCCCGGGTTGATGCTGGCGAGCCGCGCGTCGTTCCACTTGGTGACCTTGCCGAGGAAAATGTCGGCGAGGACATCGGGGGTGAGCCGGACGGGCTGCGCGAGGCCCTGCAGGTTATAGATGATCACAACCGCGCCCATCACGGTCGGAATGTGGAGGACGTTGCCGCTGATCGCGGCGATTGCGGAGTCCGACATCGGGGCGTCGGACGCGCCGAAGTCCACAGTGCCGTCGGAGAACTGCCGAATACCACCGCCCGAGCCGATCGACTGGTAGTTCAGCTTCACATCGGCATGCGACTGGTTGTAGGTCAGCATCCAGTCTTGGTAGATGATGTTCGGGAACGTCGCCCCGGCGCCGTTGAGCTGCACCTGAGCGGCCGCCGGGACAGCGGCGCCGAGCAGCGCGGCGAGGGTGAGCAAGCGAGTGGACGTCATGAGTGTGCGTTCTCCGAGTATGCGTTAGAACGTGAATTGCGTCTGAAACAGGACTTGGTTGGTGGCCGTGGCGCCGCTCTCGAACGAGAGGCGATCGAGGTCCGCGAGGAGGCGCACGTTGGGCGACAGTTGATACGACGCGCCCGCGATAATGCGCGTGTTCTTGTTGTTGCCGACGTTCCTGTCGGGGTCGACGATGTCCACGCGCGCGATCACGGCCGCCTTGCTGTTCGTGAAGTGATAGACGCCGAAGGCGCTGATGATACTGCCGGTGATCGCCGCGGTCTTCGTGGAGACGAATTCGCCCGCGAGCGTGTACTGCTGCGTCTTGTAGGACAACAGGCCCAGGTAGCGGTTGCGGTCGTTGCCGGTGCCGGTGGCCTTGCCGATGCCGGCATACCCGGTGACCCGCAGACCGCCGACGCGGGTGGCATCGTTCGTGGGCTGGAGCCGCACCGAAAGCCGCGCCTCGAGATCCTTGCGGAAATCGCCGGTGCCGCCCGAATAGCCCTCGCCGTTCACGATCGCGATCTGGCCGTTGACCTGGTCGTTATTCCACCGCCCGTCGACGCCGAACCCGATGTCCGCGGACGTGAGGTAGCCGTTCCGGTCGACCGCGATCGGACCCTGCATGCGGTAGTCCCAGAGCGTTTCTTCGAAGTCCACGTAGGGGGTTTGGATCATGCCCAGCTTGTAGGTGAGGCTGCTGCCGGTCGGCGTCCACGCCACGTAGGCGTACTTAAGCCGGATGACCTGGTTGGTGACCGCGCTGGGAATGATGTCGGTGGTGAGGCGGGTGGTGATACCGTTGGCGAACCGACCCAGAACGTTGACGTACGCGCGGGTCACATCGAAGGTATTGGTGTGAACCGGCGCGTCCGTATACTGGTACTGGGTGTAGACGAGGCCGCCGACGCTGACCTGCGGAGCCTGAGCGGCTTGAGCCTGCGCCCGAAGGCTGGTAGTCAGCGTGACGCTGACGGCGGCCACAGCAGCGAAACTCCAAAGTGGTCGTACGTGCACGGTTTTCGCTCCTCTTAAGGGTGATCTAACCAGGTAACGAAGACTCGCTTACCCGCATCACCACATTCTGTTGCCAGTGTCACGGGTGTGTAACAACGAGCCTCCGCTACCTGGGCACCCGAACGGTCGGCCGCGCAATCCGCCGCCGGCCACGTGAAAAAATGACGAAGGAGGATGAGTCGACCTCGCGATTCGCACGAGCCAACATGCGCCCGTCGATCAGCGGGTGGTGACGTCTGCGTTACGGCTGTGTAATGGGATTTAAACGGGGAAATACAAATGGATTGTGGTGCCGCGGCCGAGTTCGCTGTCCGCCTCGACACGCCCACCGTGCGCCTCGACGAGGTGCTTCACAATGGCCAGGCCGAGGCCCGTTCCGCCCTCCTGGCGCGAACGACTGGGGTCGACCCGATAGAAGCGCTCGAAGATACGGGGTAGGTGGTCGGCCGGGATACCCGATCCCGTGTCGCTGACGCTCACGACGGTTTCATCGCCAGCACGCTCTGCCGCAACGCGGATGCGACCGCCCGGTGCCGTGTGCCGGAGCGCGTTGTCGAACAAGTTAGTGAAGATCTGCCGTAGCGCCTCGGGATCGCTATTCACGGCCACCGAATCACTCGTTTCGAGCTCGACCTTTTGACTGGCCGCGCGCTCCGCGAACGGGCGCCATGCCTCGCGGGCCGAGGCATCCACCCCAATCACGCGAGACTCGGGGTGCCAGCTGCCCGACTCGATGCGCGACAGATCGAGGAGGTCATCCACGAGGCGCTGCATGCGGCGCGCATTGTCCACGATCGTCTGCGCGAAACCCATCGCCTGCGAGTCCCGCGCCTCAGCGGCGAGCGTTTCGGCGTAGCCGGCGATCGCCGTCAGCGGAGTCTTCAGCTCGTGGGACACGTTCGCGACAAAGTCGCGCCGGATCGTCTCGAGACGTCGCACGTCGGTGACGTCGCTCAATACCAGCAGCGTCCCGCCCTCTTCGAGCGGGCGCGCCGAGACCACGACCGTGCGGTCGCCGAGATCGAGCTCTCGTCCTTCTACGACGGCGCCGGCCAACACTTCCCGCATCAGTGCGCGGTGGGCGCGGTCGTGGAACAGCTCGCCGAGGGGCGGCAACGGCTCGGTGTCGTCGTAGCCGAGGAGGCCGCGCGCGGCGGCATTAGTGGAGACGACGGTGCCGCGTTTGTCAGCGGCGAGGACGCCGTCAGACAGCGCCTCGAGCAGGGTCCGCGATTCCTCGCGCTCGCGCCGCAGGTCTTCGAAGCGGCGCTCCAGCTCGTGATGCATAGCGCGGAGCGCATCGACATGGTGGGCCAGCTCGGGGACGTGGACGTCCGGAAACTCCGCCGCTCGTCCGGCGGCGATGTCACGCGCCGCATCGGCGATCCCCAGCAACGGACGGGCGAGCACGCGGGAGAGCAGCCATGCGACGAGCCAGGTCGCCAGCAACAGCAGCAATCCCGCGGCCGCGACGGCGCGCTGCACAGCGTGCACTTGCGCATCGACCACGATGAGCGTCGTGGACACGCGTACCACGGCGAGACCGGGCGGACCGTCCTTTATGGCGATGTACATCTGCGGCTCGTTAGTGGACGCGCTCAGCCTCTCGTTCATGCCCACGCGCTGAGCCGAGTCCAACACCGCGCGCACCTCGGGGCGGTTGCGATGATTCTCGAGCCGGGCCAGCGACGCGCGATCGAACTCGGTGTCGCCGCGGACGTGGCCTTCGGGATCGATCAGCGTGACGCGCCGACCGAGGCGCGCACCGGCGAGCACGGCGAACTCCGGCCAGCGCGCTGAGTCGGCGGGCGTGAACGCCGCCACCAGCCGCGCCTCGCGCTCCAGCTCCCCGGCGATTTCCTGCTCGAGATGCCGGCGGAGGATGACGTCGGCGGCGATGATCGATCCGGCGACCGCGGCGGCCACGAGCAACCCGATGCTCGCGAAGAGCCGCGTGACGAGTTTCATGTGCGGCGGCGGCGCGTGCCCGTGGAAGATCGCGGTGGCGGCGCGGGCTCCCGAAACCGGTAGCCGACGGCGCGCACGGTCTCGATCCAATCGCCAGCCGCACCGAGCTTGGTGCGGAGACGCTGCACGTGCATATCCACGGTGCGCGTCTGGATGTCCGGCTGTGCCTGCCAGACCGACTCGAGCAGCTGCGAGCGCGATTGCACGCGATCGCGGCGTTCGATCAGACGCTCCAGGAGCTTGAACTCGGTGGCCGTCAGCTCGACCTCTTTGCCGTCCGCGGTCACGCGGTGCGCCGTGCGGTCGAGGACGATCGGCCCGCCGACCAGGCGGCCGCCGGCGGCGACGGGTGGCGCGGCGAGGCGGCGCAGAATCGCGCCGACGCGCAGCACCAGCTCTTTCGGGGAGAACGGCTTGGCCAGGTAATCGTCAGCGCCCAGCGTCAGCCCCTTGATGCGATCGGGCTCGTCTTTGCGGGCGGTCAGGAGCAGCACGCCGACGTCGCGCGTCTCGTCGCGCCGGCGCAGCTCGGCGAGCACTTCGAACCCGGAATGTCCCGGCAGCATGAGATCCAGTACGACCATGTCAGGCCGCTCTTCGCGCGCGGAGCGCAGCGCGTCGGCACCGGTGCCGGCGGTGGTGACGCGGTAGCCTTCTTTGGCCAGATGGTACGCGACGAGCGCCGTGATGTCGGGCTCGTCGTCCACGACGAGAATGCGGTGCACCGCTGCGGTGTCGTTCGCCATCGCCGGCGAGAAGGTAGTGCGACCGACAGTTGAAACACAACCGTAAGGTCTAGCAAAACGCAGAGTAGCCGCGGTAGCTTTGTGCGCACTATGCGGCTCTTCTGCTCCCTGCTGCTCGCACTTCAAGCACCGACCACCCCTCCTGATACCGCACACATCGTCATCGTCGCCACGACCGACGTTCATGGCCGCGTGCTCGGCTGGGACTATGTCCGCGACGCCGCGACGCCAGGAGGCCTGTCACGCGCCGCAACGGCCCTCGAGACATTGCGCGCGCGCTACCCCGCCAATCTGGTGCTGGTCGACGCCGGTGATCTGCTGCAGGGCAATCCATTTGCCACGTACTTCGGCCGCTATGACAAGCGCCAGCCGCAACCCATCGTCGATGCGCTGAACGCATTGCAGTACGACGTCGTCACGCCCGGGAACCACGACTTCGATTTCGGCGTCGATTTTCTGCGGCGCGCCGCCACCGAGGCGACCTACCGCTACGTCTCGGCGAACGTCGTCGACGACAGCGGGAAGGCGCTGTTCGCGCCCACGGTGGTGTTGTCACGGGGTGCCGTGAAGATCGGCATCACCGGGTTCACGACTCCCGGCGTGATGCTGTGGGATCGCGCGCAGCTCGCGGCCGCTTCGCATCTGCGGGTCCGCCGCATCGCTGACGCGGCACCGGCCGCGGTGGCGGCTCTGGATCGCGCCGGAGTGGATCTCAAGGTGGTGCTCATTCACAGCGGTTTCGGCTCGTCGACCTACGACACGACGGGCGTCGGCCCCGAGAACGATGCCGCCGCGCTCGCCGCCATGAACCCCAAGCCGGACGTGGTCATTGTCGGCCATACGCATCGCGAAATCCGCGACACCGTGATCAGCGGCGTCCATTTCGTGCAGCCCAAGAACTGGGTGCAGAGTCTGGCCGTGGTGCATGTGACGCTCGCGAAAGACTCGGCACGCGCGGGTCGATACCGCGTCACGGGTGTGCGCGCCGACCTGATCCCCCTCGCCAACGTCGCCGAGTCACCGCGGTTCACGCAGCGATTGAACGCCGCGCACCAGGCGGCGCGTCTCTGGGCAGGCACACCGATCGGCAGCGCGTCGCCGGGATTCGATGCCCGGTACGCCCGCGTGCAGGATACGCCGCTACTCGACTTCATCAACGAAGTGCAGCGCCGCCGCGCCGGAACGGAGCTCTCGTCCGCGGCGGCGTTCGATGTGCAGCCGGGACTGCCCGAGGGGGAGGTGCATCAGCGGGACGTGTTGGGGATCTATCCGTACGAAAACACGCTGCGCGCCGTGAAGATCAGCGGCCAGCAGCTGCGCGAGTACCTCGAGCATGCCGCCCGTTACTTCAACACCTACGAACCTGGCGCTCCCCGCACGATCATCAACGACAGCGTCGCCGGCTACAACTACGACGTGGTCAGCGGCGTGTCCTACAACATCGATCTGTCGCGACCTGCGGGGCTGCGCATCCGTGGCCTCGCGTACAACGGCAAGATCGTGCAGCCCAGCGACACGTTCACGATGGCGGTGAACAGCTACCGGCAGGCCGGTGGCGGCGCGTACACGATGATCGCGCACGCGCCGGTGATCTACGACAAGGGCGAAGACATTCGCGAGCTGCTGGTCGACGAGATCCGTCGCGCACGCACGATCCAGGCCGCGACGTATCTCCATCCGAGCTGGGCCATCATTCCCGAAGCCGCCCGCGCGGCCGCGCGGGCGGCGTTCGGACTCGCGCCGGCGGCGGCTCCCGTCGTCCGGGACAGCACGCTGCTGCGGGTGCTCGCGACGAGTGATCTGCACGGCCAGCTCGAGCCGCGCGTGTGGGATTGGTCGCAGGGGCGGCCGGTCGGTGGCGTCGCGGCGCTCAAACCGTGGCTCGACAGCCTCACCGGTGCTTGTCAATGCGCCTCCGTACGGCTGGATGCCGGCGACGAGATGCAGGGCACGGCGCTATCGAACGCGACCTACGGGCGTGGCACAGTCGACGCCATGAACAGGCTCGGCATCGACGCGGCGGCGATCGGCAATCATGAGTTCGATTGGTCGATCGACACGCTGCGCGCTCGAATCAGCGAAGCGAGATATCCCTTCCTCTCCGCCAACATCACGACCGCAGCCGGGACGGCGCGGCCGGATTGGGCGACGCCCTGGAAACTCGTGACAAAGAGCGGCGTGAAGATCGCGGTGATCGGCGTGACGACGACTGAGACGCCCACGAGCACGGCGTCGCGCAACATTCAAGGCCTCGCGTTCGGAGACGGTGCGCAGGCGATCAAGCGCTATCTCCCCGAAGCACGCGCAGCCGCGGACTTCGTAATCGTGGTTGCACACGCCGGTGCGTCGTGCGACTCCGGGGGGGGCGGCAACGCGTCGTGCCACGGCGAGATCCTGGATGTGGCCAACCAGCTCGACTCCGGATCGGTGGACCTCATCGTGGCGGGGCACACGCATCAACGCGTGAACGCGGTCGTGCATGGCATCCCCATCGTCGAAGCGCAGTCGAGCGCGCGCGCGATCGGCATCGTGGACTTCGTGCGCGCCGGCGGACGCCGACAGGTGCGCACGCAACTCGTCACGCCCTATGCGGACCAGGTAAAAGCCGATACCGGGCTGGCCGCCGCGCTCGTGCGCCAACAGCAGGCGGTTCGCAACATCACCGAGCGCGTGGTCGCACGGCTCAAGGTGCCGCTGAAGCGCGAGGGCGACGAATATGCTCTGGGACGTCTGATCGCCGACGCGCAACGCGCCGCCGGCCGCGCCGATGTGGCGATCATGAACAACGGCGGCATTCGCACCGATCTCCCGGAGGGCGTCGTTACCTGGGGCCAGGTGTATCAGGTCCAGCCCTTCCAAAACCGGCTACTCAAGCTCACGGTCAAAGGCAACGTGCTGCTCGACGCGCTCGAGCATTGCGTCGCTGGTCGCGATCACCTGCCGGATTGTCACGTCGCCGGCGTGGAGGTCTGGTACGACGCGGGCAAAGCACCGGATCAACGCATCACGCGCACGCGGCTCGCTAACGGCCAGAGCGTCGACAAGGGCGGCACCTACACGCTGGTCGTCAGTGACTTCATGGCGACAGGGGGCTCCGGCTTCAAAATGCTGCTCGGCGCCCCCAGAGAAGATCTCGACGTCCTCGATATCGACGCGCTAACCCGCTATCTCGGGGTGCTGCGGTCCCCTGTCGAAGCGCCGAACGACGAGCGCTTCCACCGGACCGATCGCTGATGCGGGTTTTCATCAACGACAAGGCAGTCGACGTCCCCCACGGCGCGCGTGTGCGCGACGCGGTCGCGCAAGCGGATGACGGCCTGGCGCGGCTGCTCGACGGCGCGGCCTACGTGACCGACGCCGCCGGCCGTCCGATCGACGCCGGCGACGCCGTCGGCGAAGCGGGCACCGTCTATCGCGTGGTCGTCTCCGCTCGCCGCGAGGGCAGGCCGCGCCTCAGCAAAGACGCGTTGCGCCGTTGGCCCAAGGCCGAGCTGCATGTGCATCTGGATGGCGCGCTGCGGCCCGCGACCATGCTCGAGCTGGCACGCGCGCAGGGTATCCGTCTGCCCGCCGATACGCCCGACGGGCTCGCCAAGGCAATGCTGGTGCGGGACGCGAAAAGTCTCGAGGAATACCTCCAGAAGTACGAAATCACGCTCTCGGTCCTGCAGACCGCCGCCGCGCTCGAGCGCGTGGCGTACGAGTTCGTCCTCGACAAGGCCGCCGAGAATGTGCGCTACGTGGAGGTGCGGTATTCGCCGCTGCTGCATCGGCCCGCTTTGACGTTGGCGCAGGCGATCGAAGCTCCGCTGGCGGGCGTCCGCCGCGCGGCAGCGGAAACAGGGACGAAAGTTGGGCTGATCGTGTGCGCCATGCGTACCAAGCCGCCCGCGGAATCGCTCGAGTTGGCGCGCGTGGCCGTCGAGTATCATGCCGACGGCGTAATTGCGTTCGATCTAGCGGGCGCAGAGCGTGGGCACGCGGCGCGCGATCACCGCGCCGCCTTCGAGTATGCCGCCGCGCACGGGATGGCATGCACGTGTCACGCAGGCGAGGGAGATGGTCCCCACTCCATTCACCAGGCGTTGCACGACGTCGGCGCACAGCGGATCGGGCATGGCACGCGCCTCGCCGAAGACCAGGCGCTGCTCGAGGAAGTCGTGGCACGCAAAATTCCGCTCGAAATGTGTCTGACGAGCAACGTGCATACCCACGTGGTGTCCTCGGTGGCGGAACATCCCTTTCCGCGCTATTTCCACCAGGGCGTCGTGGTCACGTTGAACACCGACGGCCCACTGACCGACGGCATCACGCTGACCGACGAGTACTTCCTGGCGCACGCCGTGCTGGGTCTCTCGCCTGACGATCTGACGCGCGTCGTGCTGAACACGTGCGAGAGCGCGTTTCTCCCGGAATACGAAAAAGTCGCGCTGGTATCCCGCGTGCAGAGCGAACTCGACGAGATAGGGGGAACCTCCTGATGTCCTGGCGCCGGGTCGTCTTCGCGTTCACGATCACGTTCGTCTGTGCGCTCGTCGTGTTTACGCTGCCGCGCTTCGTGTTCAACACGGTGCGCGGCGCAACGGTGCAAACCCCCGCGCAGGACACGGCTAAAGCCCAGCCGGCTCCGCCGGCGCCCGAGCCTCTGCAACAGCCGGTCTCCGCGCCCCGCTCCCTCGGCTCGCGGCTCACGGGAATCTTCGGCCTGATTCTCATCCTCGGCATCGGCATCGCCTTGTCGCGCAATCGGCGGGCGATCAGCTGGCGCGTCGTGGCGTGGGGCGTCGGCCTGCAGCTCGCGTTCGCGATCTTCGTGCTGCGGCTGCCGCTCGGGCAGACGATTTTCGGCTGGCTCGGCGCCGTCGTCACGAAGATCCTGAGCTTCTCGTATGCCGGCTCGGAGTTTGTGTTCGGCGAGATCGGCAAGCAGCACTCGAGTCTCGGCGTGGTGTTCGCATTCCAGATCATGCCCGCGATCATCTTCGTCTCGGCGCTATTCGCGATCCTGTACTACCTCGGCATCATGCAGATCGTGGTGAAGGCGTTCGCGGTCGTGATGAACAAGATCATGGGCGCGAGCGGCGCGGAGAGCCTCAACGTCGCGGCGTCCATCTTCATGGGGCAAACCGAGGCGCCCCTCACGATACGGCCGTTCCTGCCACGGATGACTCGTTCGGAGCTGATGACCGTGATGACGGCGGGCATGGCGCACGTCTCCGGTTCGATCATGGCCGCCTATATCGCGTTCGGCATCGAAGCGCGCCACCTCCTGACCGCCGTCATCATGACCGCGCCGGGCACGATCATGATGGCGAAGATTCTGGAGCCGGAGACCGAAGTCCCCGAGACGCTCGGTGGCGTCAAGGTCGAAATTCCGCGCACCGACGTGAACGTGCTCGATGCCGCCGCGCGCGGCACCAGCGACGGGCTGCACTTGATGCTCAACGTGATCGCGATGCTCGTTTCGTTTATTGCGCTCATCGCACTCGTCAACGGATTGTTCGGCTGGATCCACGGCGGCGTGGCGTGGTTCCCTGCGACACTGCAGACCGTGCTCGGTTGGATCTTCCGGCCCATCGCGTGGGTCATGGGCGTTCCATGGCACGACAGCGGGACGGTGGGCGCGCTCCTCGGGGAGCGAATGGTCATCAATGAATTCATCGCATACGCGCATCTGGGACCGCTGAAAGGCAGCATCGATCCGGTGTCGTTCACGATCGCGACCTTCGCGCTCTGCGGGTTCGCGAATCTGAGCTCGGTGGGAATTCAGATCGGCGGCATCGGGGCCCTCGCCCCGGAGCGCAAGCACGACCTCGCGCGACTCGGATTCCGGGCGATGATCGCCGGCACGCTCGCGAACTTTCTTTCGGCGACGCTCGCGGGAATCCTGCTGTAATGGGGAAAGGGCAAGGGGGTGGGGGGACGGGGGGTGTAGCAGCAGCGACCGATGCAGTGAAACAGCGCCTGGGCAAGCGCAAACCCCAGGTCGCGATCGTGCTTGGCTCGGGGCTCGGCTTTCTCGCCGACGAAGTCGCCGATCCCATTCGCATTCCCTACAACACCATCCCCGGTTTTCCCGAACCCGGCGTCGCCGGGCACAAAGGCCTGCTGGTTGGCGGAACGCTCGCAGGGGTTTCCGTGCTCGTCCAGGCGGGCCGCTTTCATCTTTATGAGGGTCATCCGGCCGGGGTCGCCGGGCTGCCGGCGCGGGTCTTTGCTCAGCTTGGCGTCGAGATTCTGATCGTCACGAATGCCGCGGGCGGCGTCCGCCGCACTTTCCCCGGCGGAACGCTGATGCTGATTGCCGACCACATCAACCTGATGTGGCGTAATCCCTTGATCGGGCAGCCACAGCCCGGCGAGCAGCGCTTCCCGATCATGCACGCGCCATACGACGGGGAGTTGCGGGCACTCGCGCGCACCGTCGCGAGGGAGATGGCAATCCGGCTGGAAGAGGGCGTCTATGTCGGTCTGCTCGGCCCTTCGTACGAAACGCCCGCTGAGGTACGCATGCTCGAGCGGCTCGGCGCCGACGCGGTGGGCATGTCCACGGTTCCTGAAGTGCTGGTGGCGCGGTCGCGCGGCGTACGCTGCCTGGGGTTTTCCATTATCACCAACCCAGGGGCCGGGATCACCGGGGAAGCGCTATCGCATGAGGAAGTGCTCGCCGTGAGCGAGCGGGTGGCCCGTCAATTGTCGGTTCTCTTGAAAGGAATCCTCAGTCGCATAGCCGTGGCCTAGGCCCACCGGTTTCTGACAGTTCATTTGCAACCCTTTTCCTTCAGGCCCTGTCATATAGAGCGGTAACCGCCGCGCGCTCGCCGTCAGCGTTCGCGACCGGGTTTCCCATTCACCTCAGCTCCCGGACGCATATGCCGACGACGCTTCAGCTGCTCCTCGCATTGGCGGGTAGTCATGCGCCGCTCGTCGCGGTCGACTCGCCACCTCCCGCGCCTCCAGCTCCCCAGCAACTGCGCGCAGTGCGCCTCACCGGCGGCCAGGCTGTCAGCATCGACGGCACGCTCGATGAAGCACTCTGGCAAACGGCGGAGAGGGTCACGGGCTTTACGCAGCGGGATCCCACGCAAGGTGCCGTGCCGACGGAAAGTACCGTGGTGTACATCGCGTATGACGACGCCGCGCTGTACATCGGTGCGCGGCTCTACGACGCACATCCCGATTCAATCGTCGCACGTCTTGCACGCCGCGATCAGGGCACGAACTCCGACCGCTTCCAGGTATACCTCGACTCCTATCACGACAAACGCAGTGGCTTCTACTTCGGGATCAACGCCGCCGGCACGCTCTATGACGGTACGCTCTTCAACGACGACTGGGACGACGACACCTGGGACGGCGTCTGGGAAGGGAAGGTGACCCGAGACGCCCAGGGGTGGACCGCGGAGATGCGGATCCCCTACTCACAGCTGCGCTTCGTCAGGCAAAGCCAGTACGTGTGGGGCATCAATTTTCGTCGCGACATCGCGCGCAAGAACGAGTTCGATTACATCGTCTACACCCCGCGCGATGGCCGGGGCTTCGTGTCGCGCTTCCCCGATCTCATTGGGATTGAGCGCATCGAGCCGCCGCGGCGCCTCGAGATCATGCCGTATGCGACGAGCCGCGCGGCGTTTACCCGCCAGCCCGCTGGCAATCCGTTCAACGACGGGTCCAAGCTCGACCCGGGATTGGGTGCGGACGCGAAGATCGGGCTTGGTTCGAATCTGACCCTGAACGCCACCGTCAATCCCGATTTCGGCCAGGTCGAGGTGGACCCGGCGGTCGTGAACCTGAGCGACCGGGAGACATTCTTCAACGAGAAGCGCCCGTTCTTCGTCGAGGGCTCATCCATCTTCCAGTTCGGGTTCGGGGGTCAGAGCAACTTCTGGGGCTTTAACTGGTCGGGGCCGAACTTCTTCTACAGCCGCCGGGTCGGGCGCTCGTTGTCAGTCCCCGGCGCGCCCGACAAGGGCTACGTCGACGGACCCGACGGGGCGCACATCCTGGGGGCGCTGAAACTGACGGGCAAACTCGCCGGCAGCTGGAACGTGGGTGGCCTGACGGCCGTGACGGCCCGTGAGCGCGCGACGCTGCAGGACAGTCTCGGCGCGCGGTGGGGCCAGGAGATGGAGCCCCTCGCGGGATACGGCGTCTACCGCGCGCAAAAGGAATTCAACAAAGGCCGGCAAGGGCTCGGCTTCATCTCGACGGTCGCCGGCCGCGCGTTTGACGATCCCACGTTGCGCGACGTGCGCAACAGCAACTCGATGACGATCGGGAGCGACGGCTGGCTGTTTCTGGATACAGCGAAGACGTGGGTGACGACCGCGTGGGTCGCCGCATCGCGCATCGGCGGGTCGCCCGCACGCATGACCGCGGTGCAGCGCAATTCGGCCCACTACTTCCAGCGGCCCGATGCCCCGAGTGTGCATGTCGATAGCAACGCGACATCGCTGACGGGGACGGCCGCGCGGTTCACCCTCGCCAAGCAGCGGGGCAACATCTTCGTGAACTCCGCATTCGGCATTATCTCGCCCGGATTTGACGTGAACGATCTCGGGTTCTTGTCGCGCACCGGGTACATCAATATGCACGTCGGCGGCGGGCGCACCTGGAGCAAGCCGGGCAAAGTATTCCGGTATGCCGAGACGGGCGGCGCGTTGTTCCGCAACTACGACTGGGATGGCAACATCAACTGGTCGGGCGGGTTCAACTTCGGCTACGTCCAGTTCAAGAACTATTACTGGTTCAACTGGAACCTCGCCTACAACCCGTGGACGGTGGACAATCGCCGGACGCGCGGCGGCCCGTTGGTCCTGCTGCCCCCGGCGTATCAATTCGGCGTCGACATGGGGTCGGATAGCCGGAAATCACTCACGCTCGGCATGGGTGCCTTCACCTACTTCCGGTCTTCCCAGGACGTCGAGTGGTCGACGTACGTCAACGTCCAGTTCCGTCCCGCTCCGAATGTTCTGCTCAGTGTAGGACCAAACCTGTACAAGCAAAACAATCCGCTCCAGTACGTCGCGGCGGTCGCCGACACGACGGGAGGAGCGTCCAGCACGTACAACACGCATTACGTCTTTGGTCTGCTCAATCAGACTGAGCTGTCGGCGGGGATCCGCTTGAACTGGACCTACACGCCGAAGCTGTCGCTGCAGCTGTACGCCCAGCCTCTGATCTCGGCGGGTCGCTATGACTATTACCAGGAGTTGGCTCGGCCGCGAAGCGCCGCGTTCACGCGCTACGGTCGCGACAATGGCTCGACGATCGCGTATGTGGATTCGACGAAGTCGTATGACGTCGATCCCGATGGCAGTGGTCCCGCGCGAGGGTTCTCGTTCAGCAAGCCCGACTTCAATTTCAAGTCACTGCGTGGGAATGCCGTGCTCCGGTGGGAGTACATGCCAGGCTCCACGTTGTACTTCGTGTGGACGCAGAGCCGGTCGACCGCGGATGACAACGGCGACTTCCGGTTCGGCCGGTCGATGGGGAGCATGCTGCGCGCGCCGGCCGAGAATATTTTCATGATCAAGGCGACCTACTGGTGGAATCCGTAAGCTAAAGACCGTCGGTTGGAGGTCGCGGGGGCGCGGGCACAAAATGGTTCAGTGGCCCGTGCCCCTTGTCGCTTCCGAGTCCCGGCGCCGCGGCAATCGCGCGATGGACGAAATCGAGCGCATCCTCGACGGCCCGCTCGAGTGGCCGGCCGAGTGCGAGGCCCGCGGTGATCGCGGCGGAGAGTGTGCAGCCGGTCCCGTGCGTGGATGACGTGTCGATGCGCGGATGCGTGAAGCGCCGCGTGGCGCCGTGCTGCACCAGCACATCCACCAGCGTGTCGGTATCCGTCAGATGGCCGCCTTTGACGAGCGCGGCGCGCGCGCCCATCGCGAGCAGCCCGCGCCCGGCTTTCTCCATCTGATCCGGCGTCCGCACGGGTTCTTCGACGAGGATCTCCGCCTCGTTCAAGTTCGGCGTGACGAGCAGCGCGAGCGGCGCCAGCCGGCGCGCGATCAATTGCTCGGCATCGCGCTCGAGCAGCCGGTCGCCGGCGGTGGCAACCATCACGGGATCGAGCACGTAGGTGGTGAGCCGATGCTGGGCGATGCGCTGCGCCACAATCTCCACGATGTCGGGCGACCCCAGCATGCCACTCTTGAGTGCCGCGGGTCGCAAGTCGGCGGCGAGGGCATCGATCTGCTGCGCGACGAGTGCGGCCGGGAGTGCCTGCCAGGCAACCACGCCGAGCGTGTTTTGCGCCGTTACGGCAGTAATGGCGGTCGTGCCGAACACGCCGAACTGATGAAACGTCTTGAGATCGGCCTGAATTCCTGCTGCCCCGCCTGAGTCCGAGCCCGCGATCGTGAGCGCGATTCTCATGCGTTCCGCGGTCGTGGCTTGGCGAAAGCAACGGCGCAGGCAATTTTACTGGCACCTGTGACCGGCACGAGGGGGGGGGCGCGCATCCGAAGTAATCTGCAGTCCACCGTCCGCGATCTCCAACGCCGCAAGGCGCGGGGGCGCCGCGGTCTGGCGGTCGTGGAGGGCGTCCGGTTGGTAGAGGAAGCGCTCGCGGCCGGTCTCGAGTTCAGGGGCGCGCTCGTCTCCCCTGAGCTCGCGCGCACGACGCGCGGCCAGACGCTCGCAGCCGAGCTCGCCAGTCATGCGATTGCGGTCGAAGAGGTCGGCTCACGCGCCTTCGGGGGGCTCGCGGGCACGGACACGCCGCAGGGCATTCTCGCGATCGTGCAGCCGCGTGTGTGGGCGCCGACCGATATCGCCGGTGGACCGATGCTGGTAGTGGACGGCGTCCAGGATCCGGGCAACGTCGGCACGCTGATCCGTACCGCGCATGCGCTCGGTGCGTCGGCGAGCCTGTTGCTCCGCGGCACCGCGGATCCGATGAACCCGAAAGCGTTGCGCGCCGCGATGGGGGCGACGTTCCGGCACCCGGTCGTGCAGCTCGACGACGCCCCGTTCATCGCGTGGGCACGCGAGCACGGTATCACGTTGTGGGCCGCGGCCGCGGACGGCGTGCCGCTGGACCGAGCGATCGATTCCAAAACAGCACGCAAGGAGCTCATTGCGGTGATCGTCGGAAACGAAGGAGCGGGCATCCGGCCGCAGCTGAACGAAATCGCGGCGCAGCGCGTCGCGATTCCCCTCGCGCGCGGCGCGGAGTCCCTCAACGTCGCGGTGGCCGCCGGGATCCTGTTGTACGAGGTCGTGCGTGGGCGCTGACATCGTCATCGTCATCGGCGCCGTGCTGCTCGGCCTCTGCGTCGGCAGCTTCCTCAATGTCTGCATCCTGCGGCTGCCGCGCGACCAGTCGTTACTCCGGCCTCGCTCGACCTGCCCGAACTGCAAGCAGCCGATCGCCTGGCGCGACAACATCCCGCTGTTTTCCTGGCTCTGGCTGCGCGGCAAATGCCGTTGGTGCCACAAGCCGATTTCCAGGCAGTATCCCCTCATCGAGGCGCTGGTGAGCGTGTTGTTCGGAGCGTCCGTTCTGGCTTACGGCCCCACGCTGCACGCCCTCGCCGCCGCCCTGTTTGGGACCATCCTACTCGGTATCGCGATCACGGACGCGCGTCATTACATCATTCCCGATGAATTCACGTGGGGCGGGCTCGTCATCGGTCTGCTGCTGGCGCTCGGTGGAGGCGTGCAGGGATTTCTGCAGGCGCTGCTCGGTGCCGCGGTCGGTTTCGTCTTGCTCTGGCTCGTGGGCATGGCGGGGACCTGGGTGTTCAAAGAAGAAGCGATGGGCGGCGGCGACGTAAAGATGATGGCGATGGTCGGCAGCTTCGTCGGGTGGCGCGGCGTCTTGCTCACGGTGTTCGCGGGTGCCGCGCTCGGTTCGCTGATCTTTGTCCCGTTGTCGATCAAGAAGAAGCGACTGGTCCCGTTCGGGGTATTCCTCGCTGTGGGCGCCGTCGTGGCCTACGTATTCGGCGACACCATCATCGCCTGGTACGGGCATTTTCTGAAGGGCGACTGACATCGATGGGCAATCCGTTCGAGGGCTTGTTCGATTCGGGTGACGTGCTGGAGCGCGTCGGCATCGATATCACGGCGCAGGCACGGCGCGGCGGCCTCGAGCCGGTGCGCTGCCGCGACGCGGAGATCGCGCGCGTCGTGGACATTCTGCTGCGGCAGGGCAAGAACAACGCCGCCCTCGTGGGAAAGGCCGGCGTGGGCAAGACCGCCGTGGTGGAAGGCCTCGCCCAACGCATCGCCGCCGGCGACGTCCCGCCCGCGCTCAAGGATGCGCGGATTCTGGGACTGGATCATGTGTCTATGCTGGCAGGCACGTCCTTCCGGGGCCAGTACGAGGACCGGATCCGTCGGCTCGTCCAGGCGCTGCAGGCCGACCGCAATCTCATTCTCTTCGTCGACGAGCTACACAACCTCATCGGCCAGGGCACGGCGATGGGGGCCGCGATGGACGCGGGGAACATGCTGAAGCCCGCGCTGGTCCGCGGCGACATCCGCGTGATCGGCGCGACGACCGGCGAGGAGTATGCCAAGTGGATCAAGACCGATCCCGCGCTCGAGCGGCGCTTCCAGCCGGTCACCATCGAGGAGCTGGACGCGATTCAGACGTGGGAGGTCCTCGTCGCGCGGCGCCCCCGCCTGGAGCGCCATCACGCGGTAGCGATCTCGGACGATGCCTTGAAGGCCGCAATCGTGTTGACGGACCGTTTTGTGCCGGAGCGTGCACGGCCCGACAAGGCGATCGACGTGCTCGACGAAGCGTGCGCGCACGCGCAGGCGACCGCGCAGATGTCCCCCGAGCTCGACAAGCTGATTCGCGATCGGAAGAAGGTCGAGGCGTTGATGCGACGCGGAGTGACCGAGGAAACGGTGCCGGAGGAGCCGATGCCGGACCTTGCGACGGTGCTGGCGCGCTTCGGCGAGGAGCTCAATGCGCTGCTGGGTGGCGAACCGCGCAAGGATGCAGAAGAGCAGAAAGCACCGCCGTCTCGGCCCACTGCGACCCTCGAAGAGCAACGCGAGGATCTCGATGCGAGACTGCGCGCCGAGCTCGAGCGGCAGGGCATCGTGGTGACGGGGAAGGAAGTCGCGCGCGTCGTCGGTTCCGCCGTCGGGAAGGGTATCGAGTGGGCCGGCTGACGCCACTCGCGGGCGGTGTCGCAGTTCTGGTTTCCGTTGTGGCCTGTCGCGAGCGCGCGCAGGCGATTCAGAGCGAAGCTGAGCTGAAGGAGATGGTGCATCACATGATGCCCATCGTCGCGCAGACCACGGGCTTGCCGTTCAAGCGCGAGCCGCTGGTGCTGCGGCGGACGCGCACCCAGGTGCGGGATTACCTCATTCACAAGGTCGATCAGGATCTGCCACCCGCCGAGCTGGCCGGGTTACAGTCCGCGCTCCGGCTGCTTGGACTGATTCCCGACACGCTCAAGCTGCGGCCGACACTGGTCGACGTGCTCACCGAGCAGGTCGCCGGCTACTACGATCCCGATTCGAACGCGCTCTATATCCCCGAAGACGTCGAGCCGGTGCAGCTGCGGGTCGTCGTGTCACACGAGCTGGTGCACGCGCTGCAGGACCAGTACGTGCATCTCGATTCGATCATCGAGCAGCGCCACGCGAATGACCGCCGGTCGGCGGCGCAGGCGATCCTCGAGGGACAGGCGGTCGTCGCGCAGATTCCGGTGCTCATGCCGGAACAGAATCCCGACACGTTCCCACTCGGCTGGTTCTGGCGGCAGCGGGCCGCGATGGCCGCGCAGCAGGCGGGGATGAAGCAATTCGCCAGCGCGCCGCTCTGGCTGCGTGAAGGGCTGATTTTCCCGTATCTCGGCGGCGCCGACTTCATCGTCTGGTTCCGGCACAAATATTTCGGCCGCTCGGTGCTCGACACGATCCCGAGGTCCACCGAGCAGATCCTGCATCCCGAACGCTACGCGACACACGACGAACCAACCGAGCTCACGTACCTGCCTGGCGAAGCGGACACCGTGCGCTGGGAAGACAACCTCGGCGAGTACGAGACGCGGTTGCTCTTTCAGCAGCTCCTCGGCAATGAAGCGGAGGCGATCAGTCTCGCGACGGGATGGGACGGCGACCGCTACCAGGTGCTCGGGCCGAAAAGCGACGCGCTGGTGTGGTACAGCGTCTGGGACGATGCGCCGGCCGCGGGACGGTTTAGCGCCGGGTTGCAACGCGCTTGGGCGAAACGGCGGGCGGGCGGGCCGGCGGGGCGCCGGGCCGATATTAAGCAATTGACCCTGGAGGGACGGCCGGTCGTACGCCTCGTGGACGCGCCGGTGGATTGGAAGGGGTGGCGCGCGCTCCCGACGGTGCGCCTCAGTGGAGGAAGCGAGTAATCGTGTAGATCAGCAGCCCGACCAGCCCGCCGACCAGCGTACCGTTGATGCGCACGAACTGCAGGTCGCGTCCCACCGCCAGCTCGAAGCGTCGTGACGTCGCCGCAGGGTCCCAGCTCGCCACGGTTTGTGCAATCAGATCGCCGATCTCATGGCGGTACTTCTCGACGACGCTCGCCGTGAGATCAATGAGCAAATCATCGATTTCCACGAGCAATGTCGGGTTCGACAGTAGCGCGACGCCGAATTCGCTCAAGCCGCTGTCCAGCGGGCTCGGATTGCCGTCGTTCCCGCTGCCGCCTCCATAATTCGCGATCGCCTGGCGAATGCCTTCCCAGAGCCGGCGCGACATGTCGTCGCTCGCCGCGCCCATCAGCCACTCTTCCTTCAGTGCTTCGGCGCGCGCGATGACTTCCGGCGAATGCTGCAGCCGATCGATAAGATCGCGGATGGCTTTGTCGAACGAACCCCGCAGCGGATGGTTCGGATCATTGACCATGTCGTGCAGGAGTCGCTCGACGGCCGCGATGATCTTCTGATAGATCTTGTCGTCCAGCACCGGCGGCACCCACCACGGGGTTTCCTCCCGCACGCGCTCGCGAATCAGCTCGCGGTTGTTGCGCACCGCGTCGGCCGCGAGCCGGACCGCCGCATTGAGCAGCTCTTCCTGGCGGTTGTCTGCCAGCGCCAGCGCCAGCGTCTTGCCGAGCGCGGGCGCCACCTGGATCGACATCACGCGATTGCGCACGACCTGTGTGATCAGATCCTGCAGCTCGTTGGGTGGGAGCGAGTCGAGCGTCTTCGCGAGCCCACTCGCGAATTGGCGCGAGATCTGGCGGGCGTGTTCCCGATCGGCGAGCCATTTGGCGCCGCGCTCGGCGGGATGGACGCGTCGCAGGTTCGCCGCGATCACGTCGCGCGAGAGAAAGTGATTCTGCACGAAGTTGCCGAGGATCTGCCCGATGCGCTCCTTGCGGGTGGCGACGATCGCGGTGTGGGGAATCGGCAGGCCCAGAGGGTGGCGGAACAGGGCCGTCACGGCAAACCAGTCCGCCAGGCCACCCACGAGCGAGGCCTCGGCCGTGGCCCGCACGTAGCCGAGCCAGGCGAACTGCGGCTCGTAAATGCTTGCGACGACGAACACCACGAGCGCCACCGCCAGCAACGCGGTCGCCCGGCGCTTCATGGCGTCCAGGCGAGCCTGGCGCTCGGCGTCGTCCGGCCGGGACCACTGTGGTGAGATGGGCGGTATCGTCTGAGTCACAGCAGCCAAGATAAGACCCCCACTTTGTTTACGGGTACTCGCCATTTAGCTTGCTACGCTTATGTTTACGGCCCTTTCCGAGCAGCTGACCGGTGTACTGAACCGGCTCAGAGGTCGCGGGGTGCTCTCGGAAAGCGACGTCACCGACGCGCTGCGCGAGATCCGCCGTCACCTGCTCGAGGCGGACGTGAGCTTCGAAGTCACGCGCGGCTTCGTCGAGCGGGTGCGCGAGCGAGCCGTCGGCGCGCTGCAGGTCAAGGCGGTCAGCCCTGGCCAGCAAGTCGTCAAGCTGGTGCACGACGAAATCGCGAATCTGCTCGGCGGCACCAGGTCCGGCCTCGAATTCGCCTCGGTAGGTCCGACGGTTATTCTGCTCGTCGGGTTACAGGGATCGGGGAAAACGACCACGGCGGCCAAGCTCGCGCGGCGGCTGAAGCTCGAGCAGAAGGCGCCGGCGCTGGTGGCGGCCGACATCTATCGGCCCGCGGCGGCAGAGCAGCTTCGCCAGCTCGGTGACCAGGTCGGCGTGCCGGTGTTGGGGACGGGGGACGAGGGAAGGGGGAAGGGGGTCCCGGGTCTGGTTCGGGATGCACTTCGGGAAGCGGAATCGGCGCGTGCGCGGACGGTGATCGTCGACACCGCCGGTCGCCTGCAGATCGACGCCGAGATGATGGACGAGCTGAAGGCGTTGAAAGCCGCGGTGCCGCCGAAAGAAGTGTTGCTCGTCGCTGATGGCATGACGGGGCAGGACGCGGTAAAAATCGCGCGGGGCTTTCATGAGGGTGTCGGGCTGACAGGCGTGATTCTGACGAAGCTCGACGGCGATGCGCGCGGCGGCGCGGCGTTATCGATTCACGGCGTCACCGGTGTGCCGATCAAGTACATCGGCGTCGGCGAGAAGACCGATGCGCTGGAGCCGTTCGATCCGATGCGCATGGCAGGCCGGATTCTGGGACAGGGCGACGTCGTCGCGCTGGTCGAGAAAGCCGTGGCGAATGTGGATGCCGAAGCCGCCAAGCGGCTCGACCAAAAAGTGCGGTCGAAGAAGGGCATGGACCTGCAGGATTTCTTGGTGGCGTTGAAACAGATGCAGGGCCTGGGTCCGCTCAAGCAGGTGCTCGGCCTCCTGCCCGGGATCAATGCCAAGGCGCTGCAGGGCGTGTCGATGGATGACAAGCGCCTGAAGCATGTCGAGGCGATCGTGCTCTCGATGACGCCGGAGGAGCGCGCCGATCCCAGCGTGTTGAACGGCAATCGCAAGCTGCGGATCGCAAAAGGGGCCGGACGGCCCGTGCAGGAAGTGAATCGGCTGCTGGAACAGTTCCAGCAGCTTCGCAAGATGGGCAAGTTCTTGAAAAGGATGTAGGGAACGCTATGGCAACTCGAATTCGACTGCGCCGCGTCGGACGCAAGGGTCAGGCCTATTTCCGCATCGTCGTCGCGGACTCCAAGTCGCCGCGCGACGGCCGCTTTGTGGCGACGATCGGCAATTACAACCCTCGCGCCAATCCCGCGGTGCTCTACGTGAACGCCGAGCAGGCGCGGGCCTGGCTCGAGAAGGGCGCGACGCCGACTGACACGGTGCGTTCGCTCCTCAAGAAGGCCGGGGTACTAGGCAAATCAGCTCCGCCTCCGACGCCCGCCGCGTAGTCGGACGGTTGCGCAAGCCGCACGGCCAGCACGGGGAAGTCGCGGTGATCCCCCTCGTGGAGAAGCCGGGGACGGTGTTCGTGCCGAAGGCGCGGCTCTACGTCGTCGACGAAGATCGGAAGGTGTTGGCCGGTCCGCTGGTGGTCACCCGGCGCCGTGCCTATCATCGCGAGTGGCTGCTCGGCTTCGAGGGTGTGACCTCGCGGGCAGCGGTCGAAGGCTGGCGTGACCAGTTGGTGGCGGTAGACGAGTAGCGATGCTGCGGATCAACGTGGTGACGCTGTTTCCCGATTGGTTCACGGCGCCGCTCGCATCAAGCATCCTGGGGCGGGCGGCAAAGGCGGGACTGGTGCGGTATCGCGTCGTGCAGTTGCGCGATTACACGCACGACAAGCACCAGACCGTAGATGACGCGCCGTACGGCGGGGGCGCGGGCATGGTCTTGAAGCCCGAGCCGTTCTTTGAAGCCGTCGAGGACTTGAAGGCGAAGGCGCCGATCGTGTTGTTGTCAGCGCGCGGGCGGCCCTTCACACACGGCGTCGCGGTGCGCTACGCGGTGGGCAGCGAGCTGACGCTATTGTGCGGGCATTACAAGGACGTGGATCAGCGCGTGGCCGACGGGTTGGGTGCGGAAGAGCTGTCGATCGGCGATTTCGTGCTGTCGGGCGGAGAGCCCGCCGCGTTGTGCGTCGTCGATGCGGTGGTCCGGCTGCTGCCCGGTGCGTTGGGTGATCATGAATCGGCGTCGAGCGATTCGCATTATGAAGGCTTATTGGCGCCGCCCAGCTACACGCGGCCGCCCAGCTATCGCGGGCTCGACGTCCCGGACGTATTGTTGAGTGGCGATCACGACAAGATTGCGGCATGGCGGGCGGCTGAGGCCGAGCGCCTCACGCGCGAACGCAGACCAGATATATGGTCGCAACATGGGGAATAGTTTATGGAAAAGCTGAGAGCAGTCGAGCGCGAGGGTCTCAAGACGGACATCCCGGCGTTCGCGCCCGGCGATACAGTGCGCGTCATGGTGCGCGTGCGTGAAGGTGAGAAAGAGCGCCTGCAGGCGTTCGAGGGCATCTGCATTGCCCGCCGCGGGGGCGGCATCAACGAAACCTTCACCGTCCGGAAGATCTCGGCGGGAGTCGGTGTCGAGCGGATCTTCCCCCTCCACGCGCCATCCATCGCCGAGATCGGACTGATGCGGAAGGGCCGCGTCCGGCGTGCCAAGCTGTACTTCCTGCGGCGCCTGGCCGGGAAAGCGGCGCGCATCCGTGAGAAGCGCGGGATCACCGTCCCGACCGCCGGCACCGCCGAACAGGAGCCGACGCAGACGTGAGACACCGCCGCCCGTCGCTGAAACGCGAGGCGGCGTTGTGGTGCGAAGGTCGGAGTACCGTCGCCGGAATCGATGAAGTCGGCCGCGGTCCATTGGCAGGTCCAGTGGTCGCCGCGGCCGTCGTGTTTCCGATGGGCGCGAAGCCGATCCGCGGGCTCGACGACTCGAAGGTACTGACGGCGCTGCAGCGCCAGAAGTTCGCCGTGAAGATCCGTGAGCGTGCCGCTGCGGTCGCGGTCGGGGCGGCCAGCGTCCACGAAATCGACCGGCTCAATATCCGCCGCGCCTCGATCCTTGCGATGGAGCGCGCGCTGCGGCGGCTCGGCATCGTCCCGGCACATGTACTGATCGATGGGCTGCCGTGCCCCGAGCTCGGGTGCGAGCACGAAGCCATCGTGGACGGGGATGCGCGCTGCCACTCGATCGCGGCTGCGTCCGTCATCGCCAAGGTCGTGCGCGACTACCTCATGGATCGCCTGGCCGCGCGGCACCCCGGCTATTTCTGGGAGACGAACAAAGGCTACGCGACGCCCGAGCACCTCGACGCGATTCAGCGCCTCGGACCCACCCGCCACCACCGCTACAGCTTCGAGCCGGTTGCCCAGATCGAGCTGCTAACGATTTCGGCTACGACGTAATCCCTTCAGGAATTCAGGTAGCGGCCGCGTGTTGAGGATGTCGGCCGCGGTCAGCCACGCCCGCCGGGCCACGGCGACGGCGAACCGCATGAATCCCAGCTCGCGCGTGTTGTGGGCGTCGGTCGAGAGCACGAACCGCCCGCCGTGCGATTTGGCCGCGGCGGCGAGCGTGTCGGGTAGATCCAGTCGCTCGCTGCCATTGATCTCCAGCAGGCACCCAGTCTTCGCCGCGGCCTTGGCGACCACGTCGAAGTCGAGCGGATAGGATGGTCGCGACGGCATGATGCGGCCGGTCGGATGGCCGATGGCATCGACCCAGGGGCTCTCGATCGCGCGGAGCAGGCGGTCGGTGAGCTGGCGCTCGGTCTGTTTGAGGCCGTAATGAATGGTCGCGACGACGTAATCAGCTTCCGCGATCAGGTCGTCCGGCAGGTCGAGCTTGCCGCTTTCCAAAATGTCCATTTCGACGCTCTTGAGGACACGGACGCCTCGCTTTCCCTTGTTGAGCCGATCGATCTCCTTCCATTGGGCGCGAATCTCCCCAGGACTCTGGCCGGCCATCGAGGTGCGCGGGGAATGGTCGGTGATAGCGATGTACGCGTAGTTGAGGGAGCGCGCCGCCTCGATCATTTCGGTCAGCGTGGCTTTGCCGTCGCTCGCGTCCGTGTGCATCTGCAGGTCGCCGCGGATCTCCTCGAGCGTGACGAGCTTGGGTAGCTTGTGCTCCTTGGCGAGCGCGATCTCGCCGCGGTTCTCTCGCATCTCTGGCGGAATCCAGTCGAGGCCGAGCGCTGCGTAGACCGCTTCTTCCGTCCGGCCGGAGATGCACTTCGATCCCCGGAACACGCCGTACTCGTTCAGCTTGAGCTTCTTGGCCTGGGCGATCTTGCGCAGCTCGATGTTGTGTGCCTGCGAGCCGGTGAAGTACTGCATCGCCGCGCCGAAGCAGGACGGCTCGACCACCCGCAGATCGACCTGGAGGCCGCTCGACAGGCGCACCGTCGAGCGGGTATCGCCCTGGGAGGCGACCTGGGTGACCTCGCTGAATTTGCCGAACCGATCGATCACCGCCGGCGCGTTGGCGCAGCTGACGACGATGTCCAGGTCGCCGATCGTCTCTTTGCGCCGGCGAAAGCTGCCGGCGACGTCGATGGCGTCGATTCCGCCGCCCGCTTTGAGATACTCCACGATCGCCCGCGCATACTGTTCGGCTTCGTGCAGCACGATGCGACTCTGGGTCACGGCGCCGCCGGCGACACCATCGCGAATCTTCTCCAGCAGCTTGGGACCGAAGCCGCCGAGCTTCGCGATTTTGCCTTGTTCCAGCGCATCCTTGAGATCGGCGACGCTGTTCACCTTCAGCACGTCGTGGAAGAGCTTGACCCGCTTGGGACCGAGGCCCGGAATGCGCAACAGATCGAGCAGGCCCGGCGGGACCATCGACACGAGCTGCTGGCGTTGCGGCAAAGTTCCGGTTTGGACCAGCGCCGTGATCTCTTTAGCGATGCCATCGCCGATGCCGGGAAGGTCGGTGAGGTCGAACTCGGCGCCGGCGACGAGCTCGGCGATGGGATCCGGGTGATCAGCCACGGTGCGCGCCGCGTTGCGATACGCGCGAACCTTGAACGGATTGCCTGCAGAGATCTCGAGAAGATCGGCGACTTCGCCCAACAGACGGGCGATCTCGGCGTTCTGCATTGCTGAAAACTAGTTCCTTTCCCTTCTTGCGGTCTCTCAGTTCACGTGGTACGCTAGCCGCTCCGAACATCCTTCCCCAAGTGCGTCGGAGGCCGAAGCATGGTGCGCAAGCTCCTCGGGCCGGCCGTATTGGCTCTCGCGTTCCCCGTTCTGCTGGCTGCTCAATCTCAAGCGACCACCGGTATCATCCGCGGCACCGTCACCGATCCCTCGGGGACGCCCGTCGCGGCAGCGACCGTCACGCTGCACGAACCGCTAACCGGGTTCCGACGCCAGATCACGACCAACGAGCGCGGCATCTTCATCGCCTCCCTCATGCCGCTGGGCACGTACGATGTGACCGCGCGCCGGGTGGGCTTCAGTGAGACGCGGGCCACCGGCGTGCGGCTGGGGGTGGGCGAAACGGTCGACCTGACACTGGCGCTCGCCGCGGTGCAGCTGCAGGCGGTCGTGGTCGAGACGACGCCATCCGTCGTCGACGCCACCAAGACGGAGAACTCGACCCGCTTGCCGAGCAGCGCCGTGTCGGGCCTGCCGAACAACGGCCGGAATTACCTCAACCTGACGTTGCTGACACCTCAGGTCGCGATCGTGCAAGGCCCAGACGGTGACGAGCTGACGATCGCCGGACAGAAAGGCATTCACAACAACGTCGCAGTCGACGGCGCCGATTTCAACAATCCGTTCTTCGGCGAGCAGCGCGGCGGCCAGCGTCCGGCCTTCACGTTCAATCTCGACGCGGTGCAGGAGATCGTGGTGCTTCCGGGCGGCGCCAACCCGGAGTTCGGGCGGTCGTCCGGCGGGTTCGTCAACGTGATCACCAAATCGGGCACGAACCAGCTGCGCGGCTCGCTGCACTACTTCGGCAAGTCGGACGCGATTTCCGGCACACCCGAGCACGCGGGGCAGACGTTCCAGCCGGACTTCACCCAACACCAGTTCGGCTTCACGCTCGGCGGACCGCTGAAGCGCGACAAGGCATTCTTCTTCCTGGCCTACGACCAGCAGATCTACGATGAAGTGAAGCAGCAATCCCGGCCGCCGAGCACCGCATTCGACTCCCTCCGCAACTGGATGAACACGGCGTATAGCGGTGCGCTGGCGGGCGATTTTGGCCCGATCTCCCGTACGAATGACGCGCGCGCGCTGCTAGCGAAGTTCGACTTCCGCCTCTCCGACCGCCATTCGCTGTCGCTCAAGTACAACTACACCTGGTCCGAGCAGCAGAACGGCACGTTCGACGTGGACACCTGGGCCCGCAGCGCCAACGGGTTGGAGCGTGATCACTCGAACGCCGTGAACGGCAGCCTCGTCTCATACCTGTCGTCCAACACGTCGAACGAATTCCGCTTCCAGTTTTCACGCGAGGATCGGCCGCGTCCCTACGACGGTCCACGCTCGGCGTTGCTCGGCGCCAATCGCGCCGATCCGCCCGCCGCCCGGCCGTTCCCGGATGTCGCAATGGACTTTGCGAACCACTTCCGGTTCGGCTTGCCCTTCTTCCTGCCGATCGATTATTACGACACGCGGGTCCAGGCGCTCGACAACATTTC
>WNGP01003055.1_pt1 | contig 36838 bp, 33 predicted proteins | sample 5407671 | NCBI WGS metagenome assembly WNGP01 (sample SAMN13153381, study PRJNA577476) | soil metagenome | isolation source: 40 cm soil or saprolite under Garry oak tree replicate 2 | place: USA:California | collected 2016-06-15 | reverse complement strand
AATGTTCAAGGTCTCCAGCCCCTACTTGTTCCTACTTTTCGTCGCGATGATCGTTGATGTGGCGTTAGAGCGCTAGGCGAGCATGTGCATGAACGGTCCCATTCCGCTGGGGACCTGGCACATTATCACGTCTGCTATTCTCTGCGTGCCTATTATGCGGAGCATCAAGTCGAAGAAGAATCCGTGGCCCATCAAACGGTCCGAGGCCTGCCGCATCCGCTTGGAGTTCTCCATCTCCACACCGATCTGGTCCTTCCAAGCCTCCTCATAGCTAGAGAGCGGAGTCTTCTCCTCAAAATACCGAACAGCCGCTTCTCCCGCTAGTCGCCCTGTGATCATGGCCGTCTGTATCCCGCCCCCATTGGTTGGCATGACCATGCCAGCAGCGTCGCCAACGGCCATTACGCGATCAGTGTAAGTCTTCGCGAGGGGCCCATCCACCGGCAGGCTATCACCTATCAGCGACGCCTTCTGTCCTCCCCTCAGCCGTTCAGCCGCTACCTTGTTCTTCTCGATAAACCCTGTTAACAGCTCTCGTATCTGCCAGTTCCGCCGGACGTAGGGTTCGCGAATCCCAATCCCCACATTGGCCCTCCCATGCCCCTTTGGTATTATCCAGCCGTATCCTCCTGGGGAGTATCTCGGGTCCATGTACATCTCCGCCACATCTTGCTCGACGTCGAGATCCGTCATGAGATATTCGATGTTCGTCGCGACTGTGTAAGGACCCGCATATTCTCTCTCAGGTAGGCCAGCATGCTCTGCTGTCTCGCTCGGATACCCGTCTGCGGCTATGATAATTTCTCCATAATCGGCCTGTTCACGGGTGGGTCCCACCCATCCCCCTTCTTCGTCGGGGTAGAAGTGGGCCTGGACACCCACATCAATCTCAGCACCATGGCTACGCGCGATATCCCCTAGGTGACTCTCGAAGACGTGTCTGTCGAGAATGTAGGCGGCGAACGGAAACTCGAACTCATGTCCTCGAGGGCTGACAAGCCTAATCGACTTGCATTTCGAGTCCACGGCCTCTTCGGGGGCGTCGATGATGTCGATACACTTTACCCGTGGGAGGAGTCTCGCCATCTCGTCTTTGACGGGGAAGTATTCGCCGCAGCGGACCGGCTTTCCAAGGAGTTTCTTCTTCTCGAAGACCTTGACCTTCAGCCCCTTCTGGGATAGGTATACTGCGGAGGAGAGACCACCCGGGCCCCCTCCGACAACGATCATATCGTACTTATGGCCGCTCAATTACGTCGATCAGCTATTCGTCGCGAGGCAGATCAAGAACGTTACGCGATTTATGCATTTGGCAAAGAAGGTCAAGAAGATCCCTCACCAATCCGACCATCGCGAATCGGGTTCTGCGCGTATTTCAATAGATTTATAATCCGGACGGGGCGGCTTGACGGAAATTCCATAATTCGAGGCTAGTAGGAACCAGAGCTTGGCTTTCGACCCGTTACTCCTGACGACATCTCTCGCAATCGCGGGCGTCGCCGTCGCCATCTACCTCGTCTACAGCATCAAGAAATACCCCACCGGCAACGAGAAGATGGTGGCCATCTGGAAGGCCATCAGAGAAGGCGCAAACGCCTATCTCAAGAGACAGTTTCGAACCATCGCCATAATCGCGATAATCATAGCCGTTGTGATCGTCGCCGCCTTTGGAGCGACGGTCAACTTCACCTACGGTGGAGAGATCGCCTTCAGCTTCCTCCTAGGAGTAGCTTTCTCGCTCTTTGCAGCATACATCGCAATGTATTCTGCGACAAACTCGAATGTCAGGTCGACCGCGGCCGCCGAGAAGTCAACCTACGAGGCGTTGAAGGTCGCCACGCTTGGGGGAGGAGCACTGGGTTTGATTGTTATTAGCATGAGTCTGCTGGGTCTCTCGATTCTCTATGCTGCTTTTAAAGACCCGGGAGTTCTGGCTGGATTCGGTTTTGGAGCATCGCTAGCCGCATTATTCGCCCAACTGGGCGGGGGAATATTCACAAAGTCGGCTGACGTGGGCGCGGACCTTGTTGGCAAAGTGGAGGAGAACTTTCCGGAGGACGATCCTAGGAACCCGGCGGCGATCGCTGACAATGTTGGGGATAATGTCGGAGACGAGGCGGGTAGAGGAGCTGACCTGTTCGAGTCTCTCACAGCTGAGAACCTGGGAGGTATGATAATTGGCCTGATCGTCTCTATCATTCTCTTCCAGGGTATCAGCGGCAACAACGTCTACTACGTGACGATGCCCCTGATAGTGCGGTCGCTGGGAATAGTTGCCACCTTTGTGGGTCTGGCAGTTGCGGTCTATGAGAAGAAGTTCAAGAATCCGATCAAGCCTACGAGAGATGGGCTCCTCGTAGCGTCCCTCATTGCTGCGATACTGCTGTTCATCGCAACCTGGTACGTATTTGGCCCCTCAGGATTAACGACCATGACTGGGGTGGATTCGGCGAAGAGAGCTCTGGGAGCCTATGCCCTTTATGGTTGCATGATATCGGGACTCGTGGCCGGCCTGCTCATAGTACTGTATACGGAATTCTATACCGGATCGGAGGCCAAGTGGGTCGTCACCATAGCTGAGAGGTCCAAGTCCGGCCCTGCCCTAACCGTAACCTCGGGAACCGCTGTAGGCATGATCTCAAGTGGGCTTCCAGTGATCACTGTCGCGATCGCTCTTCTCATCTCCTTCGGACTGGGAGAACAATTCGCCAGTCTTGCAGGCCTCAACTCGTTCCTCGGAGGCGTCTATGGAACGACGATGGCCACGATGGGCATGCTCTCAACTGCAGGAATTGTTCTCACAATGGATGGCCTTGGCCCCATAGTAGACAATGCTGGGGGCATAGCCGAGATGTCTGGGGCCCCGCCTGAGATTCGTGATCGAATAGAACCGCTTGACGCCCTCGGCAACACGACCAAGGCACTTACAAAAGGATACGCGATGGGGTCGGCCGCGTTAGCGTCCCTCTTGCTATTTCAGGCGTTTGTGTTGGAAGTTGCCCGATATCAAGCCAGGTTGTTTGACTTAAACAAGATCACTCCACCAGATGCCATAGCCCTCGGAAACTCATTAACTGGTCTCGGAGCATCTCTTGCCCTAAACCACCCTGATGTGATCATAGGCGCGCTGATTGGAGGCATGCTTCCGTTCTTATTCTCGGGAACAGCGATCAACGCCGTCGCCGTCGGAGCTTACCGAATGGTCGAGGAGGTTAGGAAACAGCTGAGAGAGATTCCTGGGCTTAGGGAGGGTACAGCTAGACCAGACTACGCAAGGGCTGTGGACATATCGACGAGAACAGCTCTTCGATTGATGGTCGCCCCAGGAGCGATCCCAGTCGTCGCCCCGATCGTTGTTGGAGTATTCCTAGGCTGGGCGGCCGTTGGAGCCCTCGTCGTTGGCGCTACTCTCTCCGCGATCCCTCTAGCAATCATGATGATGTGGGGAGGAGCGGCAATGGATAATGCCAAGAAGTACATCGAACTCGGACACCTCGGAGGCAAGAACACAGAAACGCATGCCGCGACCGTAGTCGGTGACACGGTGGGCGACCCCTGGAAGGACACTGCGGGTCCAAGCCTCCACATTCTCATCAAACTCCTCAACACTATCTCCTTAGTGTTCATCCCGATATTCCTGACCGCAATAGTTGTATTCCACTAGTCCGCCGGGTGGACCCATAACCAGGGTCGCCAATGAGTAGCGTCTCGAAAACATCAACTCTCCGCATTATAGTTCCAAAGATCCTGGCTCAGAGAGCAATCTCGAGCCTTGGCCCATTAGGCAAGGTAGAAGCTCAGGAGCTAGTCCTCGACACGGGAAGAATGACGACCGATGATGTTGTGCGACACATCAAGGAATACGCAAAGCTTCGAGACGGGATATCTCAGACATTCCGACAGATTGGAATCGAGAGAAAACCAGAATCCGCCATCCCCGAAACCTCCAATCTGAGAACCACAGGCTCGGAAGCGGAGACCCAAGCGGCAGAGGCTCGTAGCGAGTATCAGAGGATACTGTCTGGCGCTGAAGCGGCCGAACGGCAGGTCCAGGAGATCGAGAAGCAGATCTCAACCGTCGAGCAACTCAAGGCCACCGGCTTCAACTTCGACGAGATGATGTCAAGCGCGACAGGATTTCGACGCATCCTAGGAAGACTACCATCCAAGAAGCTGGACGCCGCCCAGAAGGCTCTACGAGCCTTGTTGAAGGAGAGAGCAATCATGACGACTGGCGCAAAGAAAAACGATTCCGTCTACATTCTAGCCGCCACGCCAACAGAGGACGCCTCGCAAGCTCTCCAGACACTCCTCCTCTACGACTTTGTCCCAACGGACATACCGAACATCGAGGCCGCCGACGCGACCGCGGCTCTGATGTCTTGGCAGATGGAGAAGAATCGGCTCATCCGAGAGAAACAGTCCCAGAACAGCAGACTCAAAGCTCTCCGAGAAAAACTGGCAGGACCCCTTAACAGATCTGCCGACAACATCGAGGAAACCCTTCTTCTGCTCCGTGGCTCCCTCCGGCTGGGCGACGGCACCAAGGCTGCTCACATACTTGCTCGACTGGACAAGCCTCTCGCACCCGTCGTTCTCAACTCTCTCCAGAAAGATGGAGTGGTGGAGCTAGACTAGTCGAGATAACTGCTAGTGAGCAAGCCGGATCTAGAAGCTCTCGTCACATCGAGGATAGCAGGGGCTGTTCAAGCCGCCGTCGACAAGGTCGGCCGTAATGAATTCGAGACGATAGTGGGAATAAACGATCAGGACCTAGCCGCCATACTAAGCGTAGAAGACGTGTACATTGGTGTCGCTTTAGTCACGATTGCGTGTCAGATTAACAAGGGCCACAACGATCCAGACCCGGCACATTCCAGCGTAACGGAATGTCTGAAGGGAACAACCATCCGCGTTCCCCCGGTGGGTGGACGGGTCCGTTCGCCTGCAGTTCAACAGTCCATTGACAGAAAGAGGTTTCAGAGACTTGGCAGTGGCACAAGTCCGACCGGTCCCCTCTACGAGAAGAAGACCCTCCGGCTTCTAAGTTTCAGCGCCAACACTGCCGCATTCCTAATACTAGGCTATTTTCTGGGCGGAATCGCGATCTCCCCACTCATAGGGGAACCATCATGCATCGGCGTCAGCGCAACCCCACCCGGGCTGGTTCCCTGCGGCGGCTCAATAATCGGCCTGGTTGTGAGTGCGATCGGTGGAATCGGCTATACATACTACTACTTCGTCAAGAAGCTCTAGGTGAGCTGGCGGGTAGTAATCGATCGAATTCAAGGTAGGTGGAGTGGCATGGCTAATCCTGGACTGCAATGAGAGAGCGCAGTTCGTCGGCAGGTAGTCCGGCTCCAACGCCGGTGAGGACGGCCGCGAGATTCTTGGCTTCGTTCTCTTTGAGGATGAGAAACGCTAGTACTATTCCTACCGAGTAGGGGAAGCTGACGAAGAGTCTTGTGCTGAGCCTCAACTGGTGCTTTCTCAACGCTATCTCTATGAAGGCGAGCGACTTGGATTCTTCATACTTCTGTCGCGCCCCCGCCAAGACCTTGTGGTAGTATTCGTGCGAGGCCATCGAGTCGAGGGCCTGAGACACGTCCGTCGAGGCCAGTAGCTGATCGATTGCTCGCTGGCCGAGCTTCCAGTGTGTTGGGATCAGATGATCTTTGATGCCTGAGGTGGATAGGATCTTGCTCCTGAGAATAATAGTGAGGTTTGCAATGTCGATCGTTGAGCCTGCGATTGGCAGGCAGTTTTCTCGATCGGGGCCCGATAGGCGCTCGTCAATATACTTGTAGAACCTCTCTTCTCCCCAGCCATTGATTGCGTCCCTCACGAGCGATGCTCTCTCGCCTGCGGCGTCCTCCATTGAGAATCCTTTCAGCCTCTCGATTAGGTGTCTGTCGCCTGCTGCGGTTGCGATGGTCGATAGATCCTCGATAGAGTAGAGCCGGTGAAGTTCAGGTTCTTTCATCAGCGCTAGCGGTTGCCTGGTGGCAAGATACTCCTCCCTGGTCCTGCCCTGCGCTTTGAAGATCACGAGACCCGCAAGGTCGTAAGCGTCGAATCGTCGCCGGTACTCCAATAGGAAGTCATGAGTGTCGGCGCTCGAGGCGGAGATTAGGCCCCTGACGGAACGAGCGAAGCCCAAGCGGATCGCCCTCTCGGTGTCGATTGGTGACGATTCTCCCTGTAGCTTTGAGAGCTCAGGTCCGTATGATCCCTCAGAGAGGAGTCCGACGATTTCGGTCTGGGATTTGGACTCTGATAGAGAGACCAGTTGCTGGTGGTGGAGGAGCTGGCTTCGCTTGCCGCGTAGGAGAGATATGAGATAGTTGTCTCGTAATAGGTGTGATAGGGTGTCGGACGGCACTCTGACTCGCTTAACCGGTGAATAGTAGGAGTAGACCTGTGACGAGAGCGTAGATTGCGAGAGCCTCTGCTAGGATGAGCGAGATTACTGCTCTCGAGAAGATCTCGGGTTTTTCCGCGGTAGCGGAGGCCATAGCGCTCCCTGCGGCGCCTATACCGAACCCGGCACCCAGCGCGGCCGCGCCCATCGTCAGTCCCGCCGCAAAGATCCGCGTGCCCTTTTCAATTGTCAGGGCCGGACCTATGGCGAAGACCGAGAGGAGCCCGACGACCAGGCCGTAGATTGCGAGCGCTTCTGCGAGTATGGTTGCGATGAAGGTCTTCAGCATCACCTCGGGTCTCTCTACTCCTGCGCCTGCTATGGCGGGTCCTGAGATTCCTATTCCTAGTCCGGCTCCGATGGCGGAGAGTAGAACGCTGAGTCCTGCGCCGAGTCCTGCCCAGAATGTGGGACAGAGGGTTACCGACGAGAGTGTCGAGCAGTCGACAGCCACTATTGTGCCACAATCCAAGTCATGGGTTCTTGATAGGGAGCGAATGGGTGGCCGGTCCCTTCATAAAACTTACCAAACCATTCCACCCAGTGAAGTCTTAGGGTCTGGACGAACACGATGAGGCCCTCGAGGATCATTACAAGGATATTGCCGAAGACTGCTCCAACGATTCCGAACGAGGTGAAGAAGGCAAACTTCACCGCGAAGTCTGCCAGGTTGAGGGCCCATATCCGAAGATAGGACAATGTGTTGCTTCCGGCCCCAATGAAGACCTCCATCAAGTGCAGGCCGCCCTCGCCGTATCCCAATAGCCCGAAGGGGACGAAGAGTAGAACCACTACCAGTGGGTTCTGCAGTAGAACTGAGAATTTGAATCCGGAATTCACGACCAGGACTGCCGCATAGATGAACATCGCGTAGAACCAGGCCCAGCAGATCGGTCCGAGGAAAGCGTGTCTGTACTCATGGTGTCTGATCTTGTTGTAGGCGTTGATTACGAGGCCGGACAGGTAGTGTGCGACGCCGAAGAAGAGGATGAATATCATGTAGACGATGAGGTTCGCGGTGCTGGGCGCAACGTTTGGACTGGTCGGGAAAGCACCGGCGGTGGGAGCGAAGAGCGGAGGGATCCCGAGGATTTCGCTAGACTCGAAGCCGAATATGTCTCCAAAGACGAAGCCGAAGATAGTGACGCCGATCCCGAGCATCAGCACCAGCTCTGCCCCGTTGACGAATATCTGGCCGATCTCGAAGACTTTGACCTTCTTCCTCTTCAGGTAGAGCAGGAATCCGCCGAAGGCGATGAAGAGGAGTCCTTCACCGATATCGCCGAACATCAGTCCATAGATGAGCGGAAACGTGAGGACCATGAAGGGAAGCGGATTCGTCTCGCCATAAGATGGAATTCCGAAATTGTCAATTATCCCTTGAAGCGGCCGGGTCCAGCCTGGAGCCTTGACAAGGGTCGGAGGATCAGCATCCTTCGTCGAAGCGTGTTCCTCGGCCGAGCTCTCTCCATGATTCTTCGATTCTTCCTCGACATACATTGAAGCGAGCCCATTGCAAGCTTTCGACAAACCCTCCCCAACCTCCTTGGCAGCATACTCGGGAACCCAGGCTTGAAGCAGAACCGTTGCCTCGGTCGCAGTCGACCCTGAGAGCGCCTTGGTCCTCAAATCGAGTATCTCAGACAGTGTTGTCAGACTCTTGACTCTAGGGCCCCTCTCTTTCGCGAGGCTCGCCTTCCTTTCTTCGAGCTCCTCGGATACTTTCTCCAGATCAAATAGTCTGGAATCGATAACCTCCTTCGCCTTCTTGGGGTCGGGTGGAAGGTCAGTCCATGGAGGCCCTGGCTTGGCGCCCAAGGCGGTCACTGCCTGCTTCGCATCTTCTTGGAAGACACTTGGGAAGATGGCGAGGAAAGTCTGGCTGTTTCCAGAGGTGTTAGTGATGGCGAAGATGAGGTTCCCGTAGGTTATCTGGTCAAGCTCTCTCTGCACCGACGGAATAGTTTCAGCAGAGGCTCCCCCTGCGAGGCTTGTCAGAAAGCCGCTTCCGGCAATCGCGTCAAGCGATACTCCCACGTTCTCCAGTCCAGAAAGGAATCTTGACAGCTCGGAGGTCTGCTCCTTCTCTGTCTGTATCTTGCCCTGCTCATCATCGATCTGACGTACCGACTGTTCAAGCTTGCGCGTCTCATCGTCTAGAAAATTGGCAAGCTCTTCCAGATTGTCGACGGGCGCTTTCAGGCTCTCTACCCCGGAGTCTCCAGTCTGGAGGGCTGTGGTCAAGCTGGTTATCCGGTTCTTGACAGTAGAGGCTTTGGCCAAGAGTTCTAGCGCCTGATAGCGTCGTGCACCCTCAGGAAGGCCGCTCTCCTCTACCTCCGTGAGGTGGAAGAGCTTCTTGGAACCAGCATAAGCGAGGAGATTGGGCAGCTGATCTTTCGCGACCAGTAGGCTGACGTGTCGCATCCGGTCCGGGTGAAGCAAGACTTGTGGGTCTACTCGCCAAAAATTGTTGAGGCTATCAACGTCAAGAGCTGACTGTCAAGTCTTTCGAGGCGTGATCTGAATGAGTTGTTGAATATGATCCGGCCTTCAGCGTCGCTCGCGACTACTCCCCCCAGCCCGTCGACGGGGTCCTCCTCGAAGACGAGCTTCGAACCCTTCGGAAGAACTTTCGAGACACTGTCCAGATTCTGCTTCGACGAGCCCTTGAATCCCAGTCTCACGACCGGTTGGTCTGAGTCAACCGCCTTCACCGCCTCAGCGACGAATCGCTGGGCCGTCTCGCCAAACCGTGACGACTTTGCAATGTTCGACAGCTTTTCCTCGACCGCTCCCAAAACTTCCTGGACGATACGGTTCTTTTCGTCTAGGACCCTCAACCTGTTGGCTCTAACCTTTGAACTGAGAATGCTCCTCCTCACCGCCTCCGCTTCCAGTTTGGCCTTTGCAAGGAGCTCATCGGCTTCTTTCTGAGCCCGCTGCCGGGCTTCCGCGATAATCTGGTCGGCCTTCGCCTGGGCCTCACGGATCGTCTCGTCCGCCTTCAACTTGGCGTCAGAGAGTATCCGGTTGTGAAGCTTGTCCAACGACTCTGACACTCTGTTCACCCGCCCAGTATGAGTTCCAAGGCCTTGCTCACTGCGTCGTCTCTTCTGGCCTCCGCGAGCTTTCGATAGTTCTTTAGAAGCTGTTCAGTCTCAACGTCTGATTGGCGAGCCTCGGCCTCAGCCTTCTCCTTTGCCACTCTCAGAATCTCCTCGCGCTGTTTCTGCGCGCTGGACAAGGCTTCTTGCCGGAGCATTTCGGCCTCCTGCGAAGCTTGTGATATGATCTGCTGTGCTCGGACCTTCGCCTCGTCGACGATTCTCCGGGCTTGTCCCTCGGTCTCTACGATCTTTCTGACCGCGTCTATTCCAGACAAGTCTTTCTCTCCAAGGGTTCCGAGTCGGCTGATTTTGGATTCTCTGGGGATCGTCCTATAAAACTCTGGGGGCTTAGCCTCGATAGCCTCTGGATTCTATTTACCTTCCCGGCAGATCCGAGCGAGTTTGTTTGTCGCTTCATCAAGCTTATACGATTCGCGGCTGGCTGATCGTCTTCGCCGGGGGCCATACGAGGCCGGGGTTGGCTTGTCCACCGAGGGCCGATCGGTTCAGGCGACGGGCTGCAGACACGCCTCGTAGCAACCCGTAGTAAGCACCCACACTGGTGGCTGACGTGGGTTCGACTCCCACCCCCGGCTCCACGACAAGATAGAGTCCGTCGGATTCATCTGTCGGATCAAATGCAATAAGCAACGTGAGTTCACAGCAAGGAAACGAATGTGAGGATGATGTAGTGGATTCAAAAGGGCCTTGGCTGTCGGCGCTGGCTCTACTCTCGTTTCTGCCCGCTTTTGGTATCGCCAGGCTCTTCACCTTCCTCCTTCCCAAAGTAGTTGTGGTTCAGTCTGAGATCCACTTTCACCACTTTTGGTACGGAATAGTTCTCCTTGCGGCTTCGGGCTGGTTGGGAATCGCGGGAAGCGAACGCTGGACCAGACTAGCGGCGATCATGTATGGTCTTGGCGGAGGGCTCCTCGCCGATGAGGTAGGTCTCCTGCTCACACTTGGCGACTATCAGACCGGGATTACCTACACCATAGTCGTCGGGACGGTTGCGATCTTGAGTACTGTCTCGATTTTCCGAAGGTACGGAAGAGAGATCGCTTTGGAGTTGAAGAGGATCACCTTGTCTGAGAGGGTAGGTTACTTCGCTCTCCTCATCTTGGTTCTTCCGTTGTTGATTGAGAACCTGGCACAAGTCCAGGTGAGCACGGTCGGGATTATTGTGGCATTCCTGTATAGGGCGAAATTTGGAGGCTCGTGGAGAATCTCCGCTAGACGAATGGCGACTGAACTGTCAGGCTTCCTCCCCATCCTGCCGATCATCATCTTGCCAAGCCTTCTAGCAGGATATCTTTTGAGCTTGTTTCTTGGACCTTTGATTGATCAAGGCAACCCGCCGTTGTCTATCCTGCCATTATTGATCGTGGCTGGAATAGGCACCGACCTAGTCACGGGTTTGTTTGGTGGATGGGTCTGGGTCCGAAAGTACTCCAACAACCAAGAGTTCAAGGACTCTGGCTCCCGCCGGACTACGATACCAAGAAACATGGTCTGGCAGAACAGAACTGCCTTGCCGATTCCCTCGTCTCTCAGAAGGATAACGTGCTCTTTTCGGGAATCCCTATTTGAAAGAAGACTGAACTAGATAGATTCTAGATTCAGTAGCAGGGTGGACAGATTCTATTCTGTGGACGCGACTGGCTGGTGATCGTGAGCGCGGGGTTGTGTCCGAAGTAAAGATACCCGTCTACAAAGTTGTTGTGCGACGAGACGAAGATGAAGTAGAGGCCATTCCAAGGCAGAGTAGTCAATTGTGGGGGCGGCGTCCACTGCAACGTGACGTTAGCGCTCTGACCGACGGGGATTGTGATGGGAAAGGAGTTGTGGGAGGGCCCTCCAGAGAGGAGTTTCCATGACAAGTTGGGTCCTGGGACAGCAGCGTTGCTCATATAGGCAGCGACTAGATTTACCGGGATAGACCCTGTGTTTGTGATGTCTATCTCGATGTTTCCTATGCATGCCCCATTAGTGCTGCCGGAGACAACGTTGTTACCACTGCCGCACCAGCGGTTTAATCCGTAAAGAATTCCTGTTCCCTGGTCGAAGTAGGGGTCGTTTCCATATATCGTATTGCCGGAGATTACGATAATGCCATTCTGGTCCAAGTCTAGAACGCCGATCTTGTTGTTCAATATCTGGCCGAAATCGGCGCTTTCCACTTCTAGTCGGCCGACGATAGTGCTGCTTGTAATGAATGTCTGGTGCCCAACCTCAGACTCTAACTCTCCATTCACTGTACTGTTGGTCATGGTGAAAATGCCAGGGCCGCCTTCGAATATGGACATGTCGCACGGGGCGCCGACACCGCCGGGACCCTCACACCAGTTGGGGTTTCCATAAAACGTGCTTCCAGAGATGTTAATCACTGCCACGTTTAGGAACATTGTGAAACCGGCGTTATTGACGTTCTTCAGAGTGATTCTAGCCGCGTCAACCGCTAGCAAGCCGTTAATTGTCGCGCCAATAACGGTCACGTTTGAACCCGACTGGACGTAGACGCCCCCAACGTTTGCCTGAATAACGCAGACACTATTGCTGGAAACGAGTACCGCCTGCGACGTCGCTGTAGTTATGGGTGAAGGTGGGCATGTTATGTATGTGCCTGAAGCAGGAGTGCATCCTGCCATGCCATAGTATTGTGTGTCGGAGCAAGATCTTAGACTCTCGGGTATGGGGACTGCGAATGTTGCGAAGTTGCCCCATAGAGTCGAAAACTTTTCCGCGTACGCGGCGCCAGAGTTGTCCTGGCCGGTGTTGGATTGAAAGGTGGGGCCGACCCAGACGAAGACGATTGCTGACATGATTATCACGATAAGCACCATCATCACTTCTGCGATGATAGTGCTGAAGCCTCTCCTCGAGCGTCTCAGCGAGCGTCGCACGACGGTTCCTTGATAATAGTTCGCTTCGTGAGCCAAAGGGAGAATGTTACCCTGCGTTGTAGGGAACCGGATTCAGGCTTGCAGTCAGACTACGCCGGATTGAATGAGGGGGTGCATCGAGACACGAATGTCGACGTATTCTTAGTGGTTGTCTAATGGTAACAGTATCCTCTTGCCCAGCATGGTCTCAGGGTAACATGTCATCTCCTTAGAGCTGAGACCCCTGGCTATACAGACCACAGAACTGATTGCTCATGAAACGGGGAGTCTTGCGGCAGAGGTGGTCTTCGGGTCTATAGACGGGACATTCTCAGTGCTGGGGATAATCGCTGCTGGCGCGGCTGCCGGTCTTTCTTCTTTAGATATTTTCGCAACTGGGCTGGGGGGTGCCGCTGCGGGGGCACTCTCGGTATTTGCCGCCACCTACCTCTCGGAGACAACCGAGAAGAAGACACGGTTGATGGCGGCATGGGATCATTCGAGAAAGGTCGGGACCAAAAAGTCCCGGAACGGGAATAGCCAATTGAGAACACCAACTAGGAAGGAGCATAAAGTGTTCCATGAGCTGCTCTCAAAGGTTCACCGGCGAGCACTCATCTCGGGCCTCGTAACCTCGGCCACCTCAACACTGGCATCGTTAACCTTGTTACTTCCTCTGCTCTTCCTCTCCCAGAACTATTCCACGCCTACCTCTATGCTCACAGGCATTTTTCTCCTCTCCCTCATGGGAGTCTTCCGGGGACTAACGCTCAAGCAGTCAGCCGCCAAGTCTGCAATCAAAATGGTGATTCTCGGTGTGATCATAATCGTCGCTTGTAGAGTCTTGGGATCCTACGTCGAGACACTGTTGAACCCTTAGAGCACAGTCTAAGCAGTCATAAGACAGTCGCCCAGAAGCCTCTGTCCCTGCGATCAGCTTGCCAGATTATCGAGTAGTCTTGGTTGAACCGCGCTTCGATAAATCGATCGGCTTCATTGCAAGAGCAATGAGCAGTCAGCCTTCCGCTAGAGCAGTGACCGGAATCCGACTTGGGCCGGATCTCGGCTTCGCACTATCAGACGTTGCGGACGGGTCGCTTCTCTGAGAGCCTGTCGGAGGGCCCTCGTGCCCTGCAGACGTTGGCGGACCAGCATTCCTGTTGTAGGAGATCAACGCTCTGACCAAGGCCTGTGCAAGCTCAAGGTTCGTCACAACCGGGATGCCAAACTCGGCCGCTCTTCTTCGGATGACATACTCATCCCGAAGAACTAGCCTCGACTCTGCGTCTTCTTCGTGGCTTGGAATGTTGATTACAAGCTTGATCCTTCTGCTCGTGATGTAGTCGAGGATGTTAGGGCTCTTTTTCTCGCGAACCTTGTAAAGAATTGTTGATTCTATGCCTACTTCGGAGAGTTCTTCCGCTGTGTGCCGAGTTGAATAGATACGATACCCATTCTCTGCCAGCATCTTCGCGTAAGGGATGATTCCCCTGCGGGTCTTCCCCATTGTGATTAGGACAGAGTCGCCTCTTCTCGGAACATAGAAATTGCTCGCAATTAGGGCGGTGATGAAGGCGTCCTGGAAATTGTCGCCGAAACAGGCGACTTCACCCGTAGATACCATCTCGACGCCGGTAACTGGGTCTGCCTTGTCAAGTCGTGTGAAGGAGAACTGGGGCGCCTTTACCCCAAAGCCCGTAGCCTCTCCTTCGCCATCCGGAATCTTTTCGCCCATTATTGCTTTGGCGGCAAGATCCATGAGGTTCGTTCCCGTCATCTTTGAGACGAAGGGCATGCTTCTGGAAGCTCTGAGATTGCATTCGATTACTTGCACTTCACCGTTCTTGACTAGAAACTGGATGTTGAAGGGGCCTTTGATTACGAGGGCCTTTGCGATCCTTCTCGCATAATCCAGGATTCGCTCTCTGCTCGCGTCCTTGATCGTAATGGTGGGAATGCTCATTGTGGCATCTCCAGAATGGACGCCTGCATTTTCAACGTGCTCTATGACTGCACCGATGAAGACGTTCTCTCCGTCAGAGACTCCGTCGACTTCGACTTCTCGCGCTCCCTTGACGAATTTTGAGATTACAACTGGATATTCCTTTGATATTCTCGAGGCCTGCCGAATATATTGGATCATTTGTGGCTCGTCGAACGCGACGTTCATCGCGGCGCCGGATAGGACATAGGAGGGTCGGATCAAGACAGGATATCCGATCTTGTCTGCGAATTTCGCTGCTCCTTCAAGCGTCTCGAGTTTGCTCCACTCAGGCTGGTCTATACCCAGCCTGTCCAGGAGCAGGCTGAATTTCGACCGATCCTCCGCTGTGTCGATGCTGACGGGGGAGGTGCCCAGAATGGTCACATGCTGAGCGAGTCCTGGTGCGAGGTTGTTGGGTGTCTGTCCGCCAACGCTCAACACGATGCCCTCGGGTTTTTCTTTGTCTATGATGTCTAGGATTCTCTCGATGGTCAGCTCTTCAAAGTACAGCTTGTCGAGAACGTCGAAGTCAGTTGACACAGTTTCCGGGTTGCAGTTGACCATTATTACCTGCCGTTCAGGTTTTCGGAGTGCGAGTCCCATGTTGACGCAGCACCAGTCGAATTCGACGCTCGACCCGATGCGATAGCAGCCCGAGCCTAGCACGACAACCTTGTCTTGATCCACAAAAGGGACATCGTCTTCCGTTCCGCCGTACGTGAGATAGAGATAGTTTGTGTTTGCTGGCCATTCTGCCGCGAGCGTGTCGATCTGTTTGGTGCACGGGATGATGTGTTCCGTCTTCCGGAATTGTCTGACATCTTCTTCTGACCTGCGAACTAGTCGTCCGATCTTTCGGTCTGAGAACCCGAGAATCTTCGCTTCTCCGACTGTCTCTTTGCAGATTCCCCTTTGTTTGAGCTCTGTTTCCCCTCGCAGTATGTTGAGGAGCTTGTCGAGGAACCATGGGTCTATTCCGCTGAGCCTTGATACTTCGTGTACCGTGAAGCCTGACTTGAGAGCCTTGACGACGTAGAATACCCTCTGATCTGTCGGTTCTTGCAGCTCCCTCTTTATTCTCCGCCAGCTTCTCCCCAGATCATCAACATCCGTGAGCTCTCTTCCAAGATCCAGCATTCGAATGGCCTTCTGGATTGCTTCTTCGAAGCATCGTCCGATGGCCATGACCTCGCCCACGGACTTCATCTGGGTCCCAATCTCGTTGCTGACTCTTCGGAATTTCCTAAAGTCCCAGCGGGGAGCCTTGACGACTATATAGTCGAGAGACGGTTCGAAGCATGCCGTGGTGACCCCTGTCATCCTGTTGGCGAGCTCGGGCAGAGCGTAGCCGATTGAGAGTTTCGCTGCGATGTAGGCTATCGGATAACCCGTCGCCTTTGATGCCAAGGCAGAGCTTCGAGAGAGCCGCGAGTTGACCTCAATGACCCTAAACTGTTCGCTGCTTGGGTCGAGCGCGAACTGAATATTGCACTCGCCGATTATTCCTAGGGCACGGATGACCCGTTGGGCCGTTGCTCTCAGAATGTTGTACTCCCTGTTCGTGAGGGTCTGAGAAGGAGCGACTACGATGCTGTCGCCGGTGTGTATTCCCATCGGGTCCATGTTCTCCATGTTGCAGACAATTGTGCAGTTGTCGTCGTGGTCCCGCATGACCTCGTACTCGACCTCCTTCCACTTGTCGAGATACTCTTCGACAAGAATCTGGCGGATTCTGCTGTAGGCTAGTCCGCGGTGCGCGATCTCCTTCAGCTTTCCCTCATCGAATGCGACGCCGGAGCCTTGTCCCCCAAGAGTGTATGCAACTCTTACGATAACAGGATAGCCGATATGTCGCGCGGCATCAATAGCGCTGGCAACGTCCGACGCTTTCCGGCTCCTTGGAACAGGGATCCCATTCTCGACCATTGTTGTCTTGAATAGCTCTCTGTTGTCTGCGATTTCGATGCTGTTGATGCTCGTGCCTAGGACTTGAACGGAGTATTTCTCAAGGATTCCGCATTCAGCGAGTTCCATTCCGCAGTTGAGAGCAGTCTGGCCTCCGAATCCGAGAAGAATCCCTTGAGGTCGCTCTTTTGCAAGTATTTCTTCGACGAATTCTTTCCTTATTGGGACGGAATAGACTTTGTCCGCGAATTTCTTGTCGGTATGGATCGTTGCGATGTTAGGGTTCACAACGATAGTCTCGATTCCTTCTTCGCGGAGAGCCTTGATCGCCTGGGAGGTCGAGTAGTCGAATTCGCCTGCTTCGCCTATCTTTATGGCACCGCTGCCAATGATGACGACCTTGTCGAGCCCTTTGATCTTCATTCTTTCATGGACTCCCTGACGAACTGGTCGAAGAGGAATTGAGTGTCGTAGGGTCCAGGAGAACTCTCAGGATGCCACTGTACACCTACAACTTTCTTATTCTTGTGCTGGATTCCTTCAACCGTCTTGTCATTGGCGTTGAGGAAGCTAACTTCGAACTGGGTCTGATCGATCGAACTGGGGATGACCGAGTATCCGTGGTTCTGAGTGGTAATGTAGCATCTTCCCGTCTTCAAATCAAGGCAGGGATGGTTGACTGCTCGGTGTCCAAATTTGAGCTTGTAAGTGTCACCACCAGCTGCCAACGCGAGGATCTGCATTCCCAGACAGATTCCAAGAATGGGAATGTCTGTCTGTAGGAGTCGGCTTGCTGTTTCGATGGTAGTCCTGCACTTCTTCGGATCTCCGGGACCGTTACTAATCACTATACCTCTGGGTTCGAATTCAAGGATGTCGTCGACTGAGGAATCATACGGTACTCTTACCACGTTTACCCCTGTCTCCAAAAGGTTCCGGAGAATACCATACTTGACTCCGCAGTCCACAAGAACCAACGTCGAATCTGAGTTGTTGACGTAGTGGATGGGTTCAGAGGGAGTCACGCTCCTAACCAAGTCGTCCTCATTCGGGTCAACGAGTTTCTGTAGCCGGACCGCGACTTCTTCGTCGGTGATCGATGCCTCGGAGACTCTCAGATAACCGAGCATGGTGCCCTTCGAACGGATTCTTCGTGTCAGGGCACGGGTGTCAAGGCCTCGTATTCCAGGAACATTCTCCTCGGTCAGCCATTCATCAAGGCCCTTGTCACCTGACCAGTGACTTGGATTCGAGAGAGAGTGGATGACGTAGCCCCTGACTTTGATCGAATCCGACTCGTAGTGAAGAGGTATGCCGTGCTTATCAGAGATGGAGAAGGACGGCACTCCGTAGGAGCCCAGGATCGGATAGGTCATCACGACAATCTGTCTGAAGTAGGAAGGGTCCGTGAGAAGTTCAGGGTATCCTATCATTGATGTGTTGAAGACGACTTCTCCTGAAACATCGGCCGGAGCGCCGAAGCCCTTTCCACGAAGAACGGTGCCGTCCTCGAGGGCTAATACGGCGGCCCGGCTATCGTCCACGCGCTTGTCGTCTCAAAGGTTAGTCGTATTCGCAGGGGCCTTTTTCAAGCTTTCACTCTGATATGATACGCTGGAATAATGAGAGTAATTCTGTTCGATGCAGAGAGAAACCTGTTCGCGGCCTTTTCAGAGAACTCTGACCGCGGTCCGACACCCTGGACAGTACTGGTACAGGGCGGCCAGGTCCCTGTACTCGGCGGGACCCGAACCTTTAGCGGTCATCATCAGCACATGAATGAGAGGTCTTGAACACATCGTGTGTTGAGACTCGACTGAGCTGGAGACTTCTATCTCCGAATCCCTGATCTTTGCTTTCTTGAGAACGCTTAGAAAGGCTTCCAAGCTTGGTACCGCGAATTCTTGGAAGGGCAGATGAGGGATTCCATTGAGGCCCTTGCTCTTAACTCTCGCTGGATGTACCATCAGCGGTTGTCTCAGGCTCGCGCAGCCGCGTGCTCAACTTTGACGTAGATAGTTAACGAGTTTAAGCACGGAGTATCCGGAAGAAGTTACGCGAAGTGTCACGAAGCTTAAGACCGGCGTTGTAGGCTGAGGGATATCTCACGATTCCTATCCCACTCGTAGTGCCGGGCGGGTCCTCCTCGCACCTTAACCTCTGTCGCCTTGCTCCAATTGGTACAAATGAATGCAAAGCTTTTTCGGGGTTCCCAGCTGGACGAAGAAACGATGTGCCGAGGAGGGGCTGATAATACCCAGCAAGAAAAGGAAGGTGAATCCGAGACGATATTTGTGAGCTTAGCGAAATGGAGAAAGAAACCGACAAAGGAGATGATTTCAGAGATGGACCATAACTGGGACCTTCTGAAGAGAGATGGCGGGAATCTGATACAGGCCTACTGGACATTCGGAAGATACGACGCGGTTGTAATCCTTGACGCCCCCAATGAGAAGATAGCCCTCAAGGCTCTGATGAGGGGAGGCGATCACTTGAACATTGAGACTCTCTTGGCCATTCCGCGTGGAGACGCTGTTAAGCTTCTCGAGTGATCAGCCTTAGCGATACGCATCGATTTTCAATTGTGTTGTAGCTCGCACTCCGACTTCTGTTAGTCAGTACTCATTAGTTGCGCTGAAATGAAAAAGGGGGTGTGTCGAGGGCGCGGCCTATTCTTCCTCGCGCCTCTGCTCCTCGACTATCGCGTCTGCTAGTATTGTTGTGTGGGGGATTGCCAGCTCTGTCCGGGTTCTCGCATGGAGGACGAGGAGGATCCGCCTTCTCTCTCCTTCCATGCTTTGACCGCATCGACCATGCTCATGCCTTGGCTCATCTTGTCTTTGAGGAAGAGGTTGTATTCGCTGGGTTTGCGCTTCTCTTTCTTTGCCGGTTTCATCTTGCCTAGCTGCGCTATTCTGTTGTCAATGTTCTCCTGTTGCTTCCTGAGGGCCTCGTTCAGGCCCCGCATGCTGTCTTTGAGCTCCTTGGCGAGGGAGGCTTGGGCTTTCTCAATGGCCGCTAGCTTGGTCTTTGCGAGAGAAGTGTGATTCTTCTCTAGTGTTGCCAGCCGTGACTTCACTTTGTTGACGTCCGCGAGGAGGGACTTTGGTATTCCTGCCGTCTTCGGCATGGTTAGTGGCGTTCTTGATGAGAAGAAAAGCATTCCGGATGCCCATAAGTTATCCGATTACGGACGCGATTCCGACCCGAAACCCGCCAGCTGTCGATGGGGAAGATGTAAGGGCATCGGACTATCGCCATTCGACCGGGAGTCCCCCGCCCCTAGAGAGCATGAAAAATTGGCAGAATTGTGTATAGATTTGCCAGAATTGAGCCCGAGCATTGTTATGTCGAGCACGCTTGGCTGGGGAAATGCACGAGCTCTGAGTATGAGGCCGAGGCTTGGGAGCTGTACAGCCCTGCGCTGACCTGAGCGTTGACTACCACGGCTATTTGTTGAGAAAGGGGCTGAGACCCTGGGTCAAGCGCAGCGTTGCTGAAGGTAGGGGTGTAGGAAGCACTCTGGCCGGGGGAGAAGGTTTGGTCCGGGGCCGCCACTGTGCCGACTGGGACACCGTTTGTCGACATTGCAAACGTAACGTGTGAGAGTGATGTTGGGAGTGAAGCAGAGCTGTAGACGATCACGCTGCCGAACTCGAACGTTAGGACAGAATTGATGTTCGTCGAGTTGCTTGCGCAGGCCCATGAGACATTATAGAATCGTACAGTGAGCCCGTGAATAGAAGTATCGCTCATCACAGCAAAGGCGGCGAGTCCTGTGAAGGCGATTAGCAGGATTATCACGAGCGAGTAACGAGAAATTCTTCCCAATAACCCGCGCTTCGTCTCGGTCATAGGCAGGCTTCAGGTTATGCGAGGCTTAATGAGCCTTAACTCAAGAGAACGAGATCGTACGACATTATGTAAATATTCGAACTTTCAGGAGTGCCTCGGGAAATTTTGCTGCCGATTATCAGGGCTTTTGATCCTGGTCTTTCGAGGAATCTTGGAGGAATCCTCTCAGCTGCGAGATCATGCTCGTAAATTCCATTGGCAGTACGTATTTTGTTGATGGGCTGGTGCCTAGGGTTTTTAGCATGTCGAGGTATTGGAGGGCCATGGTTCTCGAGTCGATATTCTTCGCGGCTCCGAAGATTAGTCCGAGGGCCTGTGCGTAGCCATCTGCCGTTAATACCTGAGACTGTTTGCTACCCTCAGCCCTCAGAATAGCCGACTGCTTATCACCCTCTGCTTGCAGAATGGCCGCATTCTTGGCTCCCTCGGCTTTGAGGACTGAGGACTCTCGGATACCGTCGGATTCGGTGACCAAGGCTCGCCTGCTTCTCTCGGCGGTCATCTGCTTGACCATTGCGTCCTGAACGTCTTTGGGAGGTCTGATCTCCCGGATCTCAACGTTGGTTACTTTGATCCCCCATCTTTCCGTCACTTCATCAAGCCGGGTTCGCAGAATCGTATTGATCTGTTCCCTTTTTGATAACAGCTCATCGAGTGGAATGTCGCCTACGACCGCTCTGAGGGTAGTTGTGGCTAGTCCGACTGAGGCGCCAGTGAAGTTCTGTACCTGGACAATACTCTGGGAAGCGTCGACTACCTTGTAGTAGATGAGAAAATCAATATCGACTGGAGCGTTGTCTCTGGTAATAGCGGTCTGGTGAGGGACTTCGAGATATCTTTCCCTAAGATCTACCTTGACGAGTCTGTTGATTACGGGGAGGATGATGACTACACCTGGGCCTTTTGCGCCCATTAGTCTACCTAGTCGGAATTGGACCATTCGTTCGTATTCTCGGATAACCTTGATGGAAGATGCGAGAACGGCGAGGAAGATTATCAGGAGGATTATGGTAAAGAAGATCTCGACGTAAAGGGTCACATCGCTTGCTTGAAGGATAATCGAGTTGAGAAGCAATTTCACGCCTCTACCTTTTCCACCACAAGTCTAAGTCCTTGGACGTCCTTGACTCTAACCTGCGAGCCTCTGGGCAGATCTTCTGGTCCCGTGACACTGTAGTCCTCGGATCCTATGTTTGCTGTGGCGGTTGCTCCGGCCGACAAATCGCTAGTCAAGCGGCCCTGCTTTCCTATTATAGCCTTGGGATTCTGCGAGGGAGGGCGGTGCATCATCGCCTCGCGAACCCTATACAGGTAAATGCTTCCCAGGACACCTCCACCGCCAACCAATCCAAGAACTGTATATGTTAGAACAGTCGCCTGAAAGAACGTGCCCGAGGGGGCGCCGGGAGGCGCTGGAGCTGAGGATGGAAGGCTGAAGATTAACAGGAAGCCTACTATGAAGATTATCACGCCAGCAATTGCTGCGACGCCGTGGTGTATCTTCAGCTCCAGGAAAATGAAGATCGCTCCTATCATCATCAGGATTATGGAAACCAGCGGGGCCCCAAAGACTCCCAGTCCCAGAAGCGCCAAAGCAACCAGTGCCCCTCCAATTACAGTGAAGATGAGCGTTGGGTGGTAAAGGTCAGCCAGTATGGCGAATACTCCAGCGAGGAAGAGGACACTGTCTAGGTTCGGATCGCTGATGATCGAGAGAAAGATCGATCTCGTCCCAGGAGTGTGGATCGTGGCATCGCCTGCACGCATCATCGTCAGAGCTTGCTGTGTGTTGTTGGCAGGGAGGACCGTATCTATGACGCCCTCCTTCAAGGCAGTGCAAGAAGTAACGGTCCCGCACTCGTAAGATACTCCCTTCGTAACCATCAGTGCCGTAGCGTTCCAGTTGCGCCCGTTGTGCTTTGTGAGCGCGACCATGTAAGTTGTAAACGCGTTGATATCCTTGGTCAAAGTAGTGTTTTCTTCGCCAGTCGGAATTCCTGAGACGATGGGTGTCGCGGAACCGATTAGTGTGCCAGGGATCATCGTGATATTGTTTGAGGCCTCAGCGATGTAGGCACCTGCACTGAAGGCGTGAGCACTTGCCGGCGCCACGAGAGTGTAGAACGTGTTCCCGGCACCCTCATAAGTGGAGATCGCGCTGATGATGTTTTCCATGTTGGATCCAGAACCTCCATTCGTATTGAGGATCAGAATGAAACTGTGTATTCCAGCAGAGGTGGCATCATTGATCGATGACACGACGAAGTCTTCAGCACCAGGGTCAATGTCCTGGTTCAGAGAGGCGACATAGAAATTTGACTGTGCATGAACCGTGTCGGAGAGAGATGCCTGGAATGCTAGAAAAACGAGGGCGAAGACGAGTACGAGAACGATTCTGTCTTTAGAGACCTTCACCATTCAGTGAGTCCACTACAATGTGGTCTGCATGGGTTCTGCATAAGCCTAACCCCCAAGGTCTAATTTTCTAATCATGGCATTTCTGAGCAGCACCATAAATAGATGCCTCATATGAGGACAGTATTGCTGATACCGGGAACCTCCAACATCGGTTCCTACTCGAACATCTTTATCCAACGCCCTATTCATGAGCATTCAAGACAAGGATGGGCACCGCAGGCGATTTCGAAGCCTTCGATCTAGATCCCCGGCTCCTTCAAGGGATAAAGGATCTCGGTTTTGATGAGCTATTCCCAATCCAAGCCGAAGCCATTGCACCTATACTGCAAGGCAGAGACCTGATCGGGCAAGCCCACACTGGCAGCGGCAAGACCCTTGCATTTGCTGTTCCTATGCTCCAGAGTATCGATCAGGAACAGAGGGGAATACAAGGGCTAGTACTGGTTCCTACTCGAGAGCTCGCCGTACAGGTGGCTGGAGAATTCGAGAAACTGGCTAGACATCTGAGGGTTCGAACCGTCCCTGTGTATGGTGGCCAGAGCATTGGGGTTCAGATGGACCGATTGGAAGACCCGAGGACCAAGATAATTGTAGCCACACCAGGGAGGTTGACTGATCACCTCGAAAGGAAGACTGCGAGTCTGGACAAGGTGAGGTTCGTGGTTCTGGACGAGGCGGATAGAATGCTTGATATGGGATTCATCGATGATATTACTCGAATTCTCAATTATGTTCCCCGAAACCACCAGACGGCTTTGTTTTCGGCTACCATGCCGGAGCAGATTGTTTGGCTAAGTCAGCGGTACCTTCGGAACCCGTTGCGAGTATTCATTGACAGCGAAGAGTCGTCGGTCGAAACGGTTGACCAGAAGATAATGCAGCTCAGAGAAGAGGAGAAGTTCCCAACACTATGCATTCTGTTGGAGAAGCACCTCGTGAGCAGGGGCCTCGTCTTCTGTGCTACCAAGATCCGTGCGGATCGATTGTCAAGGGCACTTGAGGCAAACCGCTACGATGCGATGGCTATACACGGCGACCTATCTCAACGGCAGCGGGACATGGCGATACAATCCTTCAGGACTGGCAAGACTGGTCTGCTGATCGCGACGGATGTGGCGGCACGTGGGCTTGACATTCCAAAGGTCAGCCATGTGATCAATTATGATATGCCTGAGGACCCCCTGATGTACTTCCACCGCATTGGAAGGACTGCTCGGGCTGGAAAGAGAGGAATTGCCATATCCTTTCTCACAAGGGATGATTGGGACGTGTTCGAAGGGATCCGGAGAATGACATCAGCGACTCTCGACGAGATCCAAGAGCCTAGTATTCCAGGTTTCAAGATTCCCACGGTCAATCTGCCCCCGCGGCCGATGGGTGGTGGAGGTGAGAGGTATCAGCGGAGGCGTTATGACAATCGGCCAAGGCAACGCGGTCGTAGCAGATGGTAGGGATAGTGAACGCTTCTGAAGCGGATTCGGCAAGGACAGTGTCGAGTGCTATTCTTCAATGACTGACCAGCTAACGGGAAGAGAGGATACTCAGAGAATCCTCGACTATGTCGAATCAGTAGCCAAAGAATCTCGTAAGGCACTCACTTTGGAGTTCAATCAGAAGCATAAGGGGATACCTTTCAACGCGACTCCCAGGCTGCTGAGTGATAGTCTGATCGCATGGTTCGGGCGGAGGGACAAGAACCTCAGACTCAAGGCTGAAGCGGCGGACAGTTCTAGACTGGGCGAGGTGCGAACCAGCTTCATTGGCGAGAGTAAGAAGGCGCGGTTCAAGCTCCATGCCGATGCAATATTCACTCTGGCAGGGGCAACCGCCGAGTCCCCGTCCTATCTAAAGGAACTCAACGTTACGGTTGACAAACGAGCCTTCACAAACTGAGACTCGTCCGATCGGTCAAAGACGGCAGCCGGGGTCGTCTGCGATTTAGCGTCCCGAAGCGACTAGTGGCCAGTTACATAGAGTTAGAAAGCTTAGCTTCTCCCGGAAATGTCAACTCGCACTGGACGTAGGAATGTTTGAGGAGCGAAATTTTCTTCGTGGGAATAATCTTTGTCATCGCTGGTCCAGTCCTCACAATGTTCGCGCTTTCCTCATGTCTCGGTACAATTCTCACAGGACACATTTTCGCATGTGTAACGGACTTGGCATATGTCGTCATTGGCGGAGTATTTTTTGTGGTAGGAATCACAACTGCATTCATCGGAGTCTTTGCGCCCGATCCCACGCGTGCACCTCCTTCCCCATCGTTTACGCCGGCGACGCTGGCCGCTATACCCGGGACTCAGGTCACTTGCAAGAAATGCGGCAAGGGATATGACTCAAGCCTATTCTTCTGTCCATCCTGTGGACAGCGACCCGTCTAATCAGTCAGCATCTTATTCCAGCATGACCGCAGGTTATAGGACCAAGGAAAAACCTACACGAGAGATCTCCAAAGGGATGCCGTTTTTGACCGATAGCGGGACCGGTGGGATTTGAACCCACGACCTTCGGGTCTCCCCGTGCGAAATACACCGGAGCCCGATGTCCTATCCTGGCTGTCCTCGCTCCCAGCCAATGCCAAGGTGGCCGGGTGTGATCTAGACTACGGTCCCGGACTCCGGTCCGAAACTCTTCGGAATAAAAGCTAGCCTTGGAGGGTCGTGTGGACTCTAGGCATCTCGCCAGGTTAATAGGCTGGAATCGCTTTATCGCTCATGCAATGGCCTCGGTCGGTCGCAGCCTGTTTTGGAGCGGCCTGTGGGTCTTCTCCGTTGCCACTGGCTTGGCTAGCATGATCTTCATGGCATGGGCGTTCTATTTGGAGACCACAGGGCGAGGCGCTCTCTTCATTGAGCCGAACCGAGTCTTGGCCGCTGGAGAACTGGCTACAGTGGCTACCGGAATGGTGGCTCTGATCATTCTCTTTCTCAGAGCTCTCTCCCGCAGAGACTAGACCGGTTCTGCCATCTTTGACGAAGAAATGAAACCCTCCATTATAGGTCGCATTTTCTCTGGATACCTCCGTGAAATCACAATCCCCATTATTCCATTCCGAAGGTGGAGGCGAAGCCTGGACTTGGTAAGCTGAACCCGTTCTAGGTCTGCGTACGCGAATTCTAGGTCTCCCTTACCTGATGCAGCTAGCGGATTACCCGTCTTCGTGGCGTCTCTTCTTCTCTGGGTCAGGAACTCCTGCAGTGAGAAGGCGGTGAGTCCTCCAATCGCTGCTCCGATATAGCCAGCGAATAACAGACCAACTACGGCCAAGACAACAACCGCCAAGACTGTTACACTCCCGGAGGTGAGCCTCTTCAGAACTAGTTTCTTGTCCGAGAAAACCATGAGATAGACGGTTGATCCAATGACCCCCTTGTCAACGACCATCTTAGCAGGGTCCCGGGCGTTAGAGGGAGTGCTCACTCCCCCACCCTTCGCAGTCAGGATTCCAAAGCCCAGGTTCAGACACCCAAAGGGCAGTGCGAAGACTGCCACTTGAAAATAGTCCGGATTGGAAGAGGAATACAGAAGGTAGAGAACACCCACTCCAAGAATAACGATTCCAGACACGATTATTCCAACTCGCAAGAACGTGGGTCCCTGCTATCCGCTGACTCCCGAAAAGAGGGCGAAAGTCAGCATTGATAAGACGGCTAAAGTTATCAGAACATACCTCTTGTCCCTGTCACGAGCAAAATAGAAGGTGGATAATGCCACCCTGAAAACAGGAGTTGCCACGAGTACGGCTACGGCAAGGTAGATCAGGCCTGCGGGGTTTCCGCCAGCTGCGGAGGCAATCGTGTCGGTCACGCCTGATCCCGATGCCGCGGAGAGATCGGCATAGCCCGTGGCCGCCCAAGCGATCAGTCCGACAAGGCTCAGCAACGCACTCGTCAGAACTCCTACTCTAAGCGAGTATGAGATGAGACGGTTCAGGTCCAATACTACAATACCACTGGGATGTTGAAACCTCGGAGTATCATCAGTATCGAAATCGCGGCGAGCAACAGTCCAAAGGCAATCTTGACACGGGTCGGAGGAGTCAATTTGAGGATTCGAGTTCCAAGAATCGCTCCGCCCGCGACCCCGATGATCAGGGGGGCGGTGAGTATAGGATCAACATCGCCTCGGAAAAGATAGACTGAGGCGCTTGCCGCGGCGGTAACACCGATCATAAAGTTGCTTGTGGCTGAAGCCACTTTGACCGGGATTTTGCTGACCAGGTTCATTGTGGGCACGTAGATAATTCCTCCACCGACGCCCAATAATCCCGACACGATTCCGGCAAAGTAGGTTACGAAGAGCGTGACGGGGGTCCGAGTGACTTCATATTTCACAACAGCGTTCTTGCTTCTCTCCTCGTATTGCCCACTAAGGCCAAGAAGAGTAGCTGTTCTGTCAGGAATCACTGACGAGGGGAAGTCCATTTTTCGGCTTCTAATCATAACCGTTGTCGTGTAGAGTAGCATCATACCGAAAAGAACGAAGAGGGCTGAAGTCGGGAGAAGTACTGACACAAACGCCCCTGTTATCGCTCCAGCAACCGCCCCAATCTCGAGGAACATTCCGAGGCGAATGTTGGTTAGGTGATCTCTGACATAGGTGGCTGCGGAGGAGCTTGACGTAGCCACGACGGATACGATACTGGCGCCCACAGCGAGTGGGACGGGAACTCCTTCGACCAGCGTCAGGAAAGGAATGATCAGGATTCCGCCACCAAGGCCAAACATTGCGCCGATGAATCCTGCCACGACGGATACGAGCAAGATCACGACAACCTCAGACGGTCCGACGACAATCAAGCAGTTCGCAACTAGGCCCAAGGAGTGAGTGCTATTAAGAAGATTGTCCGGATGAGGAACTCGGTCGAAAGAGGATGAGGGTCGATTCCAATGACGCTGAGAATCGGTGGAATCCCTTCGGGCAATTCAGACGAGAATGCGAGAACATCCTCACTGGAGCCTACTCAAGACTGCAAAACAAGGCTGGAACAGTCTTCCCGAAAATCGACCTCGCCTCGACGCTTGAAGACCCTCCAAATGAAGAGTATGGGCACCTCGCGAGCTCCATCTCGTTCGAACTCGCGCGGATTCAAAAAACAAAACCGATGACAGTAGCGTCACAGATTGCAGACGAGGCGCGTAACGGAGAACCATTCGAACTAGTCGAATCAATAGAGGCAGCCGAGCCAGGCTACGTGAATTTCAGAGCAAATATTCTCAGACTCACCCAACTGACATTAGATGCGATCACAGAGAGAGAAGAGAGGTACGGACTGCTCGAAACCAAGGCTCCCGAACGCGTAATTGTCGAGCACACAAGCGCTAATCCAGCAAGACCAATTCATATCGGCACCTCGAAGAATTCTATCTTTGGAGATACCCTCGCCAGAATTCTTCGAGCGAGAGGACACGACGTGCAGACCCATTTCTATATTGATGACACCGGACGACAGGTCGCCCAGATGGCCTATGGCTACCAACTACTTGGACAGCCCGAACCAAAGGGGAAGACTGACGAATTCATTGGGAGAATATACTCGATCACGTCAACTCTCGCAGAGATAGACGAGAACAAGAGACGGCTAGCCCTTCTAAAGAAGACAAAAGCCTCTGACATCGACATCGTGGCCGTAACCAAATCGCTTGACGAATGGGTAGGCGTAGCCGCAGAGCTTCAAAGCAAGTATCCGAAGGAATTCGACCTCCTCAACGAGCACCTTTCTAAAGACCCGGACCCTCAAAAATCCATCCTCGACTTGATCCGGAATTACGAGAAAGGAGAACGGGAGACCCGCTCGTTGATCCGGCGAGTCAGCCAGATGGTACTGGCCGGCTTCGAAGAGACTCTACGAAGAGCCCAAATTTATTTTGACCAGTGGGACTGGGAGAGCGAGATGCTCTGGACTGGAAGGGTTTCAGAACTGCTCGATCGGCTCAAAGAAACTGGCCTCGCGCACAGCAAAGGTGGGTCCTGGGAGCTCGACGTAGGTAAGGCCGTGAAGGACTATGACCTCCGTGAGAAGCTGGGTCTCTCCCCAACATTCGAGGTGACATCGTTGACGCTCACAAGGTCAGATGGGACCTCTCTCTACCCCACCCGCGATATTGCCTACACTCTGTACAAGTTCGAATGGGCCGAACAGGTAATCAACGTGATCGGAGCTGAACAGTCGCTCGCACAGCTGCAGGTCAAAGTCGCAGTCTGGATTCTCGGACACCGAAAGGAAGCAATGAATTTCCTCCATTTCCCCATAGGATTACTTGTCCTCGAAGGGCAGAGAATGTCGGCTCGAAGAGGACGCTACGTAACCTTCGACCAACTACTGGACGAAGCGTTCGTTCGAGCCAAAGAAGAAGTTGACAAACGATCACCTGACCTACCCGCCACCGTGAAGGATAGCATCGCAGAGCGCATTTCCATCTCGGCGGTCAGGTACGCTATGCTATCGGTCGAAGCTGTAAAATCGACCAACTTCGTATGGGACAGAGCATTGAACTTCGAAGCAAATAGCGCGCCCTTCATCAACTACGCCTATACACGAGGACTGGGCATTCTCAAGAAATTGGGAAAGTTGGAGAGACCCAAGGCTTTCGACCGGCTCAATGAGCCTGTCGAACAGAACCTGATTCTCTCGCTAGCGCGGTTTCCTGAGACCTTTGCAAGATCGGCCGAGGAGATGAACCCAACACTCCTCTGCCTCTACGCCAACCAGGTCGCTCAGAGGTTCCACGAGTTCTACGAGAAATCCGACATATCGCATTTGGCGGACGAGGAGCTAAAGCTGCAGAGAGCCGCCTTGGTCGAGGCTACAAGCGCCGTGCTCAAGTCGGTAGTCAGCTTGCTGGGCTTTGAGCTTGCAGAGAGAATGTAGGACCCAGCGACAGAATCTTTCTTGCGATAGCCTCGCCCATCTCGCTGGTCTTCGCATGACCTCCCAGGTCAAAAGTCAACACCTTTCCTTCTTCCAGGACTTGCATGGTCGCCTTCTCCACCTTCTGGGCTGCTCCTTCTTCTCCTAGGAAGTCTAGCATCATTCGAGACGCTTCGATCATCGCGACAGGGTTCACCTTGTTCTGGCCGGTGTACTTCGGAGCCGAGCCGCCTGCGGGCTCGAACATGCCGTAACTGTCACCGATGTTTCCGCCAGCTACGACTCCTAGCCCTCCAACGAGTCCCGCCGCCTCGTCGGTGAGTATGTCCCCATAGAGGTTGGTGGCGACTACGACATCGAAGGTCTCAGGTCGACGAATAAACTGCATGGTCGCGGCGTCTACGTGGATGTCTTCCACTTCGACGTCCGGATACCTTCTGCTCACGTCTAGTACAGCCTGCTTGAATATGCCGTCGGTAATCTTTAGAATGTTCGCTTTATGGACGAAGGCTAGTTTCTTCCGTCTCTTCTTTGCTAGGTCGAAGGCAAACTTGGCGATCCGCTCAGAGGCATGCCTGGTGTTGATCTTCAACGCGATGCCTACTCCAGGAGCCACTTCGAACTCCTTGCCGACGTAAAGGTCCTCCGTATTCTCGCGCACCACGATCATGTCGATGTTAGGCTTTAGAGAAGGCACATTCGGCAGACTACGGGCAGGGCGCATGTTCGCATATAGATCGAACATTGACCGGAGCGTAACTGCCACACTCCGCGGAGATCCCGGCTCCTCAGGAGTCGTCATGGGACCCTTCAGGCAGGCATCTGTCTTCTTGATCATCTCCACGGTCTTATCGGGAAGATTTGTTCCAAACTTCTCTATACAGTAGAAACCTGCATCACCCTTTATCATCTCCAGCCTTACGTCGCCAGCTTTCTGGACCGCATTCAAAACCGCGAGGGTCGCGTCAACGACCTCTGGGCCAATTCCGTCACCTGGCAGGACAGCGATTCTATGAGTCTTCCCTGGCAATTCGTCGATCTCTGGGACCGGGTCACCAACTAGGGTTTGAAAAAGGCTTTCATTGTTTGCTCTATCTTGGTATTGCTTAATTAAGAGTAGAATCCGGATAGTCACGGCTGGACTCAGAGCTTGTCGGGGCAGGCGACTACAGAGATCGAGAGAGGTCTCGAGGGCGTCGTAATCGGAAAGAGCGCAATCACTTTCATTGATGGTCAAAAGGGAATTCTGAGATATCGCGGTATTGACATCAAGGAACTAGCCGAAAAGTCCACATACGAAGAAGTAGTCTACCTGCTGTGGAACGGAAAACTTCCCACCCAACGGGAATTGGTAGATTTCAAAAAGAACCTTGCCAAGCACCGGCCACTACCCCGAGAGGTAAAGTCGCTTCTCAAGACCGTGCCCAAAGCGGCAAACCCGATGGACGTAGCCCGGACAGCAGCATCGTTCATCGCAACCTATCCCGCCAAGAAGGCTGAGACGTTTGAGGAGGCGAACAGACGCAAAGCCCGGGAACTGACTGCGACTCTCCCTACGATCGTAGCCGGATTCCAGAGAATCCGAAAAAGGAAACCCCTAGCCAATCCTAACCCCCGGCTGGACCACGCGGCAAGCTTCCTCTACGGGCTTTTCGGCAAGAAGCCAGACGAGGTCGCAAGGCGAGCTTTTGACACTATTTCAATCCTCTACGCTGACCATGAGATGAACGCCTCCACGTTTGCTGCTGTGGTTACGACATCGACTCTTGCCGACCTTGGGGGGGCTGTGACGAGTGCGATCGCAGCTCTTGCAGGTCCTCTGCACGGGGGATCCAATCAGCGCGTCATGGAGATGCTCGAGAAGATCGGGACCTTAGACCGGGTTCACCAGTACGTCGAGGATGAGCTTTCAGCGGGCCACCGGATAATGGGCTTCGGGCATCGCATCTACCACACGTTTGATCCTAGGGCGGTGATCCTGAAAGGCGTGGCCGATGATCTGACGAAGCGAAGTGGACAGAGCAAGTGGCTTGATATCGCTCTTAGACTTGAGGAAGATGTCTGGGAGAAGCTGCATCTCAGACCCAACATCGAGTTCTACGCTGCAGTCGTCCTTAACGAGTTGGGCGTTCCGAGAGATCTCATGCCAGCGGTCTTTGCTTGTAATCGAGTAGCAGGGTGGATCGCTCACATCTACGAGCAGTACGCAGATAATCGAATAATCCGCCCCTTGACTGAGTATGTCGGTCCGTCCGCGACGCCGTACCTGCCGATCGAACAGCGGTCCTAGCGTCTAGGCTCGCTTAGCGGGAACCCACTGCTCATTCTTCCAGTTCCAGACCAAGTGCTGGTTCGGGTCTGTCGCCTCAACCCATGACTTCTTCTCGCTTACCGAGTCGACCACGAAAGATGCTCCACATCCCGCACATTCAGCGAGGAGTCGCATCTCTGACAACTGAGTGATCTGGAATTCGCGTTTCTGACACTTGTTGCAAGTAAACATGGCTATCGATCTTGCCTTTTCGGAGGCATATGAAACTGTTCCAGAGTCGCTAATGACCAGCCAAATTTCAGACCGGGTCGATATGATCGCGTTATAAGGAAAGGAATCGGTCGCTCTTCTCAGGGCCGGTAGTCGAGCCAGGACCAAGACGGCGGCCTGCGGAGCCGCAAATCGTGGGTTCGAATCCCACCCGGCCCGCCATTAACGAGCGACGAGGAGTCTGGGCCCGACCGGCTGCAGGAAGTAGCGCGTTTCCCTTGACGAGTCAGGCCGGCGTTAGGACTTCTAGCTTCTTTCGAATGGCTTTCTCCATCTGAATCGCGTCTTCCCCATCAGTGTAGTAGCTGTGAGCGAAGCCTATCTGGTGAAATTCGTTCTTTAGGTAGAGGCCCAGCGCGGACCTGTTGCTCTTCCTAAGCTCTAGTCTCAAAGGACCATCATGCAGTCTTTCGGTCAAGTTGTCGAGTAACGCTTGTCCAATCCCTTTTCTTCTTGAATCAGGGTGCACGGCTATTGATACCAGATGTTGATGGTCGGTCCAGTCGTCGACGACCGCATATCCGACGATTCTTCCTCTGTCCAAGGCAACGAGAAACGTGTCAGGATTCGCATCGGCTAGTTGCGATAGGAAGTATGATGGGAAAGGGTCCTTGAAGCATGCGTTTTCGAGTTCGGAGACAGAATTCATGTCTTCGGGTTTGACGGCTCGAATCTGGAACTCTTGACTTGCTACTGTCCCCATTTCACTTGATCGCTGTTCTCGCCGCGGCGGCTAGAGCCGCGGCAACATTTTCTCTACCCATGGCTAGTATGTAAGGTCCTAGCCTGGGGCCTGAGTCCGCGCCGATCAGAACCCGGTAAAGTACTTTGAAGAAAGCCCCCGTCTGCAAATTGTGTTTCCGCGCCACTGTGAATATTGCATTCTGTAGATAGTTCTCGTCGTCACTCGCGTTGATGATCCCGGCCAGCTCTAGCATTGCATCCCGTTCAGCAGGTTGGACCTCAACAGCCCCAGTCGCAATCGTCTCCACCTCCTTAGCCCAGTTCGTAGCATGTTCCAGCCTATCCTGGAAACGGCCTTCCTCAGGATCAACACGGTAGGAATAGCCGTTGAGCTTCTCTATTACGAACTCTTTCTCCTTACCCTTCGGCGCCACCTTGACGAGATAAACCAGCAGGTTGTGGGGCACATGTGCTGACGGGCTCTTCGGTGGCGATAGTCCCCAGACATACTCGTACAGGCCCCGAAGCCTCGCGAGCTCCCTTGGATCCTTGACCTCTCTGCGGCCGAAGTAGACGTCCTCCAGCTCGTCCAGCTCTGCAATGTAAGTTGGGATATCTTTGACCCAGATAGCTCTCGACCCTACGCTCCTCTTGTACATTAGCAGCAGCAACGTCTGGGGAGGGGCGTACCGAAGCCAGAGCTGTGGGGCTAGAACGTTTCCGACCGACTTCGAAACCTTGGCGCCAGTCTTGTCTAGGAAATGCTCGTATCGCGTATGGTAGGGAGGGGGCTCATGGAGTATCTCTTCCATTATCCGATCGTTCGCCTTGACGGAATCGATTAGCTCCTTGCCGTATGCTTCATAGTTTATTTTGAGACCGGACCATCGAGCAGCGAATTCGACCTTCCAGCTCAGTTTTCCATCACCGGAAAAGACGTCGACCTCTCCTTTGTGGCCGCATCCATTGAGCATCTCCCCCCGAAGCTCCATACCATCGCAGGAGTATGTGACGACATGCCTCTCTCTGACATATTCTAGAGCCCTAGTCGTGTAGATTCTGCCACAGTTCTGGCAGACGGGAAAATACGGGAGAACCTCTGTGTATTTCTCCTGGCCCAATGTCTCCCTGATTATCTCGCCAACCCGCCTGGCGTTTGTGAGGATCTTGTCAATCTGCTGATTGAACAAGCCATCCTTGTAGGCCTGGGTTCCAGAGATGCTCCGGTACTTGACGCCCGTCTTGTCAAGCGCGTCCAGTAGCAGACCGCTCATGTGGACGCCGTAGCTATCGTGACAGCCAAACGGGTCGGGAATACTCGAGACTGGGAAACCAATGTACTTCGAAAGCGTTTTCGGGAGACCCGCCGGGACCTTTCTCAATCCGTCCTTGTCATCCGAGAACGCGATCAGTTCCGCCCTTGCTCCCAGCGTCTCAAGAGCGAGCTGGACCCCATAGGCCCGGGCTGCGTCGCTATAGTTGCCGATGTGGGGAATTCCAGAAGCGCCTAGACCGCTCTCGACTCTAAGTATCTCTGCGTTTCTTCCGAGTCTCTTCTCACGGTCAAGTATCTCGGAGGCGACCTTGTCGAGCCATGTGCCCCGCCCTATTATCTGGGGCGCTTCCAGGACCAAGAAATCTTCGCCTCCCTGGGGTCAAAGGCAGTTGATAAACAATAAATTCGGCCATCCGAGCCAAGTTGCAAGTGGCGAACGGTTGTCGGTGGCCGTCCAAGGATTCCACCCTTCGAGCTTTCTGACAGTCGAAACGGCCCGGCTTGAGAAGACGATCAGCACGGGCAAGGCCATCGCCGCCGTCTCCGGTGGAGTGGACAGTACCGTAGCGGCGCTCGTAGCGAAGAAAGCTTTGGGAGACAGGCTGGTCCCGGTCTTCATAGACACAGGGTTCCTGCGGGCTGGGGAGCCAGAGGATGTCAAGTCGCGGCTTGCGGATCCGGCAATAGGCCTCAAGGTAAGGCTGGTGCGAGCGGGAGGTCGGTTCCTCGAAGCGACCAGGGGTGAGACTGGTGCCGAGGAGAAGAGGAAGAGGTTCAGAGAAACCTTCTATCAAGTTCTGGCCGAAGAGGCTAGGAGGGATGGTTGTGATTATGTTGTTCAGGGCACGATTGCTCCGGATTGGATCGAGACTCAAGGCGGAATAAAGACCCAGCATAACGTGCTCGAGCAGGTTGGCATCGACCCGGTCTCATCGTTCGGCTTCAAGATTATCGAGCCTCTATCTGACTTGTACAAGGACCAAGTCCGCATTCTCGGACGCCACTTGAACATGCCTGGCGACATGTCCCGCCGACAACCGTTTCCAGGCCCTGGGCTGCTCGTTAGATGTATCGGCAGCGTCTCGAAGACCAAGCTAAACCTTCTAAAACACGCGACGAAGATCGTGGAAGAGAAACTTGGTCCGTTCAACTATGAACAATACTTCCCCGCGGTGATAGAGAACCGGTTTGCCAGGAATCCTGAGTTCAACGACTTGAAGGGGGTCGCCGGAGAGGCTCTAGGCCTTCCCGCCTCTGAGACCCATGTGGATGTTTTCGAGGATCGCGTCACGGGCGTGAAGGGTGACGATCGGATCTATGGCCGACTCGCTGGAATAAAGATCAAGGAGGATAGTCGCGAGACTTTCGGCTGGCTGCCTGACAAGCTCCGTCAGGCTCAGGTAAGCATTGTTGAAAGATCGCCTGAGGTGACGCGCGTGGCTGTTATGGTGAAGGAGAGGAGGGGAGCACCCGCTCTGTCGGTCATGATTCGAGCGGTCTCGACCCGCGATTTCATGACCGCGGCCGTCGCATCGGTGCCCTGGAAGATCCTCAAAGATGCTGCGGAATCAATACTGAAGACGGGAGGCGCGTCACGCGTCTACTATGACCTCAAAGATGCTGCGGAATCAATACTAAAGATGGGAGACGCGTCACGCATCTACTATGACATCACTCCCAAGCCGCCCGCGACAATCGAGTTCGAATAGACTTGACCGTTGTACCTGTCATCTACGTGAAGGGCCAGTACAACCATCTGATAGCAAGACGACTTCAAGAACTCGGTGTCGACTCGCACCTGATGCCTCCATCGACACCCCTGGCGAAGATAGAGGCGATGGGTGCGGACGCGCTCGTCATGGGCGGCGGGCCCCAGAGCGTCCGATCGCTCGATGGTCTAGCTCAGGAGTTGAGGGACGCGTCGAACCTCATGCGTGAGACGAAGCTTCCAATGCTCTGCATCTGTGTCACACACCAGCTGATGGCCACCACCTTCGGTGGCAAGACGAATCTAGCCCGTAAGCCCGAGTTTGGACCCGTCGAGATCTCGGTCGAGGACGAGGACGCCATACTCGAAGGCTTGAAGCCCTCGTTCACCGCGTGGGAGTCTCACAATGACGAGGTGATCGTCGTGCCCCCGAACTTCAACGTACTGGCCGGTTCGGACAATTGCGCGATACAGGCGATGAGACACGAGAGGCGGAATGTGTTTGGGGTCCAGTTTCATCCGGAAGTATCCCACACTCCGAAAGGTGTCGATGTTTTCAAAAACTTCCTAGGCATCATCCGAGAGCAATCATGACAAGAAAGATTCCGCAAACGTGGCCACGAACGCCAAGATAGTCGTTCGCTACAAGGACCCCTGAAGCCTGGGATTCCTCCCTAGAAATCGTTCAGAATAAGCCCGGATCAACGATCCGGGAGGGGGGTCCCAGGCGGCTGGTTTCGCACGCTTGAACGGACCCCACGCGGCAACTATAGAAAACGGCCGATAAGCCTGTTCTGCGCGATAAACAGATATTCTCGCCCAGAAGGGCTCCAGATGGCGAGACGACCCCCTCCAGGATTTAGAAATAAAAAAATTCCCGCGACACAAAAGTGCTCTTTGGAAAACCTATCACCATAGGAATCGCCCAGAACAAGCCTGGATGTGAGATCCGAGCACGAGACTTTAGAACCGCGACTCTTTTCGTTGAGTCGTGCGGACAACTCGCAACCTCGAAGAAGCCTATGCAGCCGATTCTCCGAGCCGAACCGTGAGACCCGCCCAGAACGGTTTCAATTGGCCAGACCCTCTGTCCAAAAGTCTCGAAAACGTTGACTCTCGCGACACAGACCCGCCGATGCGGACTACCGTCGGAGGAAGCCGCCCAGACTAAGCCGCGGTCTCTCT
>WNGP01000765.1_pt1 | contig 36858 bp, 36 predicted proteins | sample 5407671 | NCBI WGS metagenome assembly WNGP01 (sample SAMN13153381, study PRJNA577476) | soil metagenome | isolation source: 40 cm soil or saprolite under Garry oak tree replicate 2 | place: USA:California | collected 2016-06-15 | reverse complement strand
GGCCAGTTCACGCGGCTCCTCCGCTCGGAGACCGGCTACAAGCCGGACCACTTCTTCGGAAAATACGACGGCGAGCCCTTTACCTGGAGAGACATCGCGGACAAGATCCTGGAGGCGGTCGCATGAAACTCGAGTTCGAGATGGACACGTACAAGTCCGAGATCAAGCCGACGTGGTGTCCGGGGTGCGGTGACTTCGCGGTCCTGCGGGCACTGCAGATGGCGATCCATACGCTCCAACTCGAGCCCTGGAACGTCGTCATCGTCTCCGGCATCGGCTGCTCGAGCAACTTGAAGCTCGCGAATCCAGATCTCCAGGTCATCGTCACGGGGGGCGATGGGGATGGATACGGGATCGGCGTGGGGCACTTCATCCACGCCATGCGCCGCAACTTCGACATCACATACCTCGTGATGAACAACCAGATCTATGGGCTCACGACGGGCCAGGCGAGTCCCACCTCCGAGAAAGGGATGAAGACGAAGTCCACGCCGATCGAAGGAGTCATCGAGAACCCCGTCGATCCGATTTCCCTCGCCCTGGCATCGGGGGCCACGTACGTGGCGAGGGCCTTCAGCGGGGACGTGAAGGGCATGGCGGAGCTCGTCAAGAACGGCATCGAGCACCACGGATTCTCCCTCATCGATTGCATGTCGCCCTGCGTCACGTACAACAAGGTCAACACGTACGATTTCTTCCGCGAGCGCGTCTACGACCTGCAGAAGGACGGCCACGATCCGAGCGACATGAAGGCCGCCTTCGCGAAAGCGATCGAGTGGCCCTTCGTGGGGCGGGACCGGATTCCGCTCGGTCTGTTCTACCGGACCGAGAAGGTCCCGACGTACGAAGACCTGGAGCCCGCCCTGAAGAAAGGCTCACCGGTGCGCCAGCCCCTCGGGGTCGAGGACCCGGACGAACTCCTCTCGGAGTTCTTGTAGCCGACGCCTGCCGTGGGACTCGTGAGAATCCCCGGTTTTCTCCGACCAGGATGAGCGTGATCCGCCCCGGGCGCTCTCGTTCGTAGATCACGAGCTCTTGCGTTCGATGCGCGGGAACTCAAGGACTCGGTTTCCCTCTTCGCCTCGCTGCATCTTTCGAATCCGCTCCCGGTCCTGGTCCACGTGGGCGAGCAGCTTGGCCGCGTCGATGCCGAGGTAGTCCGCGGGATACGATCGCATCTTCTGGGCTCCCCGGTCGAGCAACGTCTCGGCTCCGATGAGATTGCCGTTCTGGAAATGGTGGTATGCCGCACAGATTTGGATGAGCCCCTGGAGGAACACCTTCGACTTGCCGGGCTCCTTTTTCCACAGATCCTCCAGGACCTCGTGGGCCTCGAAGAAGTATTCCTCGTTGAAGAGCCGGATGCCCTGGTCGATCGGGTCCAGGCCGGCCGGCGGTTCCTGTTCCACCATCGCTCGACGGAAGAGCGCGGCGACAATCAACTTTCCGCCCCACCGGGCCGACGGGCGTCTCGTCCGGGAGACAGCATCGTTCGGATGATCTCAGGCGCGTACGTTCCCCGTTCCGTCACGGTCGTGGTGATGAGGTCCGGGGGCGTGACCTCGAACGTCGAATTCATCGAAGGGATGCGCAAACCCGGCCACGTCGCCGCGTGGTACCGGGCATCGAACTTCAGCGTTTCGCACGCGACGTAGAACGGCTTCTTGCGGTCCGCTGCGACTGTGGCGAGACCGCGTGTGCCGACCTTGTTGACGACCGCCCCGTCGCGCAAGACGCTGTCCGCTCCGACGAGGACGCACGACGACCGCGCCATCAGCGAGGCGCCTTCCGCATCCGGGATCGCCATGGATGGGACTCCGGCATCCGAGAGGGCGCTCGCGAGCGTCCGTCCCTCGAACAGCGGCCCGGACTCCAGGACGTACGCTCGGTTGACGTGTCCCCGGCCGTGGGCCATCTTGATCGCCTCGAGGACGTTGTCGCTGTAGCTGAGCGTGATGATCGTTGCATGAGGTGGCACGACCTTCAGGAACGTCCGAGCGATCCGATCCCGTGCACGATCCAACTCCGTTCGGACTTCCACGAGGACGGACCGTGGGTCGAGTCCCTCGGAAATGAGTCGCGCGACGAGGTGGGCCACGTTGTGCACGATGGCCATCGCGGGTTGCGCGTCCGAGAGCCGCCTCGCGACTTCGTTGAGATCCTTCGGATCCGGATGACCTTTCGCGTCGATCACCGCGAATCCCATCACGTCGACGGCGAGGCGCGCCAGCTTCGACGCACCGCTCGTCCGGTCTTCCGCGATGGAGAGGATGGCCTCCTCAACCGGTGTGGGCAGCATGCTCCATCCGCTCGTGATACGCCGCGAGGCCGGTGATGCTCACGCGGATCCGACGCTCGAGGAAATCCCGCGGGTAGCGTTTCGCGGCGCGGCAGCTCATGTCGTACAACTCGCGGAGGACGCCGTCCTCGCCCATCGAAGCGAGCTTGTTCCGGACGATTCGGGCCCAGGCCGGGTAGGCCGCCATCATCGCCTCGATTGCGGCGGCCGGCTTAGAGTGGGGCCCATAGTGGCTGAAGAGGAGGCCGCGCGGCTTGAGGGCGAGCAGTCGCCGGAACGTCTCGAGATTCTGCTCCAGGTCGAACGCGGGCGCCGGCGCGATCGGCATGAGGATCTCGTCGCCGGGGAAGTAGAGGCCCGCGGCATCGCCCGTGTACACACAGCGGTTGAGTTCGTCGAGGATCGTGAGTTCGTGCGGCGCGTGTCCCGGCGAGTCGAAGAAGACGAGCGAATGCTTCCCGAGGTCGAGTCGATCGCGGTCTTTGACGGAGACCAGCCGGTCGGCCGGAATCGGCTTCATCGTCCCGAAGATCTCCGCCTCGGTCGGCCCGAGCGCCTGTCGCGCGCTCGTGACGAGTCTCGTGGGATCGACGAGATGCTTGTAGCCTCGCTCGTGGACGTAGACCTTCGCGGCAGTCATGGAGTCGAGCAAGAACCCGGCTCCCCCGGCATGATCCAAGTGAATGTGGGACACCACGACCGCGTCGATCTGTTGGGGCCGCAGCCCGAACGCGTGGACCGCCTCGAGGATCCGTTCCGCGTCCCACGACGTCCCCGTCTCGATGATCGCCTTTCGCGCGTCGTCGATCAGGTACACGGCCCCGAAGGCGCGCTGGCCGAACATGTGAACGTCGGCCAAGTGGGTCTCCGCGTCGAACGAGAGCGGCTGAAAGGTCATCGGTGCCGCTGGATGGTATGACCACAAATGTAGCTTTGTATGACCGAGTTCGGAGTTCCGCCGTGTCCGCGACATTCGGTCGTCGGGAATCTCTTTCTACCCGACGGTGGCTTTCCGGAATTTGCGGCGGTAGCCAAGCACGGAAACGGCGCGAGATTTAGGGTCTCGTCCTGCAGAGGTTCCCAGGTTCGAATCCTGGCCGCCGCATCACTTCTGCACATCGAGCAATGCGACCTTCTCGAGGACGAGGTCGGCCCCTTGGCTCTCGGAGACGGTCCCGGCCGCCTGATCGGAGATACCAAAGTCTTCGAGGGACTTTCCTTCCGCGTTGAGGACTCCGTCGTCGCGGGTCCATCCCATGTCGCGGATGAAGTCGTCGACCCTCGCCGAACCGAAGAGGACCACGCCGATGGCTGTCGTATCCGGGCGGAGGCCGACCGAGCGAGCAGGGTCTCCATCGCAACGGACCGCGAGGACATCGTCCGCGCGTCCCGCGCCCGGATCGCGTGAAGGGCCGCGGACTCGAGATGTTCCCGGCCGAAGACCGATCGCGCGTCGAGGAGGCATACCTCCGCCCCGCGAGCGGAAGCCCACTCCGCCGCGGTTCGGACCACGGATTCCGGATTGACCACGGAAGCTTTCGTCCCCGCGATGTCGAAGGTCACGGGAAGTCCCCGAGGGCCGCTTGGCCTTCGATCTCCCGGACATCCACGGGCACGCCGACTTGTTCCTTGATCTTCATCGCCAGGGTAGAGCCGATCGTCGGGATGCGGGCGAGGTCGCTCGGGTTCGCCTTCTGCAGGTCCTTCAACGTCTTATACCCGCGCTGGAAAAGGGCGCGTCCGCGGACTCGGCCGACGCCGCGCAGGGAGATCAACTCCAGGAGCTCCTCCTTGATGCCGTACTGCACCTGGATGGTGAGCCGGGTGAGCGCTCGGACTTTCTTCTTGTTGAAGATGCGACCGAGTTCGCCCATCGAGTAGAGCAGCCACTCCGCCTGGTCCGTCATGCGCCGGATGTCTCCGGGCCCGATGCCGAACTTCTTCGTGACCTCCTCCTCGGTCCGCTCCGTGATCCAGTCGTCGAGGAGGGACGCCGTCTTGACCTCGGCGAGGAAGAAGTCGTAGTCCTCGACCGGGAATGTGAGGTCGGCTTCCTCGATCTTTTGTTCGACCCATGCGTAGTCGCCTCGACGGAGATAGAGCTTCGGCATGTCCGGCGTCGTGCAGACGGTCCACAGGTGGAAGAAGCGATCGTCGCGGGCCTGCTGGAGCGCGTCGCGCATCTTGACGGCACTGAGCGGGTCGATGTACAGGTCGCTCGTCCGCTTCCCGAAGAAGGTGGCCCTCAGGAAACCGTTGTGGCGAGTGATGAAATCCTCTTTCTGCAAGAAATCGAGGACCTCGCGAATCTTACCATGGATTTGAGCGACTTCACCAGTGAAGGCGTAGAAGGTGCGGTTGAAGAATGCAAGGAGATCTTCTTCCGTGTCCACGTGACTGGTCGCCACGCTCGCAAGGACGTGCATCCGGAGAGCGGGTTCTGATCCGAGTTTCGATTCGATTGCCTCCGGCTCGCTGAGGAAGTATTCCTGAATCAAATCGTCAATCTCGTCAATGTCCTTCGCGAATAGGATGGCCTCGCCATATTTGTCGTACTTCGGCCGTCCCGCCCGGCCGCACATCTGCTTGATTTCAAGGACGGGGATTGGTGTAAGTCCGAAGTTGACGTCGTACCGGTTCAAGTCTCGGATAATCACGCGCCGAGCGGGGAGGTTAATTCCGGACGCAAGTGTCGGAGTCGCGACGATGGCCGCGATGCGTCCCTTCTTGAATTCCTTCTCGACAATCGATCGCTGGGCGTTCGTGAGCCCTGCGTTGTGAAAGGCGACACCGTTCCCGATGCACTTCGCGAGGCGGGCCGCCATCGAGGTCGGCTCGTCTTGTACCGCGGCGAGGCTCGCCGCGATTTTCCCGAGCTGTTCGCGATTCTTTTCATTCAACTCGTCTCTGACGTGCGAACCTAGCGCTTTTGCGAGCGCTTCGGTCGAACGTCGAGTACTTACGAAAATGAGGGCTTGACCGCCCGAGGCCATGATATCAACGACGAGGCCGGAAATGTCGTCCTCGGCTTTCTTGACCTCCTGAACACTCTGGTCGGTGAAGTGGACGAGTCCATCGTGATACACTCCCTCCTTCAATGGAACCGGTCGCCACTCGCTCTTGATGTGCTCCGCTTCGAGCCACTTCGCGAGCTGGTCCGAGTTCTTGATCGTGGCACTGAGGGCGAGCACTTGAGCGCGTGGGTTGACCTGACGCAGCTTGGCGAGGGTCACCTCGAGGGTCGGTCCACGATCCGAGTCGTTAATTAGATGGACTTCGTCGGCGACGACGACTGAGAGCTGCTGGAGCCATTGAGTCCGATGCCGCAAGAGCGAGTCCGCGCGCTCGGACGTGGCAACGATGACGTCGAATTTCTCTAGGGTCGGATCGACCGAGTCGTAGTCCCCGACGCTGATGCCGACTTTGACTCCCAAGCTCTCGAACTCTTTCAGGTCCTCGTATTTTTCCGCGGCAAGGGCCCGCAGCGGGACGATGTACAGCGCCTTCCCGCCTCGCTGGACGGACGCAAGGATTGCGAGATATGCCACGAGGGACTTGCCACTCGCGGTTGGGATTGCGAGGACGAGATTCTCACCGAGCAGGGCAGGCCCGATTGCCTCCGCCTGAGGCGGGTACAGCTCCTCGATCCCCTGCTTCTTCAGGATTTCCACGATCCGGGGATCGAGACCCAGGTCCGCGACACGCATCGTTCATCCGATGCGACGCGGTCCGCATAAAGGTTCTCGGGGGAGGCACGAGCGAGTTCATCTTCCGGGAGACCCGGGCCTTTGCCTAGGAACCCGCTTCAACCGAGTGGCCCGTTGGATCCGATCCGCCGGGCCTAGCGCACGAGCCCCAGCTGCTTCAAGAATTCGAGTTGGTCGTAGTAGATGTGGCTCTCCGAAATCTCGGCCCCTTCCACCTTGTACACGACGCACCCTCGAAGCTCGATGCGATTCCCGGTGGGCGGGACGACGCCATCGCTCTTCGGCCCAAGCAACCGCCGGTCGAAGCCATGGCGAAGCGGCCCTTTGTGCGTTCCCTTAATCAGGAGTTCCACGCAGACCCAGTCGCCCTGTCCGAAGCCGCGCACCCGCGTCCACGAGAGATCGGGCAAGGCCTCGCCCCAGGCCTGGAGTCGCTCCTGAACCGCTTCGCGACCTTTCGCCGGCTCGGGCAAGTCCGGGCTCGACATGACGATGTTGTCCACGTGGAGACCCCACAAGTGGTCCCAGTTCTGGTCGTTGATCGCTTCAAAGGCCGCATCGACCATGCGAAGGTTCTGTTCCACGGTCATCTCCGTTTTCTCCTCCCGTGAGCGCATGGAAGCTGGACTATATAGATGGATAACTGACGCGGCCGTCTCCTTGGACCGCCGAACGGTCGACAGGACCGACCCGCAGATTCGCGTGACCCAAAGCCTTTAGGACATCCATCAATTCGGTCCGCCCGATGGTGGACCTCCGGACCGAGATTGCCGGGGTGCGGCTTCGCAACCCGACGATGCTCGCTTCCGGATTCCTCGACGAGACGGGCGGTTCCATGGCCCGCGTGTTCGAGTCGGGCGCCGGCGCGGTCGTCACAAAGAGCATCGGACCTCAACCGCGAGAGGGCTATCCGAACCCGACGATCGTCGAGCTCGACGCCGGCCTCTTGAACGCCGTAGGCCTGCCGAATCCCGGGATCGTCGAATACGCGCACGAGGTGAAACGCGCCCAGAAAGGCGGGGCAGTCATCATCGGCTCGGTGTTCGGCAAAGACGCCGACGAATATGCGAGCGTCGCCGCGAAGATGGCCTCGTACGGCGTCCAGGCGATCGAGCTGAACCTGTCGTGCCCGCATGTGAAAGGCGCCGGCACGGAGATCGCGCAGGACGCAGGCGCGGTGCGGGACTTCACCCGGGCCGTCAAGGACGCCGTCTCGTTGCCGGTCTTCCCGAAGCTGTCCCCCAACGTCCAGGACATCGCCTCGTTCGCCGTCGCGGCCGAAGAAGGCGGTGCGGACGGGATCGTCGCGATCAACACGGTGAAGGCGATGGCGATCGTCCCGGAGCTGAAGATGCCCTTCCTCGCGAACAAGTTCGGAGGCCTCAGTGGTCCCGCGATCCGGCCGATCGGCGTGCGCGCGGTGTACGACATCTGCGAGAAGGTCCACATCCCGGTGGTCGGCGTCGGCGGTGTCGGATCGGGCCGGGACGCCCTGGAGTACATCATGGCCGGTGCCTGCGCCGTCCAGGTCGGCACCGCGATCATCCCGAAAGGCATCGCCGTGTTCGAGGAGATCACCAAGGAGATGGCCTCCCTCCTCGAGGAGGCCGGTTTCGGCTCCGTCTCGGAAGCGATCGGGGTCGCCCATGCCTAAGTTTGAGGTCGTCCCGATCCTCGAACTGGTACGGGAGACGCCCACCACGATGACGTACCGCTTTCGCGGCGATTTCGGCGGGCAACCCGGCCAGTTCCTGATGGTCTGGATCCCGCGGTACGACGAGCTGCCGATGGCGATCTCGTACCTCGGCGCGGTCAAGGGCATCACGGTCCACGACTACGGCGACGCGACCCATGCCTTCGCCGCGTTCAGCGCCGGCGACCGCATCGGCATCCGCGGGCCGTACGGGAACGCGTTCCGCCTGGAGGGCGAAAAGGTCCTCGCGGTCGGCGGCGGGAGCGGAATGGCCTCCATGATCGCCGCGATCGAGGCGTTCTCCCAGCAAGGGGCCCAGCTCGTGACCGCGGCCGGTGCGAAGACCGCGGCGGAACTGCTGTTCGTCGAACGCGCGAACGCGAGCGGGGAAGTCCACATCGCCACGGATGACGGCTCCCGCGGCTTCGCCGGATTCGTGCCCGCGCTCGCGGAGAAGCTCGTGGACCGCGAGAAGTTCGACCAGATCCTGACATGCGGCCCGGAGCGGATGATGAAGGCGGTCGTGGACCTCGCGAGGGCGCACAAGATTCCGATCCAGGCGAGCCTCGAGCGGTACATGAAGTGCGGGATCGGCATCTGCGATGCGTGTTCGCTGGACGACCAGCTCGTCTGCGTGGATGGCCCGATCTTCACGGCGGAACAGCTCGGGGGGTTCGAGGAGTTCGGCAAGTTTCGGCGGGACAAGAGCGGCCGACGGATTCCCGCATGAGCGACCCGCGACAAGGATAAGACCAGAAGGGCGTTGCCCGCCGCATGCCCGACGCCGAGGTCGATGCGCTCGCGAAGGAAGTCGTCGAGTGGTACGTCGAGTGGAACCCGATCTTCGCGACCTATGTCGGGATTCACGACCACGATCATCGCTTGCCCCTCGGAACGCGCGAAGCGGAACTCGAAGAGCGGGGCCGCATCAAGGACTTCCTGCGTCGTCTCGAGGCGATCGACCGGAAGGGGCTCTCCCCCGGGAAGCGCGTGGATTGGGGGAACCTGCGCAACGTCTTCCGGCTGTGGATTTTCGAGTCTGAGGAGATCGGGACGTGGCAGTCGATGCCGAGGGGCGCGCAGACCGTCGGAGACGCGCTGTTCCCGCTGTTCATGCGCTCCTTCGCTCCGCTCCCGCGGCGCCTCGAGAGCATCACCGGACGGCTCGAACGCTCGCCGGACTTTCTGAAGGAAACGAAAGGACGAATCCGAACCCCGATCAAGATCTTTTCCGAGATCTCGCTCGAGGCGACGCAACGGCTGCCCGGCTTTCTGAAGGTGATCGAGGCGACCGGGAAGGAGGCGCTCGCCGGCTCCGACCGCGCGCGCCTGGAAGAGGCGGTGGCGAAGACCGGAGTGGTGCTCGACGACTACGCCAAATGGATCGGCTCCGACGTGCTGCCGAAATCAAAGGACAAGGTCGGCATCGGCGCCGCGAAATTCCGAAAGCTCGTCCGCCTTCGGGAGCTCGGCTTGACGGTCGACGAAATCTATGCGGTCGGCAAGAAGTACCTCCGCGAGAGTAAGAAAGCCCTCATCCGCGTGGCGAATGAGATCAAGCCCGGCGCTTCGGTTGAAGAAGCCAAAGAAATCGTGAAGTCCGATCATCCCGCACGCTTCGAAGAGGCGCTCACTTTCACCGCGAAAGTGATGTCGGATTCGAAGGCGTTCGTCCGCGCGCACGACCTCGCCACGATCCCGCCCAACGAGGACCTCACGGTGATCGAGACGCCGTCGTACCTCCGTCACGTGATTCCGTTCGCGGCGTACAACGCGCCGGCGCGGTTCGAGGCCCACAAGCAAGGTTTCTACATGGTGACGCCCGTCGAAGACAAGCCCGAGATGCTGCGGGAATTCTCCTATCCGGGGGTGAGGAACACCGCGGTCCACGAAGGCTATCCGGGACACCACCTCCAGCTCACCTGCGCGAGCCTGAATCCGTCGTACGCGCGCGTCCTCGCCGACGCGACGGAGACGATCGAAGGGTGGGCCCATTACTGTGAGGACATGATGAAAGACGCCGGATTCAGCGCCGACCCGAAGACGAAACTCGTGCAACTCCTCGACCAGATCTGGCGAGCCTGCCGGATTCTGATCGACGTCGACCTGCACAGTGGCAAGATGACGTTCGACGAGGCCGTCGACGTCCTCGTGCGCGAGGCCGGCATGGAGCGCCCCGGCGCGGTCGCCGAGGTGAAGCGGTACACGTACAATCCTGCGTACCAGCTGTCGTACTTGATCGGCAAATATCTGATCGTACAGCTGCGCAAGGACGTCAAGAAGCGGCTCGGCAAGTCCTATTCGGACAAGTTGTTCCATGACACGATCTTGTATTCGGGTTCGCTGCCGATGACGTACATGCGAGAAATCTTCGAGCACAAGGTCAAGGAACTCGTCAAGCTGAAGAAGGTTGGACTCTAGTCAGGTGGCGTCCTCAGCGGACCGGACGCACGCCGAGCCCGATATCTTGATATCCGGCATCTGGCATCGTGCGCAGGCGGAGTTGGAGAACGGATGAAAGACGTGAACTCGATCGCGAAGAGGGCCATGGAATACAAGGAGAAAGGCCTCTCCGAGAAGGAGATCGCGGACGAGTTGCACCTCTCTCCCGAGACCGTCACCTGGCTCCTGACCCGCGGGATCAAGGGGGGAGAGGCGCCGAAAGACGTGAAGATCGGCTGGCGGTCCGTCGGGGTCTACGGGAACCGCATCGGGTTCATGGCCGCGGCGATGTCGGACATCGCCCTCGAGGAGCTCGAGAAGCGGCAGATGGACGCGGATTCGGTCGTCGGCGTCGCAATCAACGGGATCCCGCTCGCAGCGTTGATCAGCGAAGAGCTGGGGAAAGAGCTGATCGTCTATCGGCCGAGCGAGGAGCGGCACGGCAAAGGCGGGGCCTTTTCGTCCAACTACGCCTCCCCGCAGGGGAAGAAGGTGCTCATCGTGGACGACGTCGTCTCGACCGGTGACACAATCAAGGCGGCGATCACGGACGTCCACGAATCGGGCGGCACCGCGGTTTTGGCGGTCGTCCTCGTCAACAAGACGGCTCACGACGAACTCGCAGGCGTGCCACTGCGCGCGCTGATTCGAGCACGGTCGATCTAAAGTGGCCTCGGCAGCGATGATTCGCGCTTCGCGGGGTCCGAGGGAAACGTAACCGTTAAGCCTCGGAACGCCACTTATTGAACTCGCGGAGGAGGCGAGTCGTGTGTGGCGACACAAGTGGAGCGCCCGGCGCCGGTGGTCGTTCGTCGAGGTCGTCGGCCCGCTCATCCTCTTGGGGCTGTTCCTCGAATTCCTCTTCCTGTTCGTCCTGAAGACCGCGGCCGTCCAATGGCTCCTGATTCTGCCGGCGGTCGCTACGCTCCTCGGTCTCATGTGGCTCGTGAGCCGCGAGCCCGCAAACCTTTAGGCCCCTCCGCAGTTGTGCGTCGCGGTGGAACGCGCTGACGCACTGGTACGATGACCTCCTCGTCGACGCGAAGGCGTATGTCGGCGAGAAGCGGGACCTCGTCATCAATGCCGGCCTGAGCGTCAGCGGACTCCAACATGTGGGGCGGCTCCGCGGCGAGATCACGCTCTCCCAGCTCCTGACCCGGAGTTTTCGGGACCTGGGTCAGAACGCGGTCCAGAGTTTGGTCCTCTACACGCTCATCGATGTCCCGGATCCGCTCGGTTGCCACGCGAACTGGGTCGAACACTTCTGGCAAGATTTCGGCGGGGTGCTGGACCGGTTCGCGCCCGGTGTCCGGATCGTGACGACCACGGACACGTATCGCAATCCCGAGATGCAGGCGCTCGTCCGCGATTTGGCCCCGCGGGCGGAAGAGGTCCGCGCCGTCGTCAACAAGTACCGGGCCCGCCACCCGTACCCGGCAGGATGGATTCCCTTCGAGGCGTTCTGCGAGAAATGCGGGACGATCGGCGCGACGACGACCGCGATTGATGGCATGTCGGCCTCCTATCGCTGCGAGCGATGCGGGCATCGCGGCAAGTCCTCGATCGAGAAAGGGAAACTGAACTGGCGGCTCGAGTGGCCCGCCCTTTGGAAGGTCTACCGCGTGGACATCGAACCGTTCGGGAAGGACCACGCAACCCCGGGTGGCTCGCGCGATTCCTGCGCGGAGATCGCAGAGACGATCATGCACTTCCGGCCCCCGATGGGCATTCCGTATGAATGGGTCGGGATCGCCGACCGCGGGAAAGATCTGGGCGACATGGGCTCGTCGGACTTCCTCGGCTTCACGCCAGCCCAATGGGTGGAGGTCGGAGACGCCGAGGTCTTGCGGTACATCTACGCCTTCAATCCGATCGCGCGGCGCGTGGTCCTCGACCTGTATCGCGTCGACACATACCACGATACCTTCGACCGCGCCGAAGACGCGTTCTATTCGTCCGACCGGGAAGGCGATGAGGACGACCAGGCTCGGTCGTACGAGCTCGCGTACCTCGCGCCAGTGCCGAAGGAGCAGCCCTTCGCACTCTCGTACCGTCATGCGGCGTTCTTGTCGCAAATCAGCCCTGAATCGGGTCGGCTCGAGTGGTGTCTGAAACGGATGCGCGACACCGGGATGCTGACCCGCGTCCCGACGGAAGGCGAGCGCGCGCGGATCGGGAGACGCCTCACACAGTCCCGCGTCTGGGTGGAGAAGTACGCACCGGAGAATCGCGTGAAGCTCCTTGAATCCCTGCCGCGCGAAGTCAGGTCGCAGCTCGATGCGGACGATCGTTCGGCGTTGCGATTGTATGCGACCCGCGCCGCCGCCGTTCCTTGGAACGAGGAGTCGATCAAAGAGTCGATGGTCGTGCTCACGAAGAAAGGGGGCCTCCCGGTCGAGACCGGCCGATTCTTCCGCGACCTCTACTTGATCTTGCTCGGGTCGGAGATGGGTCCTCGGGCCGCGCCGTTCCTCGCCGTGCTGGAGAAGGACTGGGTCTTGCGCCGACTCAACGAAGCGGTCCAGTAAGAAAAGTCAATATACGCCCTCTCCGTTGAATCGCGATTGCAGCCCCGTGGTCTAGCGGCCAATCGTGACCGCGATGCGGTCGCGGGCCAGTGATTCGAGGCTCTGGATCGGCCGAAGACGCCGAGGAGAGACCTCGCGACGGCAGTTCGAATCTGCCCGGGGCTATCTCCTATTCCGCCAGGATCGAAACCGCGTTCGGCACGACCGAAAAGCGCAATGGATGGCGGCCGATGCATTCGCCATCGAGGTCGATCATCTCCTCCGCCGCGTGGATCGTCACCTCGCGGCACCGGAACGTCGTGACCTCAGCCAACGATACGTGCTCGCCGCGCCGCAGGGCGGGCAGGTTCCGTCGGGCCACTTTGAAATCGATGTCTCCGAAGATGACCACGTCCAACAAGCCGTCCGCGAGGTCCGCGGCGGGGGCCGGCATCAGGCCCGCTCCGAAATACCGGCCGTTCGCGACAACAAAGTCGTTGACGACGACTTCTTTCGAAGGGCCGCCGTCCGCTTCGTAGACCACGTGGGTGTTTCGGTACCGGGGAAGCGTCCGGAGAATCGCGAATACGAAGGTGAGGCGGCCGCCAAGGATCTTGGAGGAGCGGTTCACGCGATCGACCACCGCTCCACCCGAGCCGAATTCGGCGACGTTGACGAAGTAGCGTTTCCTTCGAGTGCCGGCGTCGAGGAACTCACAGAGGCCCGCATCGATCGTCTGAGGTTGCCGCTCCCGGATGCACCGAGCGAGGGCCGCCGGCGTGGCCGGGACCGGGAGCGTCCTGACGAAATCGGCGCCCGTCCCGACCGAGAACACCGCGAGACACGCATCCGCGTTCCGGGCGGTTTCCCGGTGTCCCAGGTAACCGTTGACGACCTCATTGAACGTCCCGTCCCCGCCGACCGAGACGATCGTCGTGGCGCCGTCGCCCAAGGCTGCGCGCGTGTGGTGCGCAGCATGGCCGGCACGGTCGGTCGTCCGGACGGCGAACCCGGGGCCGAGCTCACGGCGGAACGCGCGTTCATAGGTCTTCCAGCGACGGCGCATCCGACCGTTCGCGGAGGCCGGATTGACGATGAAGACGATGTCAGCCGCCATGGTCGACCCGAAATCCCTGATGGGCTCGTACGAGGTCTTCGTAGGCGCGGATTTCCCGCCCGGTCCTCGTGGAATCCCATCCGAGGATTCCCCCGATCCGCTCCGCCACCGCTCCCGCAACATGCATGCCTTGGTCCGGCGTCTCGTAGAACAAGCCCAGCCGACGGACGAGCACGTCACCGAGAGTCATCGCCATCTCCTCATGGACCGCGATCTCGACCTCGACCCACGTGTGCGGCCGCGCCGGCACGAGGCGTTCCGTGGCGGAGGGCGCACCGAGGTGACGTTGCACTTGTTCGGCCGCATACCGACCTTGGAGATGGAGGGCCGTCTCCTCGTCGAACCCGAGATCCGTGAACTCTTCCAGCGGACGCATGGGGGGGCCCAGCAGCCGATCCCGCGTGACGATCGCCTGCGGCCGACCGAGACGATGGGCAAGAAGTCCACCGACCTCTTCCGCCATCGATCGATGGGTCGTCAGCTTGCCTCCGGTCACCGAGATCAAGCCATCGCGGTCCTCGAAGATCACGTGATCCCGCGAGATGTCCGATTCGGCCTTCGCGCGGCCTCTGCGCAGCAGGGGACGCAAGCCCGCGTAGGCGCTCACCACGTCATCGGGAACCAGGTGGGCGCTCGGGAACGTTTCATTCACGGTGTCCAAGAGATACGCGACGTCTCCTGCATCCGGGACCACCCGGTTCGGATCGCCGTGGAAGTCGGTGTCCGTCGTCCCGACGAGGGCCAGGTCGTCCCACGGGAGAACGAACACGACCCGACCGTCTCTCTTGGCGGTGAGGGCGAGTGCGTGTCGGTTCCCGATTTTCGAGCGCGGGACGAAGATGTGAGTGCCTTTCGTCGGACGGATTGTGGGCATCAATCCGCCGGTCCGCAGGTCGTCCAGCCAGACCCCGGTCGCATTCACAACAGACCGCGATGAGGCCGTGAACGAACCGCCCGTCATCGCATCCTGGAGGTGCGCGCCCACGACGCGATCTTCCTTCCGGACGAGACCCTGGACCTGAATGTGATTCGCAACGATTGCTCCGGCCTTGGCGGCATCTTGGACGACCGCGAGGACGAGTCGAGAATCGTCGGTGCCCGCATCGTAATACAGTCCGGCTCCCGCGAGTCTCTCGGCGGCGATCTGGGGCTCGTGCTCCCGTGCCTCTTGTGGCGAGAGCCACGAGCGGCGGGGCAGCGTCTTCTCGCGCGAAAGGAAATCGTACAGGAAGAGGCCGAACCGCAACAGAAGACGTCCCGGACCGCGGTCCACGTATGACGGGATGAGGAAGGGGAGCGGATGGACGAGTCCCGGCGCATTGCGCAGCAACAGGTCCCGTTCACGAACGGCGCGTCGCACGAGCCCGAATCGATAGTTCCGGAGATAGCGAAGGCCTCCGTGGACGAGGCGCGACGTCTTGCCGCTTGTCCCGGCCGCGAAATCGCCCCGGTCGACCAGCGCCGTGGCGAGACCGCGGCACGCCGCGTCCCGCGCGACCCCGGCCCCAACGATCCCGGCTCCGACGACGAGGACCTCGAGCGGTTCGTCCCGCATCCGCTGCAGGTTCGCCGCCCGGGTCCGAGCCGAGAACTCGGTCACGCCGATCCCATCACGAGGGTCCCCGGATTCATGATGCCGTCCGGGTCGAGCTCCCGCTTCAGGGCCCGCAACACGACGAGCCCGTCCTCACCGATGACCCGGGACAGGTAGGGCGCGTGATCCTCGCCGATCCCGTGATGGTGGCTCAACGCCGCGCCGGCGTCCAGAACGGCTTCGGTGACGGCGGCCTTGATGCCTTCCCACTGTTCGATCTCGTGGCCCTCCCGCTGCGGCGCGAGGAACGTGTAGTACAGCGAGGCGCCGTCCGGATACGCGTGGGACACGTGACACAGGACGAGGCCCGCGGTCCCGTCCTTCCACAGGGCCTCTTGCAGCGCCTTCTTCGCGTGGTCGTACACCGCCAGGAGGTCCGACCATCGAGCCGCGGTCTCGACCGTGTCGACGAGGATGCCGTGATCGAGGAGCGAGTCCCGCAAATACGGCAGTTCGAAGCGCTCATGGGACCACCGCTCCGCCGGCCCGGAGCCGAGGCTCGTCGAGTTCGCCCGGGCGTGCCGAAGGGCCACGCGACGTCGGTGGGTTACCCGTTCCTTCGTACCTTCGAAGCCCATGAGGAGGAGAGACCCCTCCGCGAGTCGACGTCCCGCGATGCCATCGGCGTCGGGTGCGATCCCTTCGCCGGCCGCCGCGAACTTCGTCTCTTCGCTGTCCGCGAGGTACGCCATGTCCGGCAGGCCGTCCTCCCGCGCCATCCCTCGAAGGGCCGCCACCCCGTCGGCGAAGCTCGAGAACAACCGCGATTCGAATCGTCGCACGAGAGGCAACGGCTGGACGCGGAGCGTCGCCTGCGTGATCACCCCGAGGGCGCCCTCCGAGCCGAGGACGAGTTCCTTCAGGCTCGGGCCGTGCGATTCCTTCGGCACGGACCGGACCTCGAGGACGCGCGCGGGCGAGACGAGTCGCACTCCGACGACGAGGTCCTCGATGCTCCCGTATCGGTTCGAATGGGAGCCGGACGCCCGCATCGCGATCCATCCCCCGACCGTCGAGAACTCCCACGATTGCGGGAAGTGCCCGAGCGTGAGGCCCTTCGCGTTCAAGGCTTCCTCGAGGGGCGGTCCTCGGATTCCCGCCTCGACGGTCGCGAGGCCCGATTCGATGTCGATCGCGAGGACCCGCCGGAGGCGGCGCAGGTCCATGACGATCGTCGCCGCGAACTGCGCATGGACATCGAGGCCACCGACCACGTTCGTGCCGCCGCCGAACGGGATCACCGCGTAGCGGCGCCTTCCTGCGAACTCCAGGAGACGCGGGACCGAGTCCTCGTCTTCGGGGTAGACGACGAGATCGGGGACGTGGTCGAGGCGCGCGGTCCGGAGGCGAACGAGATCCTTGTACCCTCTTCCGGTGGCGTGCGTCACGCGCGCGACGTTATCGCTCGCGAGATTCCCCTCGCCGACGATGACCTGGATGTCTGCGAGGTCCTGGCTCGACAGTCTCGACGGCGGGACCTCGATCTGGTCGAACGACGCGACGGGACGCCGAACGGAGAGATCGACGTCCAGGCGATGTCCGAGATACGCCGCCAGGGCAGGACGGCTCTCGAGCCGCAGGACTTTGTCTTCCCAACCCCATCCCCACCACTTCGTCGGCCGCGCTTCCAACGCCCGCGCGAAGCGGATGGGCCGATAAAGACGTTCCTCTGGAATTGCGCGCGGCACTCTCCCAAAGGATTAAAGACGGCGCTACGATGGGGCCGCACCGGGAGGGGACGGGCACGATCGTGAGCCGGGAAGGGATCCTGAAAGTCCTGGAAGCGTACGATCCGTCCGCGATTCGCATTGCGACGATCGGCTCGCACTCGGCCCTCGATGTCTGCGACGGAGCCGTCGAGGAAGGGTTCTCGACCCTCGTAATCTGCGAAAAGGGCCGGTCGACACCGTATGCGAGATTCTTCCGCACGACGCGGGACAAGGAAGGCCGTGCGGTCCGCGGCATGGTGGACGAGGCGATCATCCTTTCGAAGTTCCAGGAAGTGCTCGACGAGAAGATGCAGGACCGCCTCCGCAAGGCGAACGCAGTCTTCATCCCGAATCGCTCCTTCACCTCGTATTGCGATCTCGACGCGATCGAGCGCTCGTTCCAGGTCCCGTTGTTCGGGAGCCGGAGCCTGCTCCGGACGGAGGAGCGCGAGGAGGAGCGGAGCTACTACTGGATCCTCGAGAAGGCCCGGTTGCCGGCGCCGGAGAAGATCGAGGACCCGAAGGAGATCGACGGCCTCGTGATCGTGAAGCTGCATCACAAGGTCAAGAAACTCGAGCGCGGCTTCTTCACCGCCGCGAGCTACAAGGAGTACAAGACGAAGTCCGAGGCCCTCCTGAAACAGGGCGTCATCTCGGCGCGGGACCTGGCCAAGGCCCGGATCGAGCGATACATCATCGGACCGATCTTCAACTTCGATTTCTTCTATTCCCCGATCGAGGCGCAGGCGGAGAAGCTCGAGCTCCTCGGGGTGGACTGGCGGTTCGAGACGTCTTTGGACGGACACGTGCGACTGCCGGCCGATCAGCAGATGACGCTCGCCGAGGCCCAGCGCATTCCCGAATACGTCGTCGTCGGACACAACACGGCGACCCTCCGGGAGTCCAGCCTCGCGGCGGTCTTCGACATCGCCGAACGGTACGTCCGGGCGACGCAGGAACACTTCCGACCGGGGATCATCGGACCGTTCACCCTCCAGACCGCGGTCGACAAAGACCTGAAGTTCTGGGTCTACGACGTGGCGCCTCGTATCGGCGGCGGGACGAACGTCCACATGTCGATGGGCCACCCGTACGGGAACTCGCTCTGGCGCCGTCCGATGAGTACGGGGCGACGGATCGCGATGGAGATCCGGCGGGGCGTCGAAAGCGGTCGGCTCGACGAGATCGTGACGTGACCGATTCCTTGGGTTACGACCGCCGACCTTCCACTAGGGCCCGAAGGCGGTCCAGGATGTCGTCGTCCTCCGCGGCCATCATGCGGTTCATCATCCCGGTCATCAAGCGCATCAGGCCTCTGCCCCACATCTGGGCTTCGTAGGTGACCTCGGTCCCTGCGGAGTTCGGCGCGAGGCGGAAACTCAAATCGCCCTTCATCGCCTTCGCCTCGACGTGGAGCCCGAGTCTCGACGGCGGCTCGAACGACGAGACGGTGAGCGTCGATTGCATCATGCGCTTCCCGGCCTTCCGGGTCTCCTGCCAGTACGTGCCGAGGCGGAACGGACCGGGGCTGACGCCGTCGACTCGCTGAATCGCGGGCATCCATTGTCGGGAAGCACCGAGGTCCGATAGCACGGAGAACACGCGCTCCGGACTCGCAGCGATCATCGCGGTTCGGGTGAAAGCCGTGAATCGGCCAGAGAGAAGCGCGCTAATAAAGGAAGCGGCCGGCCCGGTTTGTCAACCGCGTCGGAGCCGACGAACCTTGATATCTCCACCGTCCATCCGTCGTGCGTCAGAAGGGCCGACCGAGGATGCTGGATGCACTGCTCCTCTGGTTGGGCGCGATTGCCGTCGGCTTCGTCCTGCTCAACCAGGGCGCGAAATTCCTGACCGACAACGCGACGCGGATCGCCGGCCGAATCGGCCGTAGCCGCTTCGTGGTCGGCGCGCTGTTCGTGTCCACGCTGTCCGCCCTCCCGGAGCTGCTCGTCAGCGGCATCGCCGCGGGCGAGGGGAGCCCGGACATCGCCCTGGGCAACGCGCTCGCCTCGACGGTCGTCACGGTCGCGTTCGTGATCGGCGTGAGCGCGCTCGTGCGGCCCATCAAAACGTCCCGCGAGATCGTCCTCCGGGATGCGGTCTTCCTGGCGATCGTCACCGTGGTCGCCGCGACCATGCTCCTGGATGGGAACCTCACCCAATACGAAGGGGTCGCCCTCATCGCGTTGTTCGTGCCGTACGTCCTGAACCTCGCGATCTCCCAGCGGACGGGACCCGCGGAGGAGATCCGGGAACGGATTGAGGACCTGGAGATCGGCCTCGCCTTCACCGGTTGGATTTTCGGCCGGAAAGTCGTGGTCCGGGCGGGCCTCAAGTGGCTCGTCTTCGGCATCCTCTGGTCGGTGATGGGTGCCCAATTCCTAGTCCAAGGTGCGATCGGCCTGTCGAACGCGATGGGCCTGAATCCCTGGTTCATCGGAATCACCGTCGTCGCGCTTGGGACCTCGTTGCCCGATATCGCAGCCGCGTGGCACGCGACGCGCCTCGGCTACACGGACCTCGTCCTCGGGGAGGGGATCGGCGCGAGCGTCGTGACGACCCTGTTGACGCTCGGCATGATCGGGATCCTGCGGCCCGCGTCCCACTCCGTCGAACTCCTGCTTCCGGTCGTCGGCGCGATGGTCTTCACCGCGTTCCTCCTCCTCGCACTGATGCTAGGAGGTTGGCGGATCACATCGCGTTCGGGCGCGGTGCTCGCATCGAGCTACTTCGCGATGGTGGCGTTAAACATCCTCTGGATCCGCGGCTTTCCCTAATCAGTAGACCGCGCCGCATCGGACGCAGGCGAGCTTGCCGTCCCCGCGGGTGACGAGCTGTCCCCCACAGGCGGTGCAGAACTTCATCTCTTTCACGAGGCGGCCTTGTTCGTCCCACTGGTGTTGCGGCCACGTGCTCGGAGCCGGCGCGGCGCCGGGCCACCCGCTTCCTTGTGCGGCGGAGGCCGCTTGCGCGCTCCCGGGCGCGGGTGGCGGATTCGTCCGCGGCGGCGCCTGCGGCATCGTCATCGGGTACGGACCGGCGTGTTGCATCATGCGGAACTGTTCTTCCATGTACGCGCCCTGGTCCACTCGGGTGACGGTCGTGCGAGCGATGCGGTCGAAGAGGCGCTGGCGCGGATCGCCCTGCGTCACGCCGCCGGCGACGAGATCCACTAGGAACAGGAGCCAATAGATCTTCGAAATGTTTCGGACGAGGCAGTGCATGATGTCCAGGTTGCCATCGATCGCGACGACCCGGAGGCTGAGCAGCCGCTTGCCGATCGTGGCGCCGAGCACCGTTTCGAGGAGCATCGAGTACAGGAGCCAGACGATGCCATACAAGAACGGGGCCACGTACCACGCCAGGGACACAAAGCCCAAGGGGAGCGCGAAGAGCAAATAGATGACCGCGACGACAATCGCGTCGATGAGCGCCGCGAAGAACCGGCGGATCCAGTGCTCCTGCAGGGCCGGATTATGTCCGATCAGGTCAATGGCCGAAGGCATGACTCACCCATCCGGAGGCGACGATATCCTACAGGCCTTCATAAGAGTATCGGGAGATTCACGGGAGAATAATATTCGGTCCACCGATTGAAAATCAGTCGGGCGAGTCCGCGGGCGTTTGTGACGGCAATTCCTCTTCGACGCGATGCGACCGCCGCAGGAATTCCCCGGGGACCTCCTTCGACGTGTAGACGGTCTTCCCGGCCTTGTGGATCACGACGCCGGACGAGCGGGCGGTCTTCGCATCGATCTCGAGGATCACGGGTTGCGCGATTCGGACGCGACCCGCCTCGAGGGCGGCTTCGAACGTCGCGCTAAGGTGGACCATCTTCCGGTCCGACGGTCGGAGACCCGCCTCCATGAGGAGATGGCTCTCTTCTTCCGTCGTCGGATAGAACAGGACGTCCGGGATCCCTTCGGTCGGCAGATCGAGGTCGATGTCCTTCGAGTGGCCGTATGTCGCGCGCATCTTTCCGTCCTCGAATTGGTAGCGGCCCTTCGGGTCGGTTTCGATCAACCCGACGACGTGATGCTGGCGGACGAAGCGGAATCGGCGGTTGCGAATCTGCACGGCGGTCAGGAAGTCTCGCAGGTCCACCCAACCGTGCGCGTCCATCTCGAGGCCGTACCGCTCCGGAAAGTGCCGCAACACGCCGGCCATCGTGCGGCCAAGGAGTTCGACCTCCTCGTCGTTGAGGAGGAACTTGCCTTCGCTGCCGCAGTGCGGGCACAACTCTTCCCGGAAATAGCCGTGAGAACGACATTCCTTGAGCATGCGTCCCCTCCCTTAGGCCGTTGGTATTCGCCCACGGCTTATCAACTTTCGTCCTCCCGGTCCGCCGGGAGGTCCGCCTCCCTCACGATACGTAGGCCGTGCGCCTCCAATTGTTCTTCGTACGTTCGGACCTCCGGTTTGGAAAGACTTTTGCGGTGAATGTACGCGAGGGTCGCACCGTCGGTCCGCTCGACCGCCTGATCGATCACCTTCGAGGACGGCCCTTCGAGCGCATATGCCGCGAGGAGATGTCCGAAAGCAATCCGTCGTACGAGAGCGAGGTCCGTCTGCCGCGGGACATAGTGGCCGCCGCCGAGGCCGATCGCGATCGGCGCGTCGACCGGCTCGAGCGCGAGGAGCACCCGCGCAATGGCCCGCGAGGCAGCGAGGTCCGTCCACTCCGTCTCGGTGCTGCCTTGCTCGATGTAGAACGTCGGCGCTGTCAGAAACGGACCGTGATGCGTCGCCTCGAACGTCACGTCGTAGGAGAGGCCTCTCGCCTCCCGACGCAGGCCTCGCAGCGCCGCGGTCATCCATCGGGGCGCGGACGGCACCAGAGTCTCGGGTTGCCCACCGAATTCGGCCCCGCGAGGATTCCCGATCGGGTGAACCGCGAGGCTCGGCCTCCGACTTTCCGAGACATGCTTCGACAGGTAGACGACGAGCTCCACAGATTGTCCAAACGCATCTTCTAGGTCGTGATCGAAGTGGTCCCGGTACAAGTGGTGCTCGGGGATTGTGACGAGCCTGGTGTCCCGCCACCGCCACGACGCCAGCCCACCGAACGTCCCGTCCGACTGCCACGGTGCGAGGGCGAGGAGGGCGTCGCGCTGATTGCGGCTCGCCTCGTCCGCCTCCGAGGCCACGAAGACCCGCACGGTTGTGAGAAGGACTGCGCGGCCAAGGTCTTTCCTCTGGTGGCTCGCGCACAAGCTTTATGTGCGTCGCTCCGGTACGCCGGCGGGAGGCCATGGTAACGGTCACCTTCGTCTCCTCCGTACAAGGCTATCAGGAAGGTCGCGTGGCGGAGATCGTGAAGCGCCTCCGGACCGATCATCCGGAGTGGAAGGTGGACGTCCTCCCTCCGGACACGAGCAAAGCCCTTTTGGCCACATACAAGCTCCAGTTCGGTCCCGCGATCCTGGTGAACGAGCGAATCGAGTTCGTCGGCGTGCCGCGATACCGGATGCTCGTCGAGCGGATCGCGATGGTGGCCGGGGGAAAAATCTCTCCCCGGACCGCTCAGCCTCCGACACCCGCGACCCCGGCGGCGGGTGGGGCGGCGAAACCGGCGGCACCGGCTAGGCCGCCGCCGGCACCGGAACAGAAACCGTCCCCCTGATCCCCCCGACGTCCGGGGGGCGCTTTCCACTGGAGAATCGGACTCGTCGCGAAAACTATATGAAATCTCTCAACCATTAATTCCACGGGGTTGAAGAGAGGGGACCGCGCGCTCCGCGATTGCGGTCCGAATCAGGGAAGGAAGGATTCCCCAATGGGTGTCGAGGACGAGTTCGAGGAGACGCGCCGCGCGATACATCGCATGCTCAAGGATGCGTTCGAGGGGAAGCTCGGTGTCTTCCGAGAGCCGTTCATCTACGGATTCACGACGCGGTCCCGCGAAGCCCGCACCGAGACCGCGCGGCCCGCGCTCGAGGGAGAGGAGATCCGCACACGGGATCCCCTCGTCGACGTGATCTTGACGGAGTCCGCGATCTTCCTGACCGCGGAGATGCCCGGCGTCACCCGGGAAGGCGTCCGCGTGCGCCTCGAGGAGGGCCAGCTGGTCCTCGAGGGGGAAGGGGACCGCCAGTACTTCACGAAGGTCGACCTCCCGATCGACGCGGACCGCGACACGCTGAAGTACACCTATACCAATGGCGTCCTCGACGTGGTCATCGCCCGAAACCGGTCCGTCGTGTGAATCGGGTCCTTCGGGCGGGGGACGGGAGGTGTCCGAATTCCTTCCGAGGACAAGGACGATCGGAAGTTGCGGCGACTTCGACGCATCGAGGCGGGCTACCGCGCGGAGATCCGTCGGGCCCAGCAGAGCCTGAAAGGGGCCACGGTGGACCGCGTCAAGGCGGAGCGGAAGTTCGAGAAGATCCGCGCGAAACTCGAGGCGAAGATCGACAAGGTCCAACCGAAGATCAAGGCGCTCACGAACCTGAAGGCGGGGCGGAAGGCGTGAGGCCGCGAAGGCTTTGAGTCCTCCCGCCCTTGCCGGCGCGTGGCCGGTCCGGACGAGGAGCGCGCCGAGCTTCTGACGAGGGCGGCCTCCGAGGTCCGAGCCTGCACGTTGTGCCGCCTTCATGAAGGGCGGAACCTCGCGGTCCCCGGAGTCGGACCGCTCGACGCCGCCGTGTTCCTGATCGGCGAGGCGCCGGGCCGGGAGGAAGATGCCCGCGGCGAGCCGTTCGTCGGGTCCGCGGGGAAGATCCTCGACAAAGCGCTGGCGGCTGCGCGGCTCCCCCGCCGCTCGGTGTTCATCACGAACGTCGTGAAGTGCAGGCCACCCGCGAACCGAGGACCTCGTTCGGATGAGATCGAGACCTGTCGTCCGTACCTGATGACGCAGATCGCCGCGGTGCGTCCCAAGGTTTTGGTGACGCTCGGATCCACCGCGTTGAAGGGCTTGCTCGGGACCGGGGTCGAGCTGAAAGACGCGCGCGGGAAGACGCTCGCCTTCGGGGACATCCCCGTCCTCCCGACGTACCATCCGGCGGCGATCCTGTACAATCGGCGGCTCGAGCCGACCCTGCGGAGCGATCTTCGGAAGGCGGCGAAAGTGGGGGCGGCCAAGCGCGCGCGCATTCGAAGCGGCCCTCCGCGCAAGGGCAAACCGACGAAACCGACCGCGTCCAGCGGGGCGGTGGTCGTCGGGCCGGGGGAACGGATCTTGCTTCTGAGGCGCGAGGACGAGGACATCTGGTGCCTCCCGAAGGGAACCGTCGAGCCCGGGGAGAGCCTCGAGCAGACGGCGGTCCGCGAGGTCCAGGAGGAGACCGGACTCCGCGTGCGGCTCCTGCGGCCGATCCACGAAGTTCGCTATTCGTTCTTCTGGCCTCCGGGCGGCGTGAATTACGACAAGACCGTGACGTACTTTCTGGCGGAACCGATCGGGGGACGGCTCGAACCCGAGCCCGGGTTCGATGAGGTGCGCTGGGTCTCCCGCGAAGAAGCGATGCGCCTCCTGCATTGGAAGAACGACAAAGAGGTCGTCGACCGCGCCTTCCAGGCCATGCAGACCCTGCGCCGCTAGCGGACGAACTCCCGGATTTTCTCGAGCGGCCAGGTGTTCAGGACGTCCGCCGGGGTGAGCCACGCTCGCCGGGCCGTGCCGACTCCGAACCGCATCCACGTGAGGTTGGCGCTCGCATGGCTGTCCGTGTCGACGGAGAGGGTGCAACCGGCGTTCTTCGCGGCGCGGGCCTGCGGCGAATTCAGGTCCATCCGCCGCGGATCCGCATCCATCTCGATCGCGGTCCCGGCTCGCGCGCACGCCTTGAACACCGCGTCGAGGTCCAGTTCAATCGGTCCGCGCCAGCCGATCTGCCGAGTCGTCGGATGGCCGAGGATGTCCACGTTTGGGTTCTCGGCTGCCGCGACGAGCCGCGCGGTCTGCGCCTCCCGCGGCAGGGTGAAGCGGGAGTGGACGGACGCGATCACGAAGTCGAGCTCCTTCAACACCTCGTCGGGATAGTCCATCTCGCCGCCGTCGAGGATGTCGCACTCGGTCCCCAGGAGGACCGTGAAGCCTTTCGAGTTCCGGTTCAGCGCACGAACGCGATCGCGCCGCGCGAGCGCTTGGTCCGCCGTCATTCCTCCCGCGACGGTCGCGGAGACCGAGTGATCCGAGATCCCGACGAAGGAGTAGCCGCGATGGCGGGCCGCGTCGACCATCGCCTCGAGCGGCTCGGTGCCGTCGGTCGCGTCCGTGTGCACGTGGAAGTCGCCGCGGATGTCGGAGAGCTCGACGAGCTTCGGCAGGCGATTGGTCGCCGCGAGGTCGATCTCGCCCTGGTCCTCCCGCATCTCCGGAGGGATCCATGCGAGGTCGAGGCACGAGTACATGCTCTCCTCGGTCTCCCCCGCGATCCGCTTCTCGTCCCGGAACGCGCCGTACTCATTCATCTTCACGCCGCGCCGCTCGGCCATCGTCCGCAAACGGATGTTGTGGTCCTTGGAACCCGTGAAGTATTGCAGCCCCGCGCCCCAGCTATCCGGATCGAGGATGCGCAAGTCCACCTGGATCGTGCGAGGCGAACCTTCGTAGTCGTGGTACGCGAGGCGGATCACGACCTTTGTCTCCCCGGACGCGAGGACTTCGACGACGCCCGGAAGACGCTCGAACGCCGCCCCGGCCGCGGCGCGGTTCTTCGCGACCGCCAGGATGTCGACGTCGCCCACCGTTTCCCTCATCCGTCGGAACGAGCCGGCGGCTTCGATGCGTTCGACGGTCTTGCTGGCCTTCATCCCCTCCGTGATCGCGTCCACGACCCGCGCCGCGTCGACGAGGAAGGCCCGCGCCTGCCCCTCCTTGACGAGCTCGATTGCCCGCACGAGGTTCTCTTCGGTCTTCTCCCCGAACCCTTTGACGCGCCGCAGCAGATGCTTCTCCGCCGCCGCCTTCAGCGTGTCCAGATCCGTGATGCCAAGCTGCTGCCACAGGATCTTGACCTTCTTCGGTCCAAGGCCGCGAACCTTGAGCAGGTCGAGGACGCCCGGCGGGAACTTCGCCCGGAGCTCCTCGTGGTACGTGATTCGACCGGTCGTCACGTACTCTGTGATCTTTTCCGCCAAGGCGGCGCCGATGCCGGGGATCTGATCGACCCGCCCCGCTCGCACGAGGTCCTCCACGTTCTCCGTCAGCGATTCGAGTTGCCGCGCGGCCCTTTGGTACGACAGGACGCGGAACGTGTCCTCGCCGAGGATGTCAAGCATGTCCGCGATCTCGCTGAACCGGGCGGCGATTTCCTCGTTCTTCACGTCGGGCGGCGATGTCTCGCGGCCGTCTTTATAGTTTCTTGGAGCCTTCATCCGCGACGTGATCTGGACCGGGACCTGCGGGTTCGGCCGCCGTCAGGCCGACGTCATCGAACAACTCGACGCGCTGGAGATGCAGGAGACGTTCTACCGGCCCGTCTCAGTGGAACGGGCTCTCAAATGGCGTGGGCTGGCACCGCAAGCATTCCGGTTCTGCGTGAAGGCCTCGCAATTCATCACCCACGAGGCGACCTCGCCGACCTACCGCAGATCCGGCCGCGTCGTCCCCGATTCCGAGAGGTCGAGTTACGGGTCGTTCCAAGACACGCGCCCGGTCCGGGAGGGCTGGGAGGCCACGCGGGCGATCGCGGAGGCGGTTCGCGCGAGCGCGATCGTGTTCCAGACACCGGCCTCGTTTGGTCCGACGGAAACGAACCGCAACGCGCTCTATCGATTCTTCGAATCCATCCGGACCGACGCGATCAAGGCGATCGAGCTCCGCGGGCCGTGGGCGGTTCACATCGTCGAGAAGATGTGTGAGGACCTCGGCCTTGTGCATGCCGTCGATCCCTTCGAGAAAGAGCCGGCCACCTACGGACTCGCATATTTCCGTCTCCATGGGAGCCCACCAGGAAAGACGATGTATCGCTACACCTACACGGACGCGGACCTCGGCCGGCTCCGCGCGCTCTGCCGGGAGTACGACGACGTCTATGTGATGTTCAACAATCTCTCGATGTACGCCGACGCAGTCCGATTCCGTCTGGAGCTCCACGACTCGGCGGATTCTTCGATCGGCGCTCGCGAGTGACATCGGCACGGAAACCTATGTATATCCGGCCTCTCTGTTTCGACGCGGTTCTGTGTCGCCACCCACCGGTCGCATTCCGCGCGAGATTGTGGAATTCTTCAACGCCCCCGGCGGCCACTCGCTCATCGCGAAAGGCCCGGCCGGAACCGGCAAGACGACGTTCGCGTTGCAGCTCACGGAGGCGCTCGGCGAAGTCACCGCTTCGCACTACCTCAGCTCCCGGGTTTCCGACGAGTCGTTGTATCGCCAGTTCACCTGGTTGAAGGATCGCATCAAGCCGGAGGTCCTCCAGACGGGTTCGAAGTCCTCGCACAACACGAAGGTCGCGCGGCATGCCCTGGACCAGCTCGAGGGGAAGCTCGAGGAAGGGAAGGAAGGCGAAGACGAGGAACCCGAGGCGATCGGCAGCGGCGAGGTGAAAGGGAACTTCCTCGAGGTCACGCTCGGATTCGACCTGCCCGAGCTCGAGGCCGCGTACGACTTCGTCGACGACCGGATCCCGGAGCGGTCCCTGGTGTTGATCGATTCGATCGATGCGCTCGCGGAGCACTACGGCATCCCGGCGGCGCGACTCATCACGGTCCTGCAGAAGGACCTCGTGGAAGGGAGCAGGCAGAACGTGTTGTACGTCCTGGAGAGCAGCGGCGAGACGCGCCTCGATTACCTGGGGGACGGCGTCGTCAGCCTTGCGTCGACGGACCACCAGGGCCGCCGGCTTCGGGTCTTGACGATCGAGAAGCTCCGCGGTCAGCAGATCCAGCAGCATCGATACCTCTACACGCTCGACGGCGGGCGGCTCACGGCCTTCGACATCCATGAGGAGGTTCGCCCGGTGAAGCCGCAACTCTGGAGGCCCGCGAAGGACCTTTCGAAGGACGCGGTCAGCTTCGGGCTCGAGCCGCTCGACCGGCTGACGGGGGGGCTCTACCGCGGCCGCGTCGTCGCGTTCGAGATCTCCAACGCGGTGCCCTCGGACTACGTCGACTGGCTCCGGACCGCGATCATCTGCAATTTCGCCGCCCAGGGCCGGGGCGTGGCCCACGTCCCGCCGCGAAAAGGCAGCGCGGAGTTCCTCCGCGAGCTCGTGAGCCCCCACCTGCCGCCCGGCGCGTTCGACTCGCAGGTGCGGGTGTTCGAGTCGGCCACGCTCGGCTCCGCGGACGTCTCGCGGACCGTCCTCCACATGGAGGGCACGAACGTCGATTCCGACCTGAAATGGTCGAACGTGGAGTTCCAGCTCCCGAAGTCCGAGCGTCCGTTCCTCGCCTTCATGGCGTTCGACACGCTCGAGTCCGTGTACGGGGAGAAAGTCCTCGAGCAGATGTCCGGCGTCTTCTCCGCGGTCCGCCGCGCGAAAGACGTGTTCATCGGATTCGTCACGCCGCAGAGCGCGTCGGCCGCGAAGCTGGAGAACCTCGCCCGGGTCGTACTCCACTTGGACAGCATCAACGGTTCCGTGGTCCTCTACGGGCAGAAGCCGTACACGGAGTTGTTCGGCCTCGCCTGGGATTGGTCCGGCGGGGTCCCGAAAGCGGACCTGCGCCCGATCGTGTGACCGGATCCGATCCCCGGAAACGGCCTCCGTCCTCCCGATCCGCGAGTATCAAAATCGAGAACCGGATAGAAGACTCATTAATATCCATCACTGAATCGAGAGCAATGCGAGAAAAGGACGTCTCGCGCTTGCTCACGGACGAGTACGCGGAGCGGATTCTCGTAGCGACTCAAGTCACGTCGCGCTCCGTCCAAGAGATTAGCGACAAGTATGACATCCCGATCGCCGCCTGTTATCGGAAGATCCACGAGCTCGAGGAAGCCGGCTTCCTGAACGTCGCGCAGATCGTTACGACGCCGAAGGGCAAGACCATGAAACTGTACCGGTCCCTCCTGAAATCCGCGCAGCTCGTGTATCAGGAAGGTATCTTCCGGGTCAAGTTCGAGTTCGACGTCGAGAAAGACATCAACGGCAAGTGGATCGAACTGAACGCCGCGCTCGACTCCTGATCGCGCGCGTGCGCGCGCGTTTTCCGGCGCCTTGATAATCAAATGTCAAAACGAGTTTTTTGTTTGATAATCAAGCGCGATAGCTTAAATATCCCAGGGAATCATCGACGGCGCAGAACTGTGTGAGGTCGGTACCGTGGAGGGAAACACCAGCCCGGAAAATGACGGATTCCAAGGGACCTCGAAGTTGCTTTCGCCCCTCGAGGCGTCCCAGCTTCTGACCGACGAATACAGCGCCAAAATCCTTCTCGCCACCTACAAGCGGAAAATCAGCGCCCAGGAGATCAGCCAGCGGTACGGCATCCCGATCGCCGCATGCTACCGGAAGATCCGGATCCTCGAGGAGGTCGGACTCATCCAGTGCGTCGAGCGCATCCTCACCCAGAAGGGGAAGAGGAAGAACCTCTACACATCCTGCCTCCGGAATGCATACATCTTCTTCGAGAACGGCAAGCTCCGCGCCCGGTTCCAGCTCGCCACCGGCCAAGTCAAGGACTTCGGCGGAGACTGGAACGGCCTCGATCTGATGAAGCAGTGAGACCACCTTTCGGATCCTTCCCATCCCACCTTTTTCTGTTCCTCGCTTCAGCGCGGATGCCGGATCCGTGGCGTGAAATCGTTATCACCTATCGCATCGGAGAACCACGCCGTCGAGTTTGATAGTCTCGCGGCGTCCTCTGCCGTCTCGGGACCGTGAAAATCCAGTTCCACAAGATTCTGTCGGAGGGCCGGAGTGTCCGGTACGACCCAGACCCGGACGACGGCGTCTTGCACCTCAGCGTCATCGTGACCGAGGACGAAGCGCGCCGCAATCGGGCAAAGCGGACTCAATAGTCGACTCCTGAAACGCGCGGATCCGCGCAACCCTTCTAGCGTCTCATGTGAGCGACCGCCCTTGGTCGGTGACGAATCGTGTTCGGTTAGCGATTTAATAGGCTCGGCGCGTTTCAGTCCCGCGATGGCCGGCACGGAGGCCCTGTACCAGCAGCTCACGATTCTTCTGGTCCTCGCGACCTTGAGCCACTTCACGATCAAGCGGTTTCGGCAGCCGACGATCGTGGGCGAGATCGTGCTAGGGATTCTCCTGGGGCCGAGCGTGATCGGCTACTACTTCAACGTGACTCTGTTCGACCCCGCGCTCGTGACGAGCTTCGCCAGTCTGGGAGCCATCTTCCTCCTCTTCGTGATCGGTCTGGAGACCGACTTTCGCACGATCTACACGCGCAAGAACATCCTAGTCGCCAGCGGTGGGGTGGCCCTCCCCCTCGTGTTCGGGTTCCTGGCTGCGTTCCTCCTAGTTCCCTCGAGCGACGTCGGCGTGAATGGGACGCAGTTCACGATGGCCCTTTTCGTTGGCGCGACACTGACCGCCACGAGTACGGCCATCGCGGCAGCGGTGCTCCTGGATCTCGGCCTGATGCGGCAGCCGGTGGCGCAAACGATCATGGGAGCGGCGGTGGTCGACGACATCCTGAGTCTCATCATCCTGTCCCTGGTGGTCGGGACGAGCCGGGGGCAACTCGACCCCGTCTCGCTGGGCATCCTCGTAGGCACCGCCCTGGCGTTCCTCGGTGTCGGGATGGCCGTCGGCCTCTATTTCTTCCGGAAGGTGGTTGTTCGCATCCAGGTGGAGGGGATGAAGCTCGGACTCAAGCATGGCGGTTTCATCATCGCGATGGCCATCACCTTCCTGTACGCGTTCATCGCGGAAGTGGTCGGGCTTTCCGCGATTGTCGGAGCGTTCCTCGCCGGCAGCCTGTTCGGGGGCACCCCTCTTCGAGAGGACTTCACAGAGGGCGCGGGCTACCTCGGGGCCGTCTTCACACCCATCTTCTTCATCTCGCTCGGTCTGCAGGTGGACCTCCCGGCGGCGGGCGGAAGCCCCGGGCTGATTGTCTTCGGCGTCGTCCTCACATTCATCGCGATTATCACGAAAGTCATCGGCTGCGGGATTCCTGCCTGGCTTTCGAAGATGAGCCGCTATGAGTCTGCGGCCGTCGGATGGGGTATGACCCCGCGGGGTGAGGTCGGGCTCATTGTCGCACTGTCGGCTCTAAACGCCGAGGTGATTCGCGACCCGCTTTTCTCCGTAATCGTGGTGGTAATGGTCCTCGTGTCCGTCCTTCCAGCACCCCTGTTCAAGCGCGCCCTCGCGAACGTTGACAAGGATCGTCGGTCGACGGAGCCCACCGTAACGCCCGATCCGCCCTAGGCTCGCTCGACGAGCTTGCCCTGGACCACATCGACCTTGAGCAACGTCTTGATGCGGACGCCGAGGTCCTTTTCGAATCGCGCCTTGTCCCGGGTCTTCTCGAATACGATGAGGACGTCCGCGATCTCGGCGCCGATCGTCCGCAGGGCTTTGACGATCGCCACGAGCGTGCCACCGGTCGAGATCACATCGTCGACGAACACGATGCGGTCGCCCCCGCGGATGTTGTTGATGAACATGTCCGTCTTCGAGTATCCGGTCGTCTGCTTCAGCGAGACTTCCCCAGGCAACCCATACTGACGCTTCCGGACGAACACGTACGGTTTGCGGACGCGCATCGACAATCCGGCCGCGAGCGGGAAGCCCATCGATTCCGCGGTGACGATCTTGTCGCAACGGCTCCAGTCGCCGATCCGCGCGAGCTCGGAGAGGACTTCGTCGAGGACCTCGGGACGGCCCAGCGGGATTCCATCGGTGATCGGGTGCACGAAATACTCGTACTCCCCGAACCGGACGATGGGCGATTCCGCGAGGCTCGCGCGCAGCCGGTCAAGGGCCATCTCAGACCCTCGAGACGAGATCCCTCGCGACCGCCGCCGCCTTCTCGAGGATTTCCGCCTCTCCGCGGACCCGGCGACCTCGCATCAACACGACGCCATCGCAGATCATCGTGTCCACGACGTTCCCGTGGGCGGAATAAACCCAATTGCTGATGTCGTTGTGGCGCGGCGTGAGCTCCGGCCGGCGCGGATCGACGAGGATGAGGTCTGCGAGGCGGTCGACGCCGATCAACCCGGCATCGATCCCGAGGGCTCGGGCGCCTCCGAACGTCGCGAGCTGGAACGCCTCGAGCGACGGGAGGACCGTCGGGTCCCGATGGGCGAATTTCTGGAGGAGCGCCGCGACCTTCATCGTCTCAAACATGTCGAGGTTGTTGTTGCTCGCGGCGCCGTCGGTCCCGAGGCCCATGACCACGGCGGCCTCTTTCATCGCGGCGTACGGCATCGCCTGGCCCGTCGAGAGCTTCATGTTCGAGATTGGGCAGTGGGCCACCCGCGTCCCGGTGCGGGCCAGCAGCTCGATCTCGGATGGGTCGAGCCAGCAACCGTGGGCCGCGATGACGTCCTTTGCGAGGAATCCAAGGCCATCGAGGTACTTCGCGGGCCGTGCACCGGTTTCCGTGAGGCAGTCGTCGACCTCTCGCTTGGTCTCGGAAAGGTGCATGTGGATCAACGAGCCCGTCTTGTCCGCGAGCTCGCGGATTCGGAGGAGCGAGTCTTTCGACACCGTGTAGATGGAGTGGGGACCGAGCACGGGCGTGATCCGGTCCGTCTTCATCGCCTCGATCCGGCGGTTCACTTCCTCCGCCGTACGGAACTGCTTGGCGGCGCGCTCCGAATCGTTGAGGTCCACGATGCCTTCGGCGAGGAACCCGCGGAGGCCCATCTCCTTCACGGCCTTCGCCGCGGCGTCCATGTGGAAGTACATGTCGTTGAAGGTCGTCGTGCCCGTCTTGATCATCTCGAGGCACGCGAGCTTCGTGCCCCAGTACACGTCGTCGGCGGTGAGTTTCGCCTCGGCCGGCCAGATCTTCGTCTCCAGCCACGTCGACAGGTCGAGGTCATCGCCCCAACCGCGGAACAGGGTCATCGCCGCATGCGTATGGAGATTCACGAATCCCGGGAGCGCGATCTTCCCTTTTCCGTCGATCACCGTGTCCGCTTCGCGCTTCCGGCCGATTTCAACGATCCGGTTTCCCTCGATATACACCTGGGTGACGTCGCCTTCGACCTGCACGTCGCGGATGAGGATGCTCATCGGATTCGCTCCAGCGCCTTCGCGACGACCGTCCGCGTGAGGTCCGCGTTCTGGCGCTGCGTCTCTCGGATCTTTTCGAAGGTCAGCGGCTCATCCACGATCCCGTTGCAGAAGTTGTCGACGGTGCAAAGGGAGGCGTACGGGATTCCGAGCTCGGATGCGAGCGTGGCCTCCGAGGCCATCGTCATCCCGACGATGTGCCCGATTTTCGTGAAATGCGCGACTTCGGCTCGGGTCTCGAGCCGCGGTCCGGTCGTCTGTACATAGGTCCCGCCGTCGTGGACCGTCGCCTTCGCGTCCTTTGCCGCCGCGACGAAGGCCGCGCGGACGGGTCCGTCGAGCGCCGGGGTGGCATGGACAACGCGGTCGTCGTAGTACGTCGGGATGTTCCAATATCCGATGAAGTCGTCTGGCACGACGAACGTCCCCGGGTGGATCGTCTTCTTGAGCGAGCCCGTGGACGACGTCGCGAGGATGTGCGTCGCCCCGAGTTCTTTCATCGCCCAGAGGTTCGCCCGGTGGTTGAGTTTGTGCGGCGGAATTCGATGGTCCTTCCCGTGGCGGGGAAGGAAGACCACGGTCGCCTCGCCGCGTTTTCCCATCCGCGGGGGATCGCTCGGAGCTCCGTACGGCGTGACGAGGAACTTCGCCTGTTCATCCTCGAGTTCGAACGCGTCGCCGAGAGCCGAACCGCCAATGATCCCGATGACCGCCGGTGACATGGACGGCGGACGAAAAGCCATCGCGCGATAAAGCTTCCGTCCCGTCGCTCGCCCCCTCGCAGAAATGAGGACCGCCCGCGCCCACAAAGGTTCTTGTTCCCCTCAGCCTCTTTTGTATGGGGTGCTTCACGTCTCAGCGACGCGACCTGGCGACGAGCTCCCTGATCCTCGCGGGGCTCACCCTCCTCGTGTGTTCCGTTTCCCTCACGGCGTCGGCCGCGACGAGCATGACGTGGACGACGCAAGCCGACTTTCTGACCGGCACCCTTTCCAAGCTCGATGCGGCGTCGTCTCCGGGGGCGCTGGTGCTGGAGAGTTCCATCTCGCCGTGGGTCAGGTCGTACGCGAACCCCGCGCTCGGTCCGAGCACGGGGTGGGAATCGGACTGGGTCGACTCCCCGAGCGTCTTGTACGAGGCGGGCGTCTACAAGATGTGGTACCAGGGATGCGTCGGCACCCAGTGTAGCCTCGGATATGCGACGAGTTCGGACGGCATGAGCTGGACCCGGTTCGCCGGCAACCCGGTCCTCATGGCGAACGCCGCCGGCTGGGACCAGACGCTCGGCAATCCGGTCGTGGTCCACGATGGGAACGTGTACCGGATGTGGTACGCCGGGAACGGTCCCCTCGCGATCCAGATCGGATACGCCACCTCGCCCGACGGGACCACCTGGACACGCTACGGCAGCGCCCCGGTCTTCCGGGGCCTTCAGTCCTGGGACAGCGCGGCAACGAGCACGCCCGCGGTCATCAAGGTCGGCCTGGAGTGGGTCCTTTACTTCTCCGGCCACTCCGGGGATTTCGTGTACAAGGTGGGACGGGCCACCTCGCCGGACGGAATCAACTGGACCGAGGATCCTCTGAATCCCCTGATGGTCCCGGACGTGTCGTGGGAATCGAGCCGCGTCCATCCGGGTGGCGTCGTGGCCGGCCCGGCGGGGTTCGAAATGTTCTACACGGGGAACGGTTTGGACTACGATCAGATCGGGCGCGCGACGTCGCCGGACGGTCGGGTGTGGACGAAAGACCCCGGGAACCCTGTCTTCACGCCGGGAGGCTCCGGCGCTTGGGACGGCGCCGGGGTTGCCGTTCCGAAGATCGTCGCCGCTGCCGGCGCGACGCGCATGTACTATGGCGGGGCCGAGGGCCCGTGGAACTGGAGAATCGGCTTCGCGGTGTATTCTCCCGGATCCGCTCCTCCTTCGTATGTGAGCTCCGGATACTTCGTCTCGGCGATCGTGGATTCTTCGTCTCGCAACACCCTGTGGGACTCGATTGAGTGGGCAGGAACGGTCTCCGACAGCACCGGCATCGGAGTTTCGGTTCAGGTCGGGAACACCTCCTACCCCGACTACTCGTGGTCCAGCCCCTCGGCGCCGGTCTTTGTTCAGGGTCCGACGAAGTTACACCTGCCACCCGCTCGGTTTGCGCTCGTCCTCGCGGCGTTGGTGACGCTGAATGCGTCCGTGACACCGGTTCTGGATCGGATCACTTTGGCCTACTCGCCGCCTCCTCCCCCGCCGCCATCGCTGTGGACCGTCTCGGTCGCGGGCTTTCCCTTGATCGCCCTCTTGATTCTCGTCGTCCCCTCGGCAGTCGTCGGAGCGATCCTCGTTTTGTTCGTGCGATACGCGAGGGCCTCTCCGGCGGTCGTTGCGGTGTCGGTGCGCTGCGCAACCTGCGAGAGCATGAATCAGCCGACGAACAAGTTCTGTTTCCGGTGTGGCCGACCCATGTTGGTGCCCCTCTCCCCGCCTCCCCCGCCTCCTCCCCCGACCTAGTGGGCATCACTGGCTGAGGGATTCGGGAGGCATGGCCATCCGGACCAATAACTCTCAGGTGCGATAGTCGATAGGATACGTATAAAAACCGACCTCCGGATGGCAAGGCGGTTCCATGCGGCGGCTAGTGTGGCCGCTCCTGCTCGCCTTCAAGGAAGACGAGCTTCTCAAGGACCTGCTCTTCGGCAAGAAGAAGGACCTCGAGGAAGGACGCGCCTACCTGATGAAGGAGAAGAAGCCCGAGAAGGCTCTCTCGGCGTTCCAGCAGGCGGTCGATGCCGGCTGGCGCCCGATGTACATCACCCGCCAACACCCGAACCACATCGTCCGGCGCCAGGGGGAGAAGGAGATCCGCATCGTCTGGCTCTCCACGACGCTCGGCAAGGATTATATCGATCCGCACAACCTGAACAGCCTGAGCAACCTGATCGCGAACTTCGTGAACGATGGACCGCGCGCGGTCATCCTCCTCGATGGGATTGAGTATCTGATGATCAACAACGACTTCGCGCGGATCTTGCACTTCCTCGAATACGTCAACGAGCAGATCGCCCTGCACCGGGCCGCGCTGATCTTGAGCGTGGACGAGCGCGCGTTCGATGCGAAGGAACTCGCGTTCATCGAGCGGGACACGGTCGCGCTGGACTAGTCAGACTTTATACTCGGCCGGAGCCATCGCTGCGCCTCCATGTTTGAGATCGATGCGCGAGGCGGTCTCGGTCGCCATGGGATCTGGAACCGCGGCGAGCGCACCCTGACCACACCCCTGGTCCTGTTCCTCCATGGCGATTCCCGCGGGGCGCCGTCGTACGCCGAAGGGCTCCTCGTTTCCGAGCGGACCGAAGATCCGCGGTTTCAGGTCCGCGTCGGTGGAAGTTCCTTCGCGCCGCGACCGGCCAAGGATCCAGACGACCTTCCGGCGGCGAAAGGGATCCCGCTGGCCCTCGCCGACCTAGAGATCCCGCACGAAGCCGTTGCCGGCGATTGGGCCGTAGTCTCCGGGGAATCCGACCTGGTCGCCGCAAAAGCCGTCTCCGGCGTGTTCATCGCAAACGGACCGGAATTCGAACGATTCCCGCGGGAATTCGTGTCGGCGATCCGAGCGGTTCGGGAGAACCTGGGCCCCGCGAAGGTCGTCGCCGTCACCGGCTTGGCCACGCCGTCGAACCTCTCGG
>WNGP01000310.1_pt1 | contig 36864 bp, 35 predicted proteins | sample 5407671 | NCBI WGS metagenome assembly WNGP01 (sample SAMN13153381, study PRJNA577476) | soil metagenome | isolation source: 40 cm soil or saprolite under Garry oak tree replicate 2 | place: USA:California | collected 2016-06-15 | reverse complement strand
CCCGCCGGCCAGCTTGCGCTCGAACAGCACCCGCAGCCGCCGCCCGGCCAGCGGATGAAACGGGTGCGTGACCGTGACGAATGATTCCGGAACCTCACGAGCCCTGCGCGAATCCGCAGTTTGCTGGTTCCGTCGGCACGCCTGGCATTCTTGTGCCCCCGCCGCGCGGTTTCGGTATTTCGACTGCCCGCACCGGAGGCGGAAAGTACGTCCCCGAGGACATCCTGTTCCAGATCTTATAGAGATTGTTCCTCAGATCGGATTCGAAGTCCTCGATGGACTGCCCGTCCACCCCAGCTGCACCCTTGTTCCGCTTGACGCTCTTATACGCCTCCCACACGAGCCGTTCCGGTATCTGAAACGGTTTTCCTTCCGGACCTGACTTGCCCACTCGTCTCCTCCCAGAACATCGCCTGGTTGCCCGCGAGAGCAAACCCTAGATGAGCCGGCCCCTTCGCTCCGCTCCCATTGCAGGAGTTTCATCACTACTACGAGCCGGTCCGCCAGCATGCGCCGCAACGGTACTCGGCGCCTCCCGGTTTCTGCCGCCCGGCGCACTCCCTCTCGCACCCGCCACCTTAAAATCCGCGCAGGCGCGGTATCAGCGCATGCCTTCCCATGTTCCATGCAGAAGCCGCAGACCAGACTCACGCCGCCTCCATGCCGGACACCACCTGGCCAATAGACGGGCTCCCGCCAGGCTCATCCCGAGGTCGCATTGACACCCCGGTTTTGATGCCGTTTCCTAACTCTCGACACGTCATCAGCGGTTCACTTGCGTTCGTCTTCCTGGTCCCTGCCTGACGGCTCTTACACCGCCTTTTCCTCAACGCTCACCACGACAGTCGCTAGCTAACGCAGCTTGAGGTGGTTTGGCATCTCTCCCCGCAGAGCGACACCGGAGGGCCACAAAACCTCCATCTTCTGCACAGCAGCACATCAAGAAAGTCGTCTCCTACCGATACGACTCCTCTCCGCGCGCATGGCGCAACAATGCCAGGAACTTAAGGAAGCACCCTCGGCTCGGGCTGTTTCATGATCATGGCCAGAAACAGGCAAATAGCGCCCAAAACTGGCCACGATCATGATCAGCGCCCGAAATGTCTCAATGTAAAATTGAGGCATAGCGGAGCATAACGGGATTCCGTCGCGCTGCAGGCCGGCAGCCGGCGCCATACCACAGCAGGCCGGCACCCGCGCCGCCCGTCGGGGCTGCTCCCACCCGCAGTGAGGATCCTGACCAGCAGCAAAGCCCGGAAATTCGGCACCATGGGCTCCTTAAGTTCCTGGCATTGACCTATAGCCGGCTCGATGCCACATCGTGCAGGCTACAGTCGGCTGGATCCTCCGAGAAAAGCGGAGGTTGGCATGGCCGACGGGTCATCGGCGAAGACCCCGGCTCGCCGGATGACCTGCCAGCGCTGCCGGGTGCCGATGAGCGCGGTAATGACGGACTGGATGGTGACCAGGTACATCAGCTGCCGGTAGACGAATTGCTGCAGCGGCAATACCCACAAGGACCGCAGCCGTTCCCCGTCGAGCCTGAGCGCATACCCGGCGGCGAGCGCCTGGAGGAGGACGAACATGAGCCAGAAACCGATCACCTTCACCGGGTTGAGGAATGTCACCCCGTAAATGGAGAAGACATCGACGACCGGCGCGATCATCGGCAGCAGGACGTGGAAGAGAGCCAGGTAGGTGAGGCAGTACCGGCCGAACCTGCCGGACTGGCCGTGCTCGATGACCGCTCGTCGGTGCTTCCACATCGCTTGCATGGTGCCGTAGGACCATCGGTAGCGCTGCCGCCAGAGCTGGCGCAAGGTGGAGGGCGCCTCGGTCCAGGCGATGGCATCGGGCGCGTACACGACGCGCCAGGACGACCGGCACAACGCCATGGTCAGGTCGGTGTCCTCGGCTAGCGTGTCGGTGCTGATGCCGCCCACGGCGGCGAGCGCGGCCCGCCGGAAGGCGCCGATCGCGCCGGGCACGGTGGGGATCGTGCCGAGCATGTCGAATAGCCGCCGGTCGAGGTTGAACCCCATGACGTACTCGAGGTGCTGCCAGCTGCCGAGAAAGCCGCGGCGGTTACCGACCTTGGTGTTGCCGCTGACCGCGCCGACGTCTCGGTCCGCCAGCGGTGCGATCAGGCGGCCGATCGTGTCGGACTGGAAGATGGTGTCTCCGTCGACGAGAACCAGGATGTCGCTGTGGGCTTCCGCGATGCCCCGGCTGAGCGCGCCCGGCTTGCCGGAGTTGGGCTGGCTGATGACGCGGACATAGGGGATGCGCAGGTTGCGGGCGATGGCCGCGGTGTCGTCGGAGGAGCCGTCGTCAACGACGATGATTTCGATCCGGCCGCGGTACCGGCTTCTGACCATGGACAAGACGGTGGCAGCGATTCCCGCCGCCTCGTTGTAGGCGGGGATCACCACAGAGACATCCGGCAGGAAGCCCGGTTCATAGCGCAGGGGCCGCCGGGCCCGGCCGCGGCGGGCCCGGCGCCGGTGCGCCGCGGCGAAGCCGACGAGCAGGGACAGCCTGATGACGGTGAGCACGCTCGCCGCTACGAGCACGACTGCCAGCAGGGCGACGGCGTGATCGGCGGCCTGCTGGGTGAGGACCAGCGCGGTACCGGCGAACCGCTGGCTCGTGGTGGCGGGCGCGTCCCCGGCGGCCAGCCGCAAGCCGCCGGTGACGGTGGTGAATCGGTAACCCTCGGCTTGCAGCCGCGTGATGAGGGCCGGCAGCGCGGCGACGGTCTGCCCGCGGTTACCGCCGCCGTCATGGAACATGATGATCGCGCCCCGGCCGCCGGAAGGCACGGCGGCGGCCACGATATGCGCGACTCCGGGCCTGGCCCAGTCTCTGGTGTCCCGGTCGGTGAGCACGACCAGATAGCCATCCCGGCCGGCCTGCCTGGCGGCCCGCCAGTCCGCCGCGGTCAGCGCGTCCGGCTCCGACGAATAAGGCATCCGGAGCAGGCGGGCGCGGATGCCAGCCGCCCCGGCGAGCGCGTTCTGGGTGAGGGTTAGCTCGAAGTCCTCCCGCCATCCCGCGGTGGCGAGGTTGGCGTGCGTGTAAGTGTGCGACCCCACCTGGTCACCGTCACGCAGCTCCTCGCGCACCAAGCCCGGGGAGCTGGCCACATGCGCGCCCACCAGGAAAAACGTCGCGGGCACCCGGTACCGGCGCAGGACCGCCAGGATCTTCGGCGTCCACGTCGGGTCGGGCCCGTCATCGAAGGTCAGAGCCACAGTCCGGGCTGGCAACGAGTAGCTGCGCACGCGCGGGCCGGTCCCGTCGATGACCGGACCGCCGCCCGCGGCCGCGAACGGCGCGGTGGCGTGCGGTCCAGGCCCTGGCTCATCCGCGTTGTTCTCGCCGAGCACGCCGCGCGTGTAGCCCTCGACGAGGAGCCCGACCGCGAAGACGATCATGACGAGGCTGACCAGCACCCAGTGTCCCCGTGGCGTGCGGCTCTTACGGTGGCTCGCAGGCCGGGAGTTCATGGTGATGCGGCCCGCGGCACGGTGCGGGTCCGCCGGCCTGGGCAGCCGGGACACGGTCCGCTCAGGCACCATGAGAGCTCTTGCGCGGGTTGGGCGACTTGGTGCGCCCCGGTGGGGTATTTCCAGCCGGATTGGTAGGCGCCGGCGATGAAGAAGAGCTGCTCGCCGACGGCGAGCCGGAAGTGCTTTGTCCCGGCGAGGGATCTGGAGACGAAGACGGAGACGGCACAGCGCCCGGCTGCGCCGCAGGCGGCAACGGACTGATGGTGCTGCCACCTGAGCCATGTCCCTGGGCGGCGCGGCCATCGTTCGATGTCGCGGCCGCCGGGGCATTCGGAACAGCCCACTTCGCGAACGGAGCCTGGGGTCCTCCTGCGATTGCCACGACCACGGCACCGAGGCAGACGGCGAGCGCCGCCGCCGATCCGAGGCCCATGCATCGCATGATCCGTCGGCGTCTTCCCGACGGATCGGCGAATACAGGGCGAGAATGCACGAGCTGGAGTGTAGCGGTGCGCAATCCCGGCGGCCCCGAGTTTCTCAAGCATGACGGGTCGGGCGCCCGGATTTGCATCCAGCCGGGGCCGACGCGCGGGTGCGTGTAACGATTCCCGGGCGCGCGGCGATTAACTGGGTAAGGCCCTTTTTCCCGCGCTGAGCCCGGCCGGGTAGTGGTCTGGGCGGACACCCGCCTGCGGGCGGAGGAGGACCGCCCGCAGGCGGGCCAGCCCATCGGCCGTGTGTTCGGCGATCGGCTGCCGACAGAGTCGGCGGATTTGCTGCGAGAAGGGGCAGGCGTGCCGATACTCGGCTCTGTGGTTGGCGATGAGTTTGCGGACGTGCTGAGGGCCGCGCAGTCGGGCAGTGATGCCGCCTTCACAGTGCTGTGGAACGATGCCAACCCGGCCTTGCTGCGTTACCTGCGGATGATCGCTCCGGATGCCGCGGAGGACATCGCGGCCGAGACGTGGCTTCAGGTGGTGCGGGGGCTGGCCAGGTTCCGCGGAAACGAAGCGGACTGGCGGGCCTGGCTGTTCACGGTGGCGCGCCGGCGCGCCATCGACGAGACCAGGCGCCGGTCGCGGCGGCCGGCTTCTCCCCTGGATGACCTGGGGCCGGGTCAGGTGCCGAGCGCGCCGGGCGCCGAGGACCTCGCGATGCAGAACCTGGCCACCCGGCAGGCGATGGCGCTGGTATCGGCCCTGCCCCCGCTTCAGGCCGAGGTGATCATGCTGCGCGTGGTCGCGGGGCTGGGCACCGAGGCCGTGGCGGAGCTAGTGGGCCGCAGCCCCGGCGCGGTCAGGGTGGCTGCCCATCGGGGCCTCCGGCGGCTGGCCGGCATCCTGGCCGAGAGGGGTGTAACGCTATGACGGACCCCGGCGTTTCACCCGATGACATGCTGAGCTTTCTCTGGCGATCCAGGATGGACACCCCCCAGGTAGGGGACGGTGCCCTGGATGCTCTTCTGGCACAAGACCTGGGACCGGAGGAGACCGCCGCCACGCTGCGACCGGTCGCGGAGGTGCTGGCCGCGCTGCGGGGGGTGCCGTCCGGCGGCGAGCTGGCCGGACTGGACCGGGCTCTGGCCGAGTTCCACCGGGCGGGCGGCGTGCCGGATGGCTCGCGGCGATCACGCCCGCGGCGGCGTGCCTTGCGCCGTACCCGGCTCAGCGCCAAGCTCGCGGGTGCGATGGCGGCCACGGTCCTTGGCAGCAGCATCGCCGCCGCGTACGCCGGCGTGCTGCCAGCTGCTCTCCAGCAGTTCGCCCACACTTCAATTGCCGCTCCCGCGGCGAACCCGAACTCGAACTCGAGCCCGAGGCCGAGGCCGAGGCCGAGCCCAGACGAAACCAGCCGCGCCGGTGTCCCGGTCGGCCCGGATCCCACGGGTCCCGCGGCGCATGGCCTGTGCACGGCTTACTCCCGCGCCGAGGCGCACGGTTCCGCCGCCCAGCAGGCCGTGGCGTTCCGGAAGCTGGTCGCCGCGGCCGGCGGCGCTGGCCAGGTGGCCGCCTACTGCGCGACCGTTGCTAGCCCGTCCGTCGGGCCGGCCGGCCACGCGACCGGCCGGCCCACCGCCCGGCCCGTCCATACACCACCAGGCAAGCACAAGGGCGAGGCGGGGTAACGATGACGAGCCTGAATTTCGACATCTACGTGCGCTCCACGCCCGAGCGGGTGTGGGCAGTTCTGACCGACCCCGGGAAAGTGCCGTCGGAGCGCTTCGGGATGTCGTTCCACGCCGATTGGGATGGCCCCCGCCAGTGTCCCGGCCGGGCAGACGGGGAGGAAAGCCGGGCAGGCGGGGAGGAAGCGAGCTTGCAATCAGCAGCAGAGCAGCGGCTGGCCTGCGAGTGGCTCCAGACGGGTCACCTGGCGGCCAACGGCGGGCACACGTCCGTTGTCTGCTTCGAGCTCACCGCGATGGGTGAGGTCACCCGGCTGAGCCTGGTGCATAGGCATCTCGTGGCGGACAGCTCGTACCTGAAGGTAGTCGCGCCGGGATGGCCGATGCTGCTATCAAGCCTGAAAAGCCTGGTGGAGACCGGCGCACCGCTGGAGTTCGGGCGCGCTAGTTAGCCGAGGGCGAGCAGGGCCTGGCGCAGCCGGTCCAGGTCACTGGGGGTGCAGTCGACGTGCGGGCTGATCCGCAGCAGCGGCTCGGTCATGTCGCGCGGCGCGCGCAGGACGCTGCCCGCGGTGGTGACGATCCCGTGCTCGGCCAGCAGCCGGGCCCGGGTGCCGGCGACGTCCTGGCCGTTCGTCGGGCGCAGCGCGACGATGGCGGACGGAGCGTCCACGGCATCGGCCACCTCCCAGCCGGGCAGGCCGGCCAGGGCTTCGCGGGTCTGCCTGCCGACGGCGGCGAGCCGGTCCCAGACCTGGGCCGGGCCGGCTTCGGAGTACTCCGCGACGGCCGTGCACAGCCCGACCCAGGCTGCCACGTTGGCCTCGCCCGCTCCGATCAGCCAGAGCGGGCTGCTGTCCGCGGGCCAGACGCTTCGTTCCAGCTCGGAAGCACTGATCCTGAGCCGGTCCCACCAGGGTTCGGTCACCGCGATCGCGCCCACGCCGCGCGGGCCGGTGAGCCACTTGCGGCTGGTGGCGTAGACGGCGTCGGCGCCGCACGCGGTGTCCACGTGCCCGAGAGCCTGGGCGGCGTCCACCCACAGCGGCACGCCCGCCGCGCGGCACAGCGCCGCCACCGCGGCGACCGGCTGCACCAGGCCGCGGTGCGAGGTGACCTGGTCCAGGTGGACGAGGGCGGGTCGTCGGGTCGGGGCGCCGGCCAGCATCCGCTCAAGCGCCGCCAGGTCAACCGCGCCGTCCCCGTGCGTCGCGATCTCGGTGATCCGTAGGCCCCGGGCGGCGAACGCGTGCAGGTTGGGGCCCCATTCGGACGGCACCACCGCGACGGCGTCGCCCTGCTTATTCCCGGCGTCCAGCGGCCAGATCGCGAGCAGGATGTCGAGCGCCGCCTCCGCGCTCGGCACGAACGTCACCCCGGCGGCCGGGACGCCGAGCAGCCGGCCGAGCCCGGCCTGGCCCTCGGCGAGCACCGGCTCGGCCTCCGCCGCCGCCACGTACGCGCCGGTCACGGCCTCGCGCTCGGCGTGCGCCGCCGTCGCCGCGAGGGTGGCCCGGGAGGACCGGCCGGCCGCGGCCGAGTCCAGGTGGATCCGCTGCGCGGGCGGCCGTCGCTCCCGCCACCAGCGCCACTGCGCGTCGGCCGGATGGTCCGCGATGATCACGGATCGGAGGCGGCCTGTTCGGCGTCCCTGGATTCCCGGGGAACATCCTCGGCTGAGGAGTCGCCTGGGGAACCCCCGGGCTCGGTGCCCTCGGCTGGCCCGGCATCACCCGCCGGCCCGGCATCACTCGCCGGCGCCGCAACACCCTGCGGTCCGGCGTCGGCGCCGGCGCCGACGCCGGTGTCTGCGGCTGCGGCGGGATCTACGGTCGCGACGGGAGCGGGCCGGCGCTGGATGCGGTAGAACCAGACCGCGCCGATCACCGCCAGCACGGAGGCGATGTACATGTTCAGCCGCAGGCCGAGGATGTACACCGAGGAGTCGATGCGCAGCGATTCCTCGAAGATCCGGTAGGCGGAATAGCCGAAGACGTACAGCGCGAACAGCCCGGGCGGCTTGATCTTGCGGTGGTGACCGAGCCAGACCAGCGCGGCCGCCCAGGCGAAGTCGAAGATCAGCTCGTAGAGGAAGGTCGGCTGGAACGTGCTGAAGTGCAGGTCCTGAGCCGGGATCCCGCCGGACGCGCGGTACTGGAAGGGGATCTCGAGCCCCCAGGGCAGTGACGTCGGATGGCCGAAGAGCTCCTTGTTGAAGTAGTTGCCGATCCGCCCGATGCCCTGCGCCACCAGCAGGGCGGGGGCCACCGCGTCCATGAACTGGCCCACGTTCACGCCGTGCCTGCGCAGCCGCCAGATGCCGACCACGGCGGCCAGGGCGATCCCGCCCCAGATGCCGAGACCGCCGTCCCACACCGCGAACACGCCGTACCACACGTGCGGGATGTCCATCGGCGTGGTGATGTCGAAGTAGATCCGGCCGCCGATGATCCCGGCCGGGACGCTCCACAGCGCGATGTCGCCGACCAGGTCGGGGTCGCCGCCGACGGCGCGCCACCGCCGCCTGGTGATGATGACCGCGACGGCGATGCCGACCAGGTACATCAGCGCGTAGAAGTGAATGACCAGCGGGCCGATGTGAAAGCTGTTGATCGACGGGCTGGGAAGGTACGCCGGCATCGCCATCGCCATACGGCCGAGGGTACACCGGGCCCGGACCATGACCGGCGGCCGGAAGGGCCCGGGAACGTCGGCCCTCGCACGTGAACAAGGGCCCGCCCGGCGGGCACGTCACCAGCGCTCGGGCCGCGCTTGCCGCTCTAGCTGCTCTGGCTACCCGCCAGCGCTCACGTCAGCAGCGGCCGCCAGCATCTGAGTGACCCTGGTCAGCAATGCGGCCCGGGTGAATGGCTTGCCGATGACCTGCGCCCCCGGATCGGGCCAGCCTTCCCCGGCGGCATCGTCCTGCTCATAGCCCGACATGAACAGCATCGGCAGGCCCGGGCGCATGGCATGAGCCTGGGCGGCAAAGGCCGCGCCGGTCATGCCCGGCATGACCACATCGGTCAGGACCAGGTCGGCGGCCATCTCCGGGTCCCTGAGAAAGCCAAGCGCCTCGTGCCCGTCCGCGGCCGTCACGACCCGGTAACCAGCGCGGGTCAGGACCCGGTGGGCGACATCCCGGATCGCGGCTTGATCGTCTACCACCAGCACCGTTCCGGCGGGCTCCGCCGCCGGCTCCTGGCGCCCCGCGGCCGGCGAAGCGGATCCGGCCGCGGCGGGCAGCACCATCGTGATCGTGCTGCCCTGGCCCGGTTGGGACCGGAGCCACGCCTTGCCGCCGGCCTGCGTGGCGAACCTGCGCACGGCGGGCAGGCCGAGTCCCGCCGCCCGGTCCCCGCTTTTCGTGGTGAAGAAGGGTTCGAACGCACGTTCCGCGGTAACCGCGTCCATGCCGGTTCCGCCGTCGGTGACCCGAATCCCGACGTAGCGGCCGGGGAGCAGTTCGGCCATATCGGCGGTGTCCCGCCAGTCCGCCGGGAGTTTCTCCATATCGATATTCACGGCGTCGATGGTGACCTGACCGCCGCCTGGCATGGCGTCGCGGGCGTTCAGGGCGATGTTGACGATGGCCTGCTTGAGCAGCCCGGGATCGGCTTGTACCGGCCACAGGCCCTCGGCCTACCGGGTGACGACGGGGACGTGTTCGCCGAGCACCTCGCCCAGCAGCCCGGTGGTATCGCTGATCACCTGTCCGACGTCGACGAGTACCGGCTCGGCCTCTACCCTCTTGGCGAAGGCCAGCAGGTGCTTTATCAGTCTCCTGGCCCGGTCGGCGGCCTCTTCGATCTGCTCCACGTCCCAGCGGACGGGCCCCCACTTGGCCGCGCTCTCCGTTGTCTCGGCGATGATCACCTCATCGCGGATCAGGCTGGCGTAGTTGGCGATCACGGTGAGGACATTGCTGAAGTCGTGCGAGATTCCGCCCACGAGCTGTCCCAGGCTCGCCAGCCGGTGCGACCGCTGCAGCTCGCGCTGGAGCCGCTGCAGCTCGGCCTGCGCCTGTTCGGCGGCGGTAGCGTCCTCGACGAAGATCGCGAGATATCGCTGTCCAGCGGGCGGGCGGATCACCGATCCGGTCAGGTGGGCCCGGAAGATGTGGCCATCCTTGCGGACCAGGCGCGCGTCCGCCCCGATCTGGCCGGTCCCGCCGGACGTGACGTCCTGGATCAGGATTTCGAGCGCAGGCTGGTCTTCTGGGTGGAACTGACTCAGGAAGTCACCTCCGCCAAGTTCGGTTCGTGAGTAGCCTGTCAGCCCGCAGTACGTGTCGTTAACCGCGAGGCAAACGCAGCCAAGGCCGGCCATCAGGCTGGCCGTGACCAGGCCGAAAGGCGCGGGGCCGAACTCACGCCAGAATTGCTGCTCACTGGCCCGCAATGCGTCGTCCCAGGTCCCGGTGGTCTCATCGGCAGTGGTCGGCCGCTCATCCGGAGCAGCGTTGTGGTCGTACGTCACGGGTGTCCCCTGGAACCGCCATCTGGTGTCACAGAGTAATTATAAGCATTCTCTCCGTAGTCAACATGAGCAGGACCAGGATGCACCAGGCAGGGAACCTGGCGCAAGGCGCAGGTCACGTCGCCCGCAAGGATGACGCGCCGAGGCAGGCGCTGCGGCGCACGGACGGGCGCCTGGAGCCGGTGGCGTTAACCGGCGCAGCGTGAACCGGTCCAGGGGCTGATACCAGGGCCCGTTCGGCTCCCTTATTCGTTACTGGCGTCGGCGGCCGCTACCGCGCGGGGGGCCACCGTGACCGGCACGTGGTCCGACGGTGCGGTGGACGAGCGGTCGGGCTGGCCCGTCAGCCGGTACACGTCGGACCCGTCCACCGTTTCCATCTCCAGCAGCAGGCTGACCAGCGCATCGAGCTGGGAGCGGTGCTCGCTGAGCAGCTCGGTCGCGCGTTTCTCGGCCTGGCGCAGCAGCTTGGCGACCTCGCGGTCGATTTCCGCCTGGGTGGCCTCAGCGAACGGGCGGCTGGACATAGCGGGCCCGCCGCCGCCGAGGAACACCGACCCGCCCTCGGGGTATCCGACCGGGCCGAGCGCCTGCGACAGGCCGAACTCCCTGACCATCTTGGTGGCCAGGTCGGTCGCCCCGGCCAGGTCGTTGGCGGCCCCGGTGGACCCCTGGCCGAGCACCACCAGCTCGGCCGCTCGGCCGCCGAGCCGCACCGCGAGCGAGTCGTACAGGTAGTCCTCCCCGTACATGTGCCGCTCGACCAGCGGCAGCTGCTCGGTCACGCCGAGCGTCTGGCCCGCGGGCAGGATCGTCACCTTGGCCACCGGGTCGGCGTGCTCGGACAGCGCGGCCACCAGGGCGTGCCCGGATTCGTGCACCGCCACCGCGTGCTTCTCCTCGGGCAGCAGCACGTTGGAGCCTTCCCGGCGGCCCAGGATGATCCGGTCCCTGGCCGCGTCGAAGTCGGCCGCGGTGATCACCTCGCGCGCGTCGCGCACCGCGAAGATGGCGGCCTCGTTGACCAGGTTGGCCAGGTCCGCGCCGGAAAAGCCGGGCGTGCCGCGGGCGATGGTGTTCAGGTCCACGTCGCCGGCCAGCTTCTTGCCGCGGCAGTGCACGGCCAGGATCGCGGCGCGCTCGTTGACGTTCGGCAGCGGGATCGTCACCTGCCGGTCGAACCGGCCCGGACGCAGCAGGGCCGGGTCGAGGATCTCCGGCCGGTTCGTCGCCGCGAGCACCACGATGCCCGACGTCGGCTCGAAGCCGTCGAGCTCCGCGAGCATCTGGTTGAGCGTCTGCTCCCGCTCGTCGTTGGACACGTACGCGCCCCCGCCGCTCGAGCGGCGCTGGCCGATCGCGTCGATCTCGTCGATGAAGATGATGGCGGGAGCGCGCTTGCGCGCCTCGGCGAACAGGTCACGGACCCGGGCCGCGCCCACTCCGACGAACAGCTCCACGAAGCCGGAGCCCGTCACGGAGAAGAACGGCACCTCCGCCTCACCCGCCACCGCGCGGGCCAGCAGGGTCTTGCCGGTCCCTGGCGGCCCGATCATGAGGACGCCGCGGGGCACTATCGCGCCCGCCCGCGTGTAGCGGTCCGGCTTCCTGAGGAAGTCCACTACCTCGGAGATCTCGGACTTGGCGCCTTCGTAGCCGGCCACGTCGGAGAACTTGGTGTCCGGCCGCTCCTCGTCGAACACCTTGGCCCGGGACCGGCCCACGCCCATGATGCCCTGCAGCCCGCCCGCCGCGCCGCGGGACAGCCGACGGAAGAGCCAGACGAAGAGCACAATCGGCAGCACGAAGATGATCAGGTTGATGAGCACCGTGGTGCCGAAGCTGTTCCCCGACGGCGCAGATGAGATCTGCACGCCGTCGTTCTGCAACGTGGTCAGCAGGTTCTGGCCCGCCTGCGGCGGGATGACCACAGTGAAGGTCTTCCCGTTGGTCAGCGTGCCGGTGCTCGTGCCACCCGGAGTGCTGGAGAGTTGGACCGTCTTCACCTGGTGCGCCGACACGTCGGACAGGAACTTGGAGTAGGTGAGGCTGGTCGAGGGCGTACCGTGGGGCAGCAGAAAGAACAACGCGAAGATGACGAAGATCATGATCGGCCAGAGCCAGTTCCGCCACGTCGGTGGCGGGGGCGGCGCGGACGGCTTGGCCTTGTCGCCGGGCGGCGGCGGTGTCGCTTGCTTACTCATGGCAGCTCCTTGTGATGCCCAGTATGCCCGGTGTTCGAAGCGCGACGACTAGAGGGCGGGCCTATCCGGCGATTGGTCAGCACACTGACGGCCAGCGGTCAGGGAACTTTAAGGAACCAGCACGGCGGCGCCGTCGAAGCGGCCGGCCTTCAGGTCCGCCAGGGCGCGGTCCGCGGCGTCCAGCGGATACGGGTGGACGGTGACGGCCAGCCTGCGCTCCGCCGCGAAGCCGAGGAACTCCCGGGCGTCCGCCCTGGTGTTGGAGGTGACGCTGCGTAGCTGCCGCTCCTGGAACAGGTGCTTTTCGTAGTTGAGCGGCGGGATGTCGGTCAGGTGAATGCCCGCGATGGCCAGGGTGCCGCCCCGGTCCAGCGCGGCCAGCGCGGGCAGCACCAGGTCCCCGACCGGCGCGAACAAGATCGCGGCGTCCAGCGGCTCCGGCGGCATATCGGCCGCGTCCCCGGCCGAGGCGGCGCCGAGCTCGAGCGCCAGCCGCCGGGCCTGCTCGCCGCGGGTGAGCACGTGCACGGTGGCGCCGCGGGCCAGGGCCACCTGGGCGGCCAGGTGCGCGCTGCCGCCGAAGCCGTAGAGGCCCAGGCGGCCGCCGGGCGGCAGTTCGGCCCGCTTCAGGGCGCGGTAGCCGATGATGCCGGCGCATAGCAGCGGGGCCAGTTCGGCGTCGGAGTACCCCTGCGGCAGGCGGTGCGCGTAGGCGGCGGGCACCGTCATGTACTCGGCGTAGCCGCCGTCGGCGTCCCAGCCGGTGTACAGCGATTGCGGGCACAGGTTCTCCGCGTCGCGCCGGCAGTACTTACATGTCCCGTCGGTCGAGCGGAGCCAGGCCGCCCCGGCCCGGTCGCCGACGGCGAAGCCCGCCCAGGCGTCGCCGTCGGCGAAGCCCGCCTGGGCGCCTTCGCCGAGGGCGGTCACCTCGCCGACCACCTCGTGGCCCGGCGTGACGCCGGGGGGTCCGGGCCGGTGCGGCGGCAGGTCACCCTCGGTCACGTGCAGGTCGGTGCGGCAGACGCCGCAGGCCAGGACCTTGAGCAGCAGCTCACCTGGCCCTGGCCGCGGCATCTCGTCATCGGGGTGCAGGCGCAGCGGGTGGCCGGTGACCGGCCCGGGCGCCTCGACATGCCAGGCACGCATACCGGCACGTTACCCCGGACCGGCCCCGTGGTTCAGCGGGCCTTGCGCGGCTCGCCCCGGTAGGTGCCGAACGACCAGCGGTTCCCCTCCGGATCGCGGGCGGCGAAATCATGTGAGCCGTAGTCGGTGTCGTGCGGCTCGGCGATGATCTCGGCCCCGGCCGCCCTGGCCCGCTGGTACACGGCGTCCACGTCGTCGGTGACCACGTAGGCGCCGAACGTCCCCGGCGCAGACGGCGTGGCCTGCCCGTGCGCGTCCTCGCCGCCCTCGCCGCCCTCGCGGACCGAGCCCAGCATGATGCCGCCGCCCGGCGGCCAGGAGAGCTGGGCGTGGTCGACCCGGTCTCCCTCCCCGTAGACCACGATCTCCTCGAACCCGAACGCGTCGACCAGGAACCTGATCAGCGCCCGGGCGTCGTGCGCCCGCAAGGTCGGCCAGACCTGCGGCGCTGGCGTCGCTTCGTCCATGGCTGTCACCATTCTTCCGCTCATAGGGCCGGCCTGGCTGGTTTACCAGGCCCGGCCCTCCCAGGCTGCCTCGGTCAGCCAGGCGCCGGCTTGGACGTTTCGGAACTCCTCGGCCAGCCACTGGCTCGGCGGGCAGCCCGCCAGCGCGCGGAACTCGCGCGCCATATGCGCCTGGTCGAAATACCCGCAGGTCACGGCCAGGTCAGCCAGCCGGTACTCGGGGTTGACCACGGTCAGGTTCCGCACCAGCAGCTGCCGGGCCCGGTCGAACCGGATGACCCGGGCGGCGGCCTTCGGCGTCAGGCCGATCTCGGCCCGGAACCGGCCGGTGAGGTGGCGCCCGCTCCAGCCGGTCCCGGCCGCCAGCGCCGCCACGGGCACCGTGCCGCCCTCCCGCAGCAGCTGGTGCCACGCCCAGCTGACCTCCGGCGCCACCTCGCGTGCCGCCCCCGTCATCCCCCGCCCCATCAGCTTGAGCAGGGTCTCGTCCAGGACCGCGAACCGCTGCGGCCAGCCGGCCGCGGCCCGGACCCGGTCGCGCAGTTCGGCGCAGACGCCGCCGAGGACGGCCTCGGCGGGCACGTCGAGGCTGGCGAGCTCGCCGGCCGGCAGGCCGAGCAGCGCCCGCGCGCCGAGCGGCCGCAGCGCCACCTGGATGCCGGACTGCGCGCCCGCGTGCGTGATCAGCGCCGGGGCGGAGTGCAGCCCGCCGAGCAGGGTGCCGAACTCGCCGGGCGGCTGCCCAGGATCAGGGTGCGCCTAGATGGTCAGCGGCTCGTCCAGCGTGAAGATCAGCGTCAGGTGGGGCGACGGCAGGCCCCGGTGCCGGGCCGGCGGCATCCCGCGCTGCCGGTAGCCGGTGTACCAGGCCACGTAGCGGCGCAGCGGCCCGGCGGGGAGCCGGCGGTGGTGCTCGTCGGTGCTCATCAACGGGCTCCAGCCCCACGGGTAACCGGGGGAACTCCTGCGGATCCCCTGTCAGCCGTTGAACCTGAGCCACCCCTCATACGTATTACTCAGCAGAATCCCGGTATCGGCACAACCGTAGGGGTTCTAATTATTTGCGCTGGTAGTGACCCTGCTGCCAGAATCGGGACCATCACCCCAGTCTACGGGGCACTGGGGTGCCGTCCCGGTTCGGCGGTACGCGGAACGTTTTGCCGGTCCGCCGACGTTTAACTGGGAGGGGCACGTGATCATTCGTCTACTGGACCGCGACAAGGATGTGGCGGCAGTACCAGACGGGGGAAGTGATGCAATCGTGATAACCGATCTTGTTCGCCGCGCGGGACGACCCGCCGCGGTGGAGCCGCTCCAGCTTGAACTCTCCTGCCGGACCGGCCCGAACGGATACCAGATCGTCAGCGTGACCGGCGAACTCGACATCGCCACCGCCGAACAGGCCTACTCCTACATCAGCGAGGTCATCGACGGCCGGCCGGCGCCGGTCACCGTGGACCTGTCCGGCGTGTCCTTCTGCGACGCCTCCGGGCTGGGGGCGCTGGCCCGGATCGCGCGGCACGCGCGGGAGACCGGCCGCAAGCTCATGCTCACCTCGGCCCGGCCGTCGCTGGTGAAGATCATGCGGATCACCGGCCTGGACCGGGCCTTTCCCGAGCTGCATCCGTCAGCTCACGCGTACTCCGCGTTACTTACCTGGTCTGATCCCGGCCAGATAGGTTACCCGTGACCATGGAGGATAATGCCCGCTGGCGTTAAATTTGGAGTGCTTCCGGCGTTAAATCTGAAGTAACCCCAAGCGGAGGGACTCACGCAATGGCCGAAGACGTCCAAGGGCAGGCCACTGAAGCAGCCGAATCATCCGTGGTTTCCGAGTCACAAATCGCAGTGCACTGGCGCGAGGAGGACTACTACCCGCCGCCCGCCAGTTTCGTCAAGCAGGCCAACGCTGCAGACCCGGCCATCCTGGAACGGTTCACTGAGGACAAGTTCCCTGACTGCTTCAAGGAGTACGCCGATCTGCTGGCCTGGGACCAGCCCTGGCACACGACGCTGGATACGAGCACCGCGCCGTTCTTCAAGTGGTTCGTCGGCGGCAGGCTGAACGCCTCCTACAATTGCGTCGACAGGCACGCGGCAGCCAATCCGGACAAGACCGCGATCATATTCGTGCCTGAGCTCGAGTCCGATGAGCACGTGCACATCAGCTACGCGGAGCTGCACCGGCAGGTCAACGAGTTCGCCGCGCTGCTGCGCGACTTCGCTGGTCTCAAGACCGGCGACCGGGTGACGCTGCACATGCCCATGGTCGCCGAACTGCCGGTCACCATGCTCGCCTGCGCAAGGCTGGGCGTCATCCATTCGGAGGTGTTCGGCGGCTTCAGCGGCAACGCCTGCGGGAGCCGCATCGCCGACTCGGGCAGCCACGTCCTGATAACCATGGACGGCTATTACCGCGCCGGCCAGTTGACCGATCACAAGGTCAAGGCCGACGAGGCCCTGGCGACGGCGGCCAAGGAGGGCCAGGATGTCGACAAGGTGCTGGTCTGGCGGCGCCATCCCGGTCAGTACGCGTCGCAGACCCCGATGGTGGAAGGCCGGGACTTCTTCGTCGACGAGGTGCTCCCGGAGTACGTCGGCAAGACCGTCGAGCCGGTTTCCATGCCGGCCGAGGCGCCGCTGTTCCTGATGTACACGAGCGGCACCACCGGCCGCCCGAAGGGCTGCGAGCACAGCACTGGCGGATACCTCTCCTACGTGGCCGGCACGTCCAAGTACTACCAGGACATCCACGCCGACGACGTGTACTGGTGCATGGCCGACATCGGTTGGATCACCGGCCACTCCTACATCGTCTACGGCCCGCTGGCGCTGGGCACCACCACCGTGATCTACGAGGGCGTCCCCAACTACCCCGACGGCGGCCGACCGTGGCGGATCGCGGAGAAGCTCGGCGTGAACATCTTCCACACCTCCCCCACCGCGATCCGGATGCTGCGCAAGGTCGGCCCGGAGGAGCCGCGGAAGTACAACTACCACTTCAAGAACATGACGACTGTCGGCGAGCCGATCGAGCCCGAGGTCTGGCGGTGGTACTACTCCGAGGTCGGCAAGGGCGAGGCGGCGATCACCGACACCTGGTGGCAGACCGAGAACGGCGGCTTCCTCGGCAGCACCCTGCCCGCCCTACAGCCGATGAAACCGGGTAGCTGCGGCCCCGGTGTGCTCGGCATGTACCCGGTGATCTACGACGAGGACGGCAACGAGGTGCCGAAGGGCAGCGGCAAGGCGGGCAACATCTGCATCCGCAACCCCTGGCCAGGCATCTTCCAGGGGGTCTGGGGTGACCCCGAGCGGTACCTCAGCACCTATTACCGGAAGTACAACAAGAACCCGGACAGCAAGGACTGGCACGACTGGCCGTACTTCTGCAACGACGGCGCCGTGCAGGCCGCCGACGGGTACTACCGGATCCTGGGGCGCGTGGATGACGTGATCAACGTGGCCGGGCACCGGCTCGGCACCAAGGAGATCGAGTCGGCTGCCCTGACCGTGCCGGAGGTCGCCGAGGCGGCCGCGGTGCCGGTGATCGACGACATCCGGGGCCGCGTCGTGGAGGTATATGTCTCGCTCAAGCCCGGCATCGAGGCGAGAGACGAGATGGCGGCCAAGGTGAAGAGCGCAATCGAGACCGTGATCGGCAAGATCGCGCGGCCGAAGAACGTCTGGATCGTCTCCGACATGCCCAAGACCCGGTCGGGCAAGATCATGCGCCGGGTGATCGCGTCGGTCTCCAACTTCGCCGACGTCGGCGACGTCACCACGCTGGCCAACCCGGAGATCGTGGAGCAGATCCGGCACCATGTGCAGGCGGTGAAGGCCGCGCACGGCGAAGTGCCACGTGAGCTCACCGAGGCCGAGGAGGCCGAGATCAAGGCGTTCGGCGCCGAATAGCTGGCCGTTCCCCCGTCCGCGTCCGGCGGGCCACCTGGTTGCGGTGGGCCCGCCGGACGTATTTCTGTCCCCTTTCGACCGAACGGGCCGGGCGCGTGCTGCCACGCATGGCCCCCTGCGGCCGGTGGCTCAGGTCATCTCTTTACGGGACCTTGGTCTCTGTGACACCAGAGCGCCCTGCGGTGTGCTGAAAGACGAACGGGAGGGATCCCGGGTCGACGCAGAGAAACGGTGACCGCTCCGCTAGAGCGGGCGCCGCTCACCACGCAATCGAAATCCGCGAAAAGCGGAGGCGAGACCCTCCCGTTCTAGAAGCTACGCGGAACGGGCTGAAGGGGACGATGGCGAAATGAGCGCCAGGGTAAGAGACGTGATGACTACCCGGGTGGTGGCGGTCAGGAAAGACACCACGTTCAAGAACATCGTCGCCTTGCTCACCGAGCACCGGGTCAGCGCATTTCCCGTCGTGGACGAGGAGGAAAAGGTCATCGGCGTCGTGTCCGAGGCCGACCTGCTGTCCAAGGAAGCACTGGTAGCGGCCATCGGGGAGCTGGCCGGGCGGCTCGGGCGCACTAGCGGCTCGCCATGGCTCATCGCCATTTTCGTCGCCGCCAGGGAGCCAGGCGGGCATAACCAGACGGCGGCTGGTTCACCCGCTGAATCAGCCACCGCCGGCACCGGCTCCCGTGCGCCGGCTCCGGTCGGCGGCCGGGAGCCTAAGCGGCCCCCGGCCGACCGGGCGGCCGCCTAGTCCGGAGGCCGGATGTCACTGCCGCCATCCGGCCTCCGGCCGGTCACCCCGGCCTCCGGCCGGTCACCCCGGCGTCAGCTCGCGTCAGCCGGGCTGGCCGGGCTGGCCGACCTCGGTGGTCAGCTCGTCGTGCCGGAAGCACTGGTACCCGCTGATGGCGGCGGCGTCGCCCTCCGCCTGCGGATAGGACCAGACGGCGTCGGTGAGCTTGCGGCCGCCCGCGCTGACCGTCCAGTACGAGGCGGTGCCCTTGTAGGGGCACATAGTGTGCGAGTCGCTCTCCTCGAGCAGGTCCTGCTGGACGTCGGCGGCCGGGATGTAGAAGCGGTTCGGCAGCCCGGTCTCCGAGAGCAGCAGCGGCCTGCTGGTCTCGGCCAGCACCATGTCGCCCAGCAGGACGCGGACGGGCCGGGAGGACCGGCGCACGTCCACCCGGTGGTACGGGTCGCGCATGTGGCCCTCGACGCGCTCGTCCTCGTCGTACCACTCGTCCATGGCATCCCAGTAGAAGCCCGCGTACCCCAGCAGCCAGCGCGACTCGTCGTTCGGCTCCGGGTACGCCCAGATCGCGTTCTCCGCGACCTGGCCGCCAGCCGTCACCGTCCAGTAGGACGCGGTGCCCTTGAACGGGCAGTACGTGTGGTGGTCGGCGGGCCGCAGCAGATCGGCCCGGATGTCGTCCTGCGGCACGTACACCTGCGGCAGCAGCCCGGTCTCGTGCAGGAGCACGGCGCGGACCGTGTCGAACACCGTCTCGCCGCCGAAGGTCGCCCGCACCCGGCGCGGGAACTCGTGCATCAGCAGCTTGTGCGCCGGACCGTCGATCCGGTAGTTGACGCTCTCCGGCGGGTGACCGGACAGCGGGCCGGAGGAAAAGGTCAGGGACATCAGCTCTCCTCACAGATTGTCGACGGCTGTTGTAACCGCCCCCGGCGCCGCCAGCTTCCCCGCACCCGGACAAACCGGGCACGGGTACCTGTCTTCGAATTATCGTGTGTCACTACTGCCTTATAGAGGCCGTCGCGTAACTGGTCCGCGCCTGCACCGACGGCGCCTGCCCCGGCCCTCCGGCCTGCCCCGCCACCGCTTCCCGCATGCCCCATGAGTCCCGCGCGCCCCGCCCCGGAACCCGAATCCACCCACCCGCCCGCGCCAGCACCACGCCGATGTCACATCGACGTTGCCAGGGCCACCCCGATGTCACATCGGCGTGGCTCATTTCCGGAGTGAGCGTCACGCGGCGAGTCCGAGGCTGTCCCGGTAGCGGCCGAGGTGGCTGCGGCGGTGTTCCCGGCTGACGCGACAGGCCCGGCGCGACAGCCTCTATAGGGGTAGTAATGACACACAATAACGAAAAATCGGCGGGAGCGGCGAAGTCGAGCAGGTTGGCCTGGCCGGGCGCTAGGTCGGCCCAGTCGCCGGAAAACTCCAGGACGGCCACCGCGGCGGTGGGGAACCTGATCCCCGGCGGCGAGGGCGCGCCGTCCCCTGCCGGGGGCTGGACCAGGCTGGTGGCGAGTTCCGAGATGGCCGGGTTGTGCCCGAGCAGCAGCGCCGCCCGGTACGCGGCGGGCAGTTCCCCGACCAGGTAGAGCAGGGTCAGCGCGCTGGCCGCGTACGCCCGCGGCTCGAAGGTCACCGACGGGGAGCCGCCGAGTTCCGGGGCCAGCAGCTCCCAGGTCTCCCGCGTCCGGCGCGCGGCCGAGCACACCACGGCGTCCGGCAGGTAGCCGCGGTCGTGCAGCCAGCGGCCGATGACCGGGGCGTCGCGCCGCCCCCGCTTGGCCAGCGGCCGGTCCCGGTCGGGCACGTCCGGCCAGTCCGATTTGGCGTGCCGGAGCAGCATGAGCCGCCTCGTCGTGTCACTGACCACCTGATCAGGGTCCCACGTCACCAACCTGGATTATCGCCCGGCGAGAAAAATGTGCTTAGGCTCATGCGCGGGGCCGGGCTCACGGGCCGGGCTCATGCGCGAGGGCCGGGCTCACGGGCCGGGCGCGGGCCGGACGAGCATGAAGTTGATCGCGGTCGCCCGCATCACCGTCCGGCCGTCCTGATTGACCGCTTCCACGAGGGTCTTGATGATGCCGCGGTCCGGCTTGCTCAGCGATCTGCGCGCCTCGACGACCGTGGCCCGAGCACGGAGCGTATCGCCCGGTCGTACCGGGTACGGCCAGCGAAGCTCGTCGAGTCCCGCGCTGCCGAGGCTCGACTCCTCGGACAGGTAGTTCTCGACGAGCAAGCGCATCACGAGAGCGGCGGTATGCCAGCCGCTCGCGATCAGACCGCCAAACGGCCCGGCCGCCGCGGACTCAGGGTCAACGTGGAACGGCTGTGGATCGAATTCTTTAGCGAAAGCTATGATGCTAGCTTGGTCGACGCTGACGCTTCCGCAATCGTAAGTGGTCCCGAGCGCGTAGTCCTCGAAGTAGCTCAGCCCGTGATCGTTCACCATCGCAGTATCTCAGCACTCATGTGCTATCAGCCTCAACATCACAGATGAGTTACAGAAATACTTCAATTTCCCTGCGAGCCTCGGACAGTTGCTGCCATGCTTCCGCAGACGGCACAGACCACCGTAAGCGACGAAAAGCCACACCGGTCACACGCAGTGACCGCAGAGGCTCGCCGGAAGGCCCGGAGCGGGACGAGTAGGCGGGCGCGGAAACTACTTGGGGAGTTCTGTGGATTCAACGCACCTGCACCGCCGAGCCCGGAAGATCCGACGAACGGGCCGGCACACCACACCGTCGCAGGTTGAGAAGGTAGCGGAGAAGGCGGTCAAGGCCGCCCCGGCGGTAGCGATTACCGGCGCGCTCGTCGCGCTGCCGGCGACGGCGAACGCCAGCGTGAAGACGCCCGCCAAGGCCACGACCGTGACCGAGCAGGCGCGCACCGACGCACTCGTCCGGCACGCCGCCCAGCCGATCCCCCGCACCTACACGGTCCGCTCGGGTGACACGCTGTCCTCGATAGCGGCGAAGTTCTACCACAACCCGGGCCGCTGGCAGTGGATCTACGCCGCCAACCGGGCCAAGGTCAGCAACCCCAACAGCATCTACGTCGGCGAGAAGCTGACGATCCCGTACCACGCGCCGAGCGGCACGACCTCGTACACGCCGCGGCACGCCAAGGCCCCAGCCACCGTGCTGACCTCCTCGGCGAGGCATCTGAGCGGCACGCTCGGCTGCTCCGGCCTCGAGGCCCTCTGGGAGGCGGCGGGCGGCTCGCGCGCCCAGGCCTTCGTCGCCGCCGAGATCGCCATGGCGGAATCCGGCGGCAGGCAGTACGCCCACAGCCCCACCAACGACTTCGGCTACTGGCAGATCAACGGAGGCCACGGGCCGGCGTTGGCCACCTACAACCCGGTCGGGAACGCCAGGGCCGCGATCGCCATCTCCAGCAACGGGCGCAACTGGCGTCCGTGGACCACCTACGTCACCGGCGCCTACCACGGGCGCTGCTGAGCGCCGCTGATCCCCTGGGGTGGCCTGGACTGGCGTCCAGGCGGCGTAGGTTCGGCGTATGGACACACCGGACGTGCTCGCGTGGCGGGATGGGTACATCGAGGCCCTGGACCAGACCGCGCTGCCGCATCAGGTCCGCGTGCTGCGAATCAGCACGGTGGACGAGCTGGTCGAGGCGATCACCACGCTGGCCGTCCGCGGCGCGCCGGTGCTCGGCGCGGCCGGGGCCCTGGGCGTGGCCCTGGCCGTCCGTCAGGGCGGCCGTGAGGGCTGGGACCAGGCGCGGCTGGACGCGGCGGTCAAGCGGATCGCGGACGCCCGGCCGACCGCCGTCAACCTGCGTCGCGAGGTGTCGGCGGTCGCGGCCCGGATACCGCAGGGTCGCGCGGCCGTCGAGGCGGCGGCCCTGGCCGTCGTCGATTTCTCCGTCACGGCGAGCCAGCAGATCAGCCGGCGCGGCGCCGCCTACCTCATCCAGGTCTGCGGCGGGGGGCGGCTCCGCGTCCACACCCACTGCAACACCGGCAGCCTCGCCTGCCTGGGCTGGGGCTCGGCGCTCGGGGTGATCCGCGCCCTGCACGCCGAGGGCGCGCTCAGCCACGTGATCGTGGACGAGACCAGGCCGCTGCTGCAGGGTGCCCGGCTGACCTGCTGGGAGCTCGGCCAGCTCGGCATCGAGCACCGGCTGGCCTGCGACGGCGCGGCCGCGTTCCTGATCAGCCAGGGGCTGGCGGACGCGGTGGTCGTCGGCGCCGACCGGGTGGCGGCCAACGGCGACGTGGCCAACAAGATCGGCACCTACAGCCTGGCCCTGGCCGCGCACCGGGCCGGCATCCCGTTCCTGGTCGCGGCGCCCGAGTCCACCCTGGACGAGGCGACGCCGTCCGGCGCGGCGATCCCGATCGAGCAGCGCCCGGACGAGGAGGTCACCGTCCCGGCCGCGCCGGCCGGAACCCGGGCGCTCAACTTCGCGTTCGACATCACCCCGGCCGAACTCGTCTCCGCGGTGGTCACAGAGGAGCGGCTGCTGACCCGTTTCCCGGCGGGGGACGTCAGTCCCCGGACGGCCGCTCGAAGCTGAACTGGCTCTGCCGGTCGGCGAACCCGCAGGCACGGTAGACCCGGATGGCCACACCGGCCGGGTCGGCCACGATGACGAGAGTGCCCGCGCCGAGCACCTCGCGCCCGTAGCGGCCCGCGTGCCAGACCAGCGTCCCGGCCAGGCCCCGGCGCCGGGCCGCCGGATCGGTCTCGACGTGCTGGTACCTGGCGTATCCGCCGCCCGCGGCGACCAGCCCGAGCTGGGCGAGCAGCCGCTCGCCCGCGAAGGCGCCGAACCATGCCGCGCGGCCCTGCTGGGTGAGCCGCCGCCGCGCCGCGGCCCTGCGCTCCTGGTACTCCTGGGACCCGTCGTCACCGAAGCAGCGGACGCCCAGATCGGCCGATTGCCGCCAGTCGGCGTCCGATGTCAGCCGCCGGATCTCGGCCTCGGCGCTGGGATGCGGCGGCGGCTGGACGGCGGCGCAGGTGAGCACGGTGTCACGCCCCAGCTCCAGCCCCGCGGCGAGGAACTCCGGCGGAACCACATCGTCCTGGCCGACGCTGTCCACGCCGAGCGCGACGTGCCGCGCCAGCGGGAACTCGGCACCGAACCGGGCCAGCCAGCTTTCCCCGGTGCCGGGACCGGGCCATGCGGCGAGCAGCAGGAAGTTCCCCCACCAGAAGTCCGGGTTGTCCGGGGTGCGGACGACCAGGTAGTCGCCGCGGTCGGTGACCTCGGCACCCTCGAGCACCCGCAGTGCCACGTCGGTCAGGTAGCCGATCGAAGTAACCCGCACGGCCCCGAGCCTAGGGCATCTACCTGCGGGGGCGACGTCCTCCGGGCGGGCTTGTTCCGCGAGGCGATAGGTTCCCATGGTGTGGAGAAAGACCGGGCACAGCAGATAGGTACGGCCGGGCTGATCGGCGCGCTGGCCGGGGCGGCCCTGACGGCGCACCGGGGCAAGGCGGCCGTCGGCGCGCTGGCGGGCGCGGCCGGCCTGGCCACGGCGGAGGCGGTGGCGCGGGCCAGGCAGCGCCCGGGCGAGATCCCCGCCCTGTGGTCGCGGATCCTGATGAGCGGCGCGCTGGCGGCACCACTGGGCTGGGCGGCGGACCGGCTGACCGGGGCGGGCCCGGTCCCGGTGGCCACGGCGGCGGGCGCGGCCGCCGGTGCGCTCGGGCTGCGGCCGCAGAAGGTCCTGCTCGGGCCGGCCGCGGGGGCCGCGATCGGGCTGGGCCTGGCCCGCCGCAGGCCGCGCCTGCCGGGCGCCGCGGCCGCGGCCGCGGCGGTCGTCGGCTACCGAACGACGTCGGCCCTGCTGTTCCGCGACCCGCAGGTGAGCCTGCTCGCCGAGCGGGTGAAGGCCGAGGATGTCCCGTTCGTGGTGCCGCTGGCCAGCCAGACCTCCTACGTCGGCACCGGGTACGTCCGGGCCCTCGCGCAGGTCCTCGGCGGCACGTACACGCCCGACGTCGCGGACATCGGCATCGTGGCCTCGCTGGACGAACTGGCCGGGCCGTCCTTCGACCCGGCCGGCACCGACCCGCTGGTCCGCGAGTTCTACGAGCACACCACCCGATTCGCCCTCGACATCGTGCCGGAGTGGCGGCTGTGGGTCCGTCCCGGCTACCTGCTGTACCGGACGCTGCTGGCCAGGCCGCTCGGCCAGGCCAGCGTGCCGATGAGCCAGCGGGAGGCGCAGCACGGGGTGCGCAGCCGGATCGACACCATCACCGGCGTCGATGGGGACACGGGCGCGGGTGAGGCGATCGCGGTGCGCGGCTGGATCCGCTCCTTCGCCGACACCGACGAGCCCATCTACGTCGGCATCTACACCACCTACCGGCACGAGGGACGGGGTTACGTCAGCGTCGGGTTCCCGTTGCCGCAGGCCAGCTTCACCGCCACGCTGCTGCCGCAGGCCCGGCCGGGCGCCGGGAATGGGCCCGGGAATGGGCCCGGGAATGGGCCCGGGAATGGGCAGGGCCTGGTGCTGGACAGCCGGAGCGAGCTTGACCAGCCGGGCCACTACCTGACCTACGTCGACGCCCAGACGGCCGAGCTCACCACCGCCGCCGTCCGCGGGTTCGCGGAGCGGCTCGACGTCTACGTCGAGGCGGGCGAACTGCGGGCCGAGCACGCGTTCTGGGTGTTCGGCCTGCCGTTCCTGGTGCTCCATTACCGGATGCACCGCAAGCAGCCGCCCGTTCGGTAGTCAGTTCTGCAGCGGGACCAGCTCGCGTACGAAGCCGTCAAGGAACGAGCCGAACGGTCCGGGGCTCGTCGGGCGGACCACGAACTTGCTCAGCCCGGCCTCGACGTACCCCCCGATCATCCGGCGCGCGCCGTCCCAGCCGGCCGCGACCAGCGTGGCCGGGTCGGCGTCGGGCCGGCGGCGGTGGATCGAGGCCAGCAGCGCGGCCGGGATGCCGGTCAGCGCTATCGGCAGGCTAAGGCCGAAGTGATCGGGCTCCACCTCCCGCCCGGCCTGCGCCGCGGCCTCTTTTATCACCGCGACCGCGGCGCCCGCCTCCTCGGGCGTCAGCAGCGAGCCGAGCCACCCGTCGGCGAGCCGCCCCACCCGGCGCAGCCCCGCGGGGGCCGAACCGCCCAGCCAGATGTCGAGTGGCTTGGCCGGCGGCGAGCCGAGGGTGGCGTCGGACACGGTGAAGAACTCCCCGTCGAACGAGACCTTCTCCGCGGTGAGCAGCAGCCGCAGCAGTTGCAGCGACTCGTCGAACACGGCGGCGCGCTTGCCGTCGGGCACGCCGAACAGCACGCGTTCGGCGGGCTGGGCCGGCAGCAGGCCGAACACCGGCAGCACGCGTCCGGGGGCCAGGCCGGCCAGCGACGCGAGCTGCTTTGCCACCAGCACCGGATGCCGTCCGGGCAGCACGGAAACCCCGCTGCCGACCTTCAGCCGCCGGGTTCGCGACAGCGCGAACGCCATGCCGGTGAACGGCTCCACCAGCGGGGAGTACACCTGCTCCGGCAGCCACAGCGAATCCACCCCGGACTGCTCGAGCAGGTCGACCGCGTCGGCGAACGTTTCCGGCGTCCCGGTCGGCCCCAGGGACACTCCGATCCGAACCTTCATAACCCCATCCGATCACAGCCCCATTCGACGGCGGGCACGGCCCTTTAGGTCAGCGGCGCCGGACGACGAGGACCGCCGATTCGACCTGGGGCGGCGGCCGGAAGGCGCGCCGCGGCAGGGCGAGGCCCGCGGTCATGCTGAACGCGCGCGCCCGGCGAGCCGCGGCGTGGCCGCCGGCGTACTTGCGGACCACGGCCCGCTGCAGCACCAGGTCGGCCGCGACGAGCCGGGTGCCCGGCGCGAGCAGCAGGCCGAGCAGGTCCGCGGTGATCCCGTACGGCGGGTTCGCGACGACCCGGAACGGCCGGTTAGGCAGCCGCAGGCTCGCGGCGTCGGCGTGCACCACGGTGACGCCGGAGAACCGGCGGCGGAGCTTCGCCGCCCGCCCGGGATGCAACTCGACGGCGACGACCCGCGCCCCGGCCCGGAGCAGGTGCGCGGTGAGCGCGCCCTCGCCCGCTCCGATGTCCAGGACGAGCTCGCCCGGCCGGACGCCGGCCGCCGCGACGACGCGTGCGGCCCACTCATCAGCGAGCCGGTGCCATCCCCAGGTCCGGCGCGGCGGCCCGGAGGCGGGCACGGCGGACCATCACCATGTAGCAGCTCATCCCGCGACCCTAGTTTCCGGTTTTCAATCCGGGCAACTCAATTTTCCTGGCCGGATCGGGCGAGAGGTGCGACGCTATGGCGGTGAGCAGCACCGAGGCCGACCTGGTCCTGGCCGGCGGGAAGATACGCACGCCAGCGCACCCGTCGGGCTTCGCGGCGGCCCTCGCCGTCCGCGGCGGCGTGATCCAGGCTGTCGGCCGCGATGACGAGATGCGGGAGCTGGCCGGCCGCCGTACCCGCGTCATTGACCTGCGCGGGCGGCTGGCGCTGCCGGCCTTCGGCGACGCGCACGTGCACCCGGTCAGCGGCGGCCTGGAGAGCCTGCGCTGCAACCTGGCCGGCCTGCGGTCCAGGCACGAGTGCCTGGACACCGTGGCCGAATACAGTTCGTCCCTGCCCCCCGGCGGCTGGGTGCTCGGCGGCGGCTGGACCATGTCGGCCTTCCCCGGCGGCTTGCCGACGGCCGGCGACCTGGACACGGTCACCGGCGGGCGGCCCGCCTTCCTGCCGAACCGGGATCACCACAGCGCCTGGGTGAACTCGGCGGCCCTGAAAATCGCGGGCATCGACGCGGGCACCGCCGACCCGGCGCACGGCCGGATCGAGCGGGACCGATCCGGCCGCCCGACGGGCGCGCTGCACGACGGGGCGATGCGCCTGGTCGCGGCGCACGTGCCGCCGGCGTCGGCGGCCGAGCTCGTCGCCGGGCTCGTCGCGGGCCAGTCGCACCTGCACTCGCTGGGCATCACGAGCTTTCAGGACGCGTGCGTCGGCGCGGCGGGCGAGCTTGGCATGCCGGACTCGTTCGGCACCTATCTTATGGCGGCCGACTACGGCCTGCTCAGCAGCCACGTGGTCGGCGCCCTGTGGTGGGACCGCGACCGCGGTCTCGACCAGATCGATGACCTGCTGGCGCGGCGCGAACAGGCCGGCGACGGCCAGTTCCGGGCGACCACGGTCAAGCTGATGCTCGACGGCGTGTGCGAGACGTTCACCGCCGCGATGTCCGCCCCGTACCTGGACCGGGACGGGCATTCCACCGGCCACCAGGGACGCCTGTTCATCGAGCCGGAGATGCTGCGGGAAGCCGCGGGCCGACTGGGCGCGGAGGGGTTCCAGCTCCACTTTCACGCCATCGGCGATCAGGCGGTCAGCACCGCGCTCGACGTGATCGAGGCGCTGCCGACCGTGCAGCGCCGGGCCGCCCGCCATCATCTGGCGCACCTGCAGTTCATCACCCCGCAGGACATGGGCCGGTTCGCCGAGCTTGGCGCGGTGGCCAACTTCCAGCCGCTGTGGGCGTGCGCGGAAACGCAGATGGAGGAGCTGACCCTCCCGTTCGTCGGGCCGGAGCGCGCCGCCTGGCAGTACCAGATCGGCTCGCTGGTCCGGCAGGGAACGCGGATCGCGTTCGGCAGCGACTGGCCGGTGTCGAGCGCCGACCCGCTGCAGGAGATCCACGTGGCGGTGAACCGGGTCCTGTCCGAGCGCCTGGGGCGGCCGGGTTACCCGGAATGCACCGATCCGTTCCTGCCCGACCAGGCGATCACTGTGGACGCCGCGATCGACGCCTTCACCTCGGGCGTCGCGTGGGTGAACCACGAAGAAGACGTGGCCGGCCGCCTGCTGCCCGGCATGCGGGCCGACGTGACCGTGCTCGACCAGGACCTGTTCGGCATCCCGCCGCGCGACATCGGCAGCACCTCGGTGGTCATGACGATGGCGGGCGGGACGGTGGTGTACGGCGACCGGTGAGATGTGCTGTGCTAGTACGGTGAACAGTGCACCCGCCAATGAGTTCAACGCGATCCCGCTGAACTGGGCATCCGACCGTGACCTGCTGGCCGGCCTCACGGTAGACGACGACGACGAGCACGACGATCCCGTACTCCGCTACGCGGACGGCCGCACGGTCGACACCTGGCGCGAGGACTACCCGTACTCCGAGCGGATGTCCAGGCACGAGTATGAGTGCGCGAAACGCCCGCTGCAGATCGAGCTGGTCAAGCTGCAGAACTGGGTGAAGTCCACCGGAGAGCGGATCGTGATCGTGTTCGAGGGCCGCGACGCGGCCGGCAAGGGCGGCACGATCAAACGGTTTACCGAGCACCTGAACCCCCGCGGTGCCCAGGTCGTGGCCCTGGTGAAACCGAGCAAGCGGGAACGATCCCAGTGGTACCTCCAGCGTTACGTGCCGCACCTGCCCGCGGCCGGCGAGATCGTCATGTTCGACCGGTCCTGGTACAACCGGGCGGGCGTGGAGCGGGTGATGGGCTTCTGCACGCAGGAGGAGTACGAGGAGTTCATGCGGGAGGCGCCGGAGTTCGAGCGCATGCTGGTCCGCTCCGGGCTGAACCTGACCAAGTTCTGGTTCTCGGTGACGCCGTCGGAGCAGCGGACGCGCTTCATCATCCGACGGGTCGACCCGGTGCGCCAGTGGAAGCTGAGCCCGATGGACATCGAGTCGCTGGACAAGTGGGAGGAGTACACCGAGGCCAAGGAGGCGATGTTCCACTACACCCACACCGAGCACGCCCCGTGGACGGTGGTCAAGAGCAACGACAAGAAGCGGGCCAGGCTCGAGGCAATCAAGCACGTGCTGCTGAAGTTCGACTACGACGGCAGGGACGACGAGGTCATCGGGGAGCCGGACAAGCTCCTCATCGGCCCGCCGTCGGTGCTGTCCGAGCACGACCCCGATCGCGTCTACCCGGAGCTGTGAGCCATGGCGTACACCGAGATCGGCTCGATCGCCGAACTGCGGGATCTGCTCGGCGTGCCGACCGGGCGCGCGGTGACCAAGGAACGCACCAGCCTGCACGCCGTGGACCGGCAATGGCTGGCCATCTCGCCGTTCTGCATCCTCGCCACATCCGACGCCGACGGCAACTGCGACGCCTCGCCCAAGGGGGACCCGGCGGGCCACCTGGTCCACGTGCTGGACGACACCACGGTCGCCATCGCCGAACGACCGGGTAACCGCCGCGCCGACGGTTACGGCAACATCCTGGCCAACCCCCATATCGGGATCATCTCGATGATCCCCGGCCGGAACGAGACGCTGCGGATCAACGGACGGGCCCGGCTGCTGCGCGACGCGCCGTTCTTCGACCAGCTGACGGTGCGCGGCCGCCGGCCGATCCTGGCCCTGCTCGTCGAGATCGACCAGATCTTCTTCCACTGCCCCAAGGCGTTCATGCGGTCGCAGCTGTGGCAGCCGCAGAGCTGGCGGCCCGCTGCGCTCCCGTCGCATGCGACCCTGGTCAAGGCCTTGCAGGACACCCCGGAGACGCTGGAGGAGCTGGAGGACTACTACGCCCCGGCGCACTATTCGCGGCTGCTGTACTGACCCCGCGCCTTTTGCGGCGCTGAGCTGGAGGCGAGGCGGATGACTACGCACGGCCGGCGGGTGAGCGTGCTGGGGGTCCCGACGAGCGCGGGCTCGCACAATCCCGGCCAGGAAAAGGCGCCGGCTGCCTGGCGTGCCGCTGGGCTGATCGGCGAGCTGCGAGCGGCCGGCCTGGACGTCGAGGACCGGGGCGATCTCCCGGTGACGCCGTACCGCCCGGTGGAACCGGCCGATGGCCTGCGCGATGCCGACCGGGTCGTCGAGGTGGCCCGGCGGGTCGCGGCCGAGGTGGCGGCCATCCGCTCCGCCGGCCGGCTGCCCCTGGTCCTGGGCGGTGACTGCACCATCACACTCGGCGCGCTGGACGGGTTCGGCGACGGCGGGCTGGTGTACTTCGACGGCGACGCGGACCTCAGCATTCCCGAGCGGAGCGGTTCGGCGGTGGCCGACACGATGGGCATGACCCACATGCTCGGCGGCGGGTCACCGCGGCTGGCCCGGCTCGGCTCCCGGTTCCCGCTGCTGCGCCCCGGGCAGGTGGTGCTGTTCGGCTTCGACCCGGCCGAACTGGACACTAGCGAGTGGACCGAGCTGGCCAGCAGGCACCTGTACGCGGCCCCGGCCCCGGCGGTGCGGGCCGACCCGGCCGGGCAGGCTCGTCGGGCCCGCGCCTACCTGGACCGCCGCACCAGCGCCTACCTGGTGCACCTGGACGTCGACGTGCTGCACACCGGACTGTTCCCGCTGGCGAACTTCCCGCACTTCGCCGGGCTCACCCTGGAGGAGGCGAGCATCTGCCTGAACGAGTTCACCAGCGGGGAGAAGTTCGGCGGCCTGGTCATCACCGAGGTAAACCCGGACCACGATCCCAGCGGGCAGCTCCTGGCGACCCTGGCGGGGACGGTGGCCAGGGCGCTGGCGGCGGTTTAGCCGGGGGCGGCGGTTTAGCCGGGGGCGGCGGCCTAGCCGGGGGCGGCGGTTTAGCCGGGGGCGGCGGCCTAGTCGGCGGACGGCGGGCATACGAGGGTCCGCGCGTGCTCGATGAGGACCCGCACAGCGGGGTTCGCGGACGGCGCGGAATTCCACGCGAGCTCCAGGCGGGACCGTATCCGCGGATCGGTGATCCGCAGAATCCGTGGCGCGTCCGCGGCCGAGGCAGGCCCAGTCGCGGCCGGGCCAGTCGCGGCCGGGACGCTTGCGGCCGGGCCAGTTGCGGCCGGGCCAGTCGCGGCCGGGACGCTTGCGATCGAGGCTGGCACCACGGCGAGGCCAAGGCCCCGGGCCGCCAGCTGGACGACCATGGGCAGGGCGCTGGCCTCCAACACGATCCGCGGCGCGAACCCAGCTTCGGCGCAGGCGGCGTCGAGCGCCGCGCGCACACCGGTGCCGCGGGGCAGGCTGACCAGCGGCATGTCGCGCAGCGCGCCGACCGTGATCGCGCCGGAATCCGCGAGCGGATGGCCGGGGTCCACCGCCGCGACCAGTTCCTCCGCCACGATGACCACGGTGTCAACTCCCGGCGCGGGCTCATCCCATTTTCCCGCCGATCCGATCAGGGCGAGATCGAGCTGACTGTCCCTGAGCAGTTCGACCAGACGGTCAGAGTTGTTCTCGGTCAGGGTGATGGCCACGCCGGGATACAGGTCGTGGAATCCGGCCAGCAGCTCGGCCAGGACCGGCAGCGCGCACCCGCTCACCATGCCCACCGTGACCTGCCCGCGCACCAGCCCGGCCAGCTCATCGACGGCCAGCCGGGCATTGGCCACCGCGTCGAGGGCGGCCCGCGCGAACGGGAGCACGGCCGATCCCACCTCGGTTAGCCGGACCGAACGGCCCGACCGGTCAAGCAGCTGCTGCCCGAGCTCGGACTCCAGCCGGCGGACCTGCGCGCTCACCCCCGGCTGGGCCACGTGCACCCTGCTCGCCGCCCGGGTGAAGCTAGCCTCCTCGGCGACAACCACGAAACTTCTAAGCCACTTCAGGTCTATGGAGTTACCTGCGTCTATGCGTTGTTGCTCCGCGTGATCCATCGGCGCATCTCCTCATCGTCACGACCTACGTAGCGGCGGCATCACCAGTCAAAGGTAGGCCGACATCCAATCTCGCTTTTGCTACGGGCCATTGCTGCCATGCTGGTCCCAGAAGGTAATGCGCCTGCACGTCGCTCCGGGCCGGCCACGTGCACACTCGACGGTCGCCGCCATCGGTTAAACAGGGCACACCAGGCTCCTGGCAGGTGCCAGAAGCACACGTGCCGGAGATGGGGTAGGCCGGCGGAAACCTGTGAACCGCCAAAGATCGGCGAGATGTAGGGATGATCGTCGAGCCCGGTCGCAAAGTGTCGTTCGCAGCCGGGAGGTCGTCCTGAGGTTCACGGTGGTGCAGCCGCCTGTAATCGGGGATACCGGCTGGACTGTTTAGCTCCGGAGCGCATCAGGTCCGGTGATCCGGCGGTGGGACCGATCTGGCGCTCTCCCACCAGGGCGCCGAACGGTCATCCCTTTCCGCCGGGTATTCACTCCCCTGGTATCCGCTGCCCGTGTCCTCGCCGCCCCTAGGTTCGCTGCCCGTGTCCTCGCCCGGCGGGTATTCGCCGGCTGGGTATTCGCCGGTGGGCAAGAGCCTGATTCCCCGCCGCAACGGGATGACACCGGGGAGTTCGAGGTGAGCCTGCCTGACGAGCAGGTCGGTGCCCTGAACGGCCAGGGTGGCGGTGATTTCGCAGCGACCCGAATGGACGGCGACGAGCCGGCCGCGGCTGATTCCGAGCAGCAGAGCATTGACGTCGAAGACGATGGAAAGGCCGAGCTCGAGGGTGGCCACCCGCTGACCGTCCACCAGGACGCTGACGGAGGGCCGCTGGTCCAGCGTGACCTCGTGCGCGGACATGCTGACCAGTTCGGTGCTGCCGGGTGCGGCCAGCGTCCGCCGTGCGGCGGAGACGATGTCCCGGTGCTCGCGCCACCCGCGCACGAGCACGCCGATCAGGTCGACCCGCAGCAGGGCGGCCATGGTGGTCGCCGCCTCCCGCACGGCGGCCTTCCTGGTCGTCTTGGAGAGACGCGCTAGGGCGCGGCCAAGATTCTGGTCGCCGCCGGGCGACAAGATCTCCCCGGCCAGGGTCTCGGCCGCGTCCGCGTCCGGGCCGAACAGCAGATCCAGGGCGGTGGGCGTACTGCCCTCTCCAGCGGTCGTCATGGCCGCCCCTCCTTGATCGTCGTGGTGGTAACTCCGGGATGGGGTTCGAGGCGAACCGTGTGGGTCGGCTCCCGTCCGGTGTCACGGACGCCCACCGCGTCCGGCCGGGCGGTATCCGGCACGGCCCGCACGTTCGGCGTCCCGGCCATCTGCCGGCGGGAACGCTCCGAGCGATCGTGCTTCCGTGAGCGGAAGCGCCGCCCGCGGCGCGCGATCAGCGTGAAAATCCCGGCGGCAGCCATGGCCGCGACAGCCGCAAGCAAGGCGATGAGCTGCGTCGGTGCCGGCGGCGAGTTCGGGCTGACCTTCACCTTTGTGGACAGCTTGACCGGCTCAGCTGACACCTCGGTAGAAAACGGGCTCTCATTCCCGGCGGCGTTGACCGCGGTCACCATGAAGTAGTAAACGGTGCCGTTAGGCAGACCGGTCACGGTGGCGCCGGTGCTCTTGGTGGTGCCGATCGTGGTGCTCTGCTGCGCGCCGGGGGCGGTGGCGAGATAGATCTTGTAGCTGATGACCGGCGAGCCGCCATCTGACGCGGGCGCGGTCCACGACAGGCCGACCTGAGTGTTGCCCGCGGTCGCGGTCAGCCCGGTCGGTGCGGCGAACGCCGGGGCTGAGGTGCTAGCAGACTGCCTGGGGGTGGCGGACTGCGTAGGGGTGGCGGACTGCGTGGGGGTCCCGGACTGCGTAGGGGTCCCGGATTTCGTGGTGGTCGGCGAGACCGGAGGCGGCACGATGGGCGGCAACGTGGCCGACGCCTCCTCCGACGGAGGGCTCTGACCCGCGGCGTTGACCGCGAACACCTTGAAGTAATACGTGGTCCCGTTGGTCAGGCCGGTTACGGTGTAGCTGGTAGCGGTGACCAGCGAGCCGTTGACCGGAGGGCTGGTCTCGCCGCCAGGGCTGGTCCCCTGGTAGATGATGTAGCCGCTGATCGGCGCACCCCCGGACGCGGGTGCGGCCCACGCCAGGGTCACCTTCGAGTTACCTGGAGTCGCAGTCAGCCTGGCGGGCGCCCCCGGCACGGTCACCGGGACGGCCCTAGCCTCCGCCGACGCCGGACCCTCGCCGACCCGGTTGACCGCGGTCACCCTGAAGTAATACGGGGTCCCGTTGACCAGGCCGGTCACCGTCACGACGGTGCCAGTGACCTTGGCGAGCGGAGCTCTCCCGTTGAAAGCAGCCGTGGTCCCCACATAGAGGTCGTAGCCGGTAACTGACGAGCCGCCATCCGACGCGGGCGCGGCCCAGGACAGGGTCACCTGGGCGTTACCCGCGTCCGCGGTCAGCCCGGCGGGCGCCCCCGGCACGGTCATCGGGGTGGCCAGCGCCTCGCTCGACGGCTGACCCTCACCGACCCGGTTGACCGCGGTCACCCTGAAGTAATACGGGTTCCCGTTGGTCAGGCGGACCAGCACGATAGCAGTGCCTGTTATCCCGGGGACCTCGGCGGCCCCCTTGAAATCAGCCGAAGTCGCCACGTAGACGTTGTAACCGCTGACCGGCGAGCCGCCATCCGATGCGGGCGCGGCCCAGGACAGGGTCACCTGGGCGTTACCCGCGGTCGCGGTCAACCCGGCGGGCGCCCCCGGCACAGTCACCGGGATGGTGGCCGACGCCATGTTCGACACCACGTTCAACTGCTTGTCGACGAGCCAGAAGTAGTACTTGGTGCTGTTGGTCAAGTCGGTCACCAAGGCGCTCCTGTCCGTGACGGTGCGGACGTTGACCTTGACGGCCTGACAAATGTCCTGAGCGGTCCCGTCATAGATGTCGAGGGGTCCCGGCGCGGGCCGGGTCCATGTCAACAGCACCTGGGTGCCGCGCGCGGCAGCCTCTAGGCCGAACGTGGGCCTCTTAGGGAGTTGAGGGCATCGCCCGGTCGGCGCGGGGGCGAAGATGGTGGCAGGCGCCCCCACCGCGATGCCGCCTGCCACCATCGCAGGTCCGCCGGCCATGGTGGCAGCTAGGCATGTTCCTGCGAGCGCGCGCAGCCACGGTCCGAGGCGGCGCCGCCGGGTATCACTGGGGAACCTCGACTCATCAACGTTCCGGCCCCCGTGAACGTCCTTCATATAAATTCGGAGACAAGGCGATGCGCGGGTGATACGCAGCCGAAGCCATAAAGAGATATAGCCGGACAGGATCTCTCAGCGGACCCGGTCAGGTGCCTGGCCGTCGGGCTGGACCGGGAGCACTTATTTTTCCACAACAACCACGAAACTTCTAAGCCACTTCAGATCTATGGAGTTACCTGCGTTTATGCGTCGTTGATCTGCGTGCTCCTCTGGCACATCTGGCACATCTGGCCACGCCCAGCGGAGTGGTGTATGAGATGACCACCTCGCGATCAATTCCTATCTAAGCGTTAATCGCCTCAATTGTTACTTCAGTATCGCGTGTTTCACGTTTCTTTCCGGTTTTCCGACAGGCGGCGACATTTCAGTGCCCACATAGCGGCGGGCCGCGGTCCATTCGTCGTTCTGCCCGGCCCTGGCCTCGAGCGCGGGGGCAGGTGAACACGGGCACGCGGCGGCGGTGACCAGGTCAGGCAGCAGCGCGGCACGCGCCAAGCGTTCTTCCTCCACCACCGCCACAAAGTATTCGAGCTGGTGAAGTTCCGTAACTGACGATTCTAGACTTGGCGCGCTTGATGGCCAGATGCTTATGGCGTGCTTGCCTGGATGCTAGAACCGCCACCGCGTTGCCCCGCCGGGGAGAACGGTGCCCACTGCCGTTGCCGTACGCGGCGTGAGACGGTACACGTGCCACGGCGGCGGGCCGGCCGAGGGCGCGCTGTACTCGGCGGTGAGCGCCAGGCCCGTGTCATCGACACGGGCCGGCCAGCCTTCCGCCGCCCAGCGCGCGGCCATGGCAGCGACGGTTGCCGCGTCGGTAACCACAGTGGCCTGGCCCTCAACGACCAGATCGAACTCCTGGGTCGCGACGCTCAGGGCGCAGCGCGGATCACGGGCGAGGTTCCTGCCCTTGCGGGTGCGCTGGCCGGTCTCGAACCAGAAGCAGCCGTCGGCCCACAGCGCGCCGACGCCGGTGACGTGCGGGCTTCCGTCCGGGTTGCTCGTAGCCAGCCAGCAGGTGTGACGGTTCGGACCTCCGGTATCCGGCGCCTGGCTCACGCCTGCCCGGAGCCTGCCTTCGATCCGGGCCCAATCGAGCAGCGGCGTCTGGTACAGGCCGGCGAGGTTGGTTGCTTCCATGGCTGTTTCGACTGTGCCGAACGCCGGAACTCATCGCCGCGGAGCGTTCGGCACGCCGACCCGCCCTTGCTCTCCCTCGCCGGCTAGATGGGGTAGCGGGTGGGTTCGGTGGTGTAGGTCCGCCCGGATGGGGTGGTCCATCTGAAGGTGGCGTCGGGAAGCTGGTCGACCTTCCAGCGGGGGTGCTGCTTGAGCCAGTGGTCGTGCCGGCACTTTGGCCCGCCATTACACAAGCACGTCCGGCCGCCTGCCTCGTACGGGGTGTTGTGCTCGAAGTCG
>WNGP01001228.1_pt1 | contig 36900 bp, 32 predicted proteins | sample 5407671 | NCBI WGS metagenome assembly WNGP01 (sample SAMN13153381, study PRJNA577476) | soil metagenome | isolation source: 40 cm soil or saprolite under Garry oak tree replicate 2 | place: USA:California | collected 2016-06-15 | reverse complement strand
CGCCGAACGTGAAGAGCAGGCCGGCGAAGACCAGCGTGTAGGAGTTGATGGCCCATTCGAGCTGACTCTGACTCGCGCCGAGGCCCCCGCGAGGCTCGGCGATAGTCTTCATGGCCACGTTGAGGACCGTGTTGTCGATGACGATGGCGAGCAGCCCGACGATCAGCACGCTGAGAATTACCCAGCGGCGACGATAAATCGTCTGCGAGTCCATGTGTCCCTTTCCGGATCACTTGAAGCTTGTGCGCGGAACCGGGAAGGCGCTGGCCTCGCGGCGTGTTGCCACGATCAAGTCCTCCGGGTCCCGCTTCCATCGATACGGAACGGTCTCGTATCGGAATATATTTCCGGCATCGGCCGTCCCCTCCTTGTGATCCAGGTCACATTCCCCGACACCCGCGGCGCCGGGGTGGCGGAGTCGGGCGGAGTCGGTGGGCCCTTGAGTACGCAAGAAGGTACCCGGGGCGCCACCGACTCTGGCGGGAGGACGCGGCTAGGGCGCGACGTCGGCGAGGCGGAGGACGCGGGTCTCCGGGTCGATGACCAGGGCCAGCGTGATGGTGGCGTGCTCGCCGACCAGTTCGGCCGCGACCGAGGCGGTGCCGTCGCCCGCCTTGAAGGCGCCGACGCGGCAGGGGCCGGCCCAGGCGGCGGCCATCCGCAGGCGGCGGGCCATCATGCCGGCGTCCACTCCGCCGCCCACCGGGACGGACGGCGGCCAGTCTCGCTCGGCGCCGTTCAGCCAGTCGACCACGGCGTCCAGCGAGACGCGCAGCGCCGAACCCGCGGCGGGCGGCACGGCCAGCGTGAGCGACTGCACCCGGGGCGGACGTTCCGGGTTGAGCTGGATCTGCGCCTGGACCACGCCGCGCTCCCCGGCCAGCCACCAGCGGCACTGGGCGGGCGTGTCGAACTCGGGCCGCCGCGCGGGATCGTCACCGAACTCCCCGATGCGCTCGCGGATCAAGGCGATCCGCCGCCGCCGCTCCTCGAACGGGGCGTCCAGCGCCACGTTAGGCGAGAACAGCCGCTGCGCCGCGGCGTCATCCCACGATCTGAGCAGCTGACTGACTTCCTCGCGGGCGGCCAGCGTCTCCGGCCAGGGACCGGGCGAGGAGAGCGCCACGCCTGGGCCGTGGACAGCCGGCTCGCCCTGTCGCACGACGGCCTCTAGCAGCCGGGCGGCCAGCGGCGCCATCGCCGCGTAGGTGCTGTTACCCAGCGCGATCACGCCGGTTCCCGTCGCCGGGTGCCAGGCCATGTTGCTGCCGAAGCCCGGGTAACCGCCGCTGTGGCTGACGATCCGGCCCAGGGTGGGATGCTCGTCGACGAACAGCCCGAAGCCGTAGGTGGCCGGGGGCGACGACGCGCCGTCCCCGGGGAAGCTGGGCGCGACGGCCCAGCCGGTGAGGACCTGCGGCAGCTGCATCTCGCGCCGGCTGGCGCGCCGGACCGGATGCGTCCCTTCGTCGGCTCCGGGCGGGAACGCGGCGGCGAAACCGGCGACCCAGTGGGTGAGGTCGCGCACGCAGCTGAAGATCCCGCCCATGGGCGCGAACGCGCCGGCCGGGTCGAACGCGACCTCGGACCAGCCGCCCGGCGAGCGCCGGTAACCGCGTGCGACGCCCGCGGGCCCCGAGACCTGTTGGCCGGGGACCTCGAACTCCTCCGCCTCATAGCCGGTCCGCGTCATGCCCAGGGGATGCAGCAGACGATGGCGGACGTAGTCCGGGTAGGCCACGCCGGTGACGGCGGTGATGACCCGGCCCAGGATCGCGTAGCCGAGGTTGGAGTACTCGAACCGGGTGCCGGGCGCGCAGTTGAAGCTCACTCCCTTGGAGAGGAACTGCGCGAACTCCTCTAGCGGCAGCCCTTGCTGCCGGTCGCCCCACGGGTCGTCGGTCGGGAAGCCCGCGGTCATGGTCAGCAGGTGCCTGATCGAGATCCGCGCCGAGTCGGCGCTCACCGGCGGCCAGCCGCGCAGTTCGGGGACGTAGTCCTCGGCCAGGTCGTCGAGCTTCAGCGCGCCGTCGTCGCGCAGCGCCAGGATCGCGGACGCGGTGAAGCTCTTCGTCATCGAGGCGATGCGGAAGACCGTGCCTGCATCGGGCGGCGGTCCGCCGAGGTGCCGCTCGCCGAGCCCGGCCGCGTGCACGAGCTCGCCGCCGGTCACGATCCCGAACGCCAGGCCAGGCTGCCCGCCTCGCTGGTGATAGCCCGCAGCCAGGGAGTCCACATGCGCGAAATCCACCATCGCCCCAGTCTTCCAGAATCTTTGGCTATACCGCTCGGCCCGTTGTCGTGCCATCATCTAACTGTCCGGGTACGCCGCTGGGGCGACACGAGACGCGGAGGTCGACAAGGATGTCTCAGCACACTGCTGCAACCATGGCCGCGACAGGACCGCGGACCACACCAGAACCGCTTTACGGCGGAGCAGGCACCGGCCGGCGGGTGACCGTCCGCGACATCGCCGCCGCCAAGGCCCGCGGCGAGAAGTGGCCCATGCTCACCGCCTACGACGCCCTCACCGCCGGGATCTTCGACCGGGCCGGGATCCCGGTGCTGCTGGTCGGCGACTCCGCCGCGATGGTGGTCTACGGCCACGACACCACCATCCCGGTCACCGTGGACGACATGATCCCGCTGACCGCCGCGGTGGTGCGCGGCACCAGCCGGGCCCTGGTCGTGGCCGACCTGCCGTTCGGCTCCTATCAGGCCTCCCCCGGCGCGGCGCTGGCCGCCGCGACCCGGTTCCTGAAGGAGACCGGTGCGCACGCGGTCAAGCTCGAAGGCGGCCAGCGGGTCGCCCACCAGGTCGAGGAACTGGTCGCGGCCGGCATCCCGGTGATGGCCCACCTCGGCCTGACCCCGCAGTCGGTGAACGTGTTCGGCGGCTACCGGGTGCAGGGACGCGGCGAGGACGGCGAGCACCTGCTGCACGACGCCAAGGTGCTGCAGGCGGCCGGCGCGTTCTCCGTGGTGCTCGAGTGCGTGCCCGCGGCGCTGGCGGCCCGGGTGACCGAGGCGCTGACCATCCCCACCATCGGCATCGGCGCCGGCCCGGACTGCGACGCCCAGGTCCTGGTCTGGCAGGACCTGGCCGGCCTGTCCCCGCGCACGGCCAGGTTCGTCAAGAAGTACGCCGACCTGGCCACCGTCCTCACCGAGGCGGCCACCGCCTTCGCCGACGACGTCACCAGCGGGACGTTTCCTGACGAGGCGCACTCCTACCAGTAACCGCGGAATACCGCGACACGCCGTGCCACTGGGCCGCAACCTAAGTGACTACGCACACAAATTCGAGATAATCGACTCGATTAGGTCGGCTGATCGCAGGAGTGGAGCGTTACGTGATCAAGACATCCAGGCCCGGTCGTGACGGTACCGTCCGTGTCACCTTCGCATTGCCTGTCGACGAGCCCGGCGGAGCCGTCTCCGTCGTGGGCAACTTCAACGACTGGAATCCCCTTACCCACCCGCTGCGGAAGCGCGCGAACCGGATGCGGAGCGCGGCGGTGACCGTCCAGGCGGGCAGCACGCTGCACTTCCGGTACCTCGCCGAGGGCGGGGTGTGGTTTGACGACGAGAGCGTCGCCGCCCACGATGGCCGGGGCGCCGCGATCACGGTCTGATTCAGCGACCGCTGTCGGCTCCGGGACGGGATTCGGCGAGATGCATCCTGATGATGGAGTCGAAATCCGGGTCGGGGGTCAGGCCTAGCTGGCCCGCCCGGTCAGCGCGGACCCGGGCGGGCCAGCTGGCCACCATACGGGCCACCTCCGGATCGGGGGTCCAGTCGATTAGCGCGCTGACCTCAGGTCCGGCGACCCGGGCGAGCGCCGCGGCCATGTCCGCGAGGCTGACGGTGAGCGCGGGCAGGTTGACCGCGCTGCGGCCGCCCCAGGCCTGGTCGCTGACGGTAGCCGCGCACCGCAGCCCGGCCATGGCCTTGGCCGGCGAGGCGAGCGCGACCTCCGTGCCCGGGTCGACCGGGCAGGTCGCGCGCTGGCCGGCCAGCGGCTCGCGGATGATGCCGGACATGAAGCCGGACGCCGCCGCGTTAGGCCGCCCGGGGCGCACGCTGATCGACACCAGGCGCAGCGCCCGGCCGCGCAGGAAGCCCTTCCTGGTGTAGTCGGCCAGAAGCTGCTCCCCGATGACCTTCTGCGCGCCGTAGCTGGTCTGCGGGTTCGGCAGGGTCTGGTCGTCGACGATCTCCGGCAGCGGATGATCGGCGGAGTTACCGAACGCGGCGAGCGAGCTGGAGAACACCACGACCGGGCTCGTTCCCAGCGCGCGGCCGGACGCCAGCAGCGCCTCGGTGGCGCGCAGGTTCGCGCGGAGGCCCAGGTCGAAGTCTGCCTCGCACTCGCCGCTGACCGCCGCGGCCAGGTGGAAGATCACCTCGGCGCCGGATAGCGTGTCCGGTCCGGCCGCGAGCGGGTCGAGCAGCTCGCCGAGATCGCCGCGGATCGCCGTCACCCGCTCGTCGGCGGCCAGGTCCGGCGGGACCGGGGCCTGGTCGATGAGCGTCACCCGGGACAGCGGGCGCGCGCCGGTGCCCGCCACGTCGAGCGAGCCCGCCGCCAGCAGTTCCCTGGCCAGCCGTGAGCCCAGGAAACCGGCTCCCCCGGTAATCACCACGTTCACCACGACGCCTCCCTAGCCACGGTGATCTTACGTGCTCCGGGCGATGGTTTCCTCGACGGCGGCCTGCACCTCCGCCGGGCGCTCCATGTGCGGCATGTGCCCGGCGCCGTCGATCACGTAGCGGACCGCGCCGGCCACCGACTCGGCCTGCGCCGCCGGGATGACCCGGTCGGCGCGGCCCCAGACCACGGTGACCGGCACCGCGCCGCCGACCGCCGCGAGTGCCGCGGCCGAGTCCCCGCGCTGCGCGTCGCCGTCCAGCAGCGTGCCCAGCAGGGCGTGCAGCGCCTCGTCCACTCCGTCCAGGCGCTTGTAGGCGAGCAGGTCCTCGACCAGCTGGCGGGTCACCAGGCTCTCGTCGGCGAAGAGCTGGCCGACCACCGGCTTGAGCTCGCGCCGCGTCTGGGCGTCGGCGAAACCGCGCAGGTAGCCCGCGTTGATCTCGGCGCCGAAGCCGGACGGCGCGATCAGCGTGAGCGAGGCCACCCGCCCCGGGTCCCGGGCGGCGACCGCGAGGGCGACGGCGCCGCCCATGGAATGGCCGACCAGGTGGGCGCGCCCGGCGCCGAGGGCGTCGAGCACGCCGGTCACGGCGTCGGCCAGCACGCCGAACGTGCCCTCGCCGACGTCCTTGGCCGACGTGCCGTGCCCGGGCAGGTCCAGCGCGTACACCCGGTACCGCGCGGCCAGCGGCTCCTGCAGGAACAGCCAGGAGTTCCGGTCGCCGCCGTACCCGTGGACGAGCAGGACCACGTCGCCGTTCTCGCCGGCTCCGGCGTAGCTGATCTTCCGGCCGCCGACGTCGGCGGTCTGCAGGATCGCCTCTCCGGCGGCGTCGTCGGGCACGCCCGCGTCGATCACCGCGCGGGCCTGGAGCACGGCGGCGTCGAGCTCGCCGTCGGTGACCTCCGCCGGGGCGATCAGCGCGATCGTGCCGCTGACCGGCACGTCCTCACCGACCCGGGCGACGATGCGGCGCACCGTCCCGGTGTCGGACGCCTCCAGCGTGCCGGTGATCTTCTCCGTCTCGATGTCCGCCAGGTCGTCGCCGGCCTTCACCTCGGCTCCCTCCGCGACGACCCAGGCAGTGATCTTGCCGAGCTGCATCGACAGGCCCCACTTCGGCATCGTCACGGGGACGATCCGGTCATCGGTCATCGGGTCCATCCAGTGACCGTCTTGACGGCGTTCACCACGCGCTGCGCGTCCGGGATATAGATGTCCTCCAGCGCGGTGGAGAACGGCACCGGCGTGTGCGGCGCGGTCACCATCTCGATCGGGGCCCGCAAGGCGCCGAAAGCCTTGCGGGCGACGAGCGCGGAGATGTCGGTGGCGATCGAGCAGCGGGGGTGCGCCTCGTCGACCACGACCAGCCGGCCGGTGCCCTCGACGCTCTCCAGCACGGTGTCCTCGTCCAGCGGGCTGGTGGTGCGCAGGTCGACGACCTCGCACTGCACGCCGTCCGCGGCGAGCTGCCCGGCCGCCTCCAGCGAGGTGTGCACCATCCGGCCCAGGGTCACGATGGTGACGTCGCCGCCCTCGCGGACCACGTTGGCCTCGCCGAACGGCAGCGCGTAGCTCTCCTCGGGCACCGGGCCGGACATGTCGTAGAGCGCCTTGTGCTCGAAGAACATCACCGGGTCGTTGTCCCTGATGGCCTGGGTCAGCAGGCCCTTCGCGTCGTACGGGGTGGCCGGGAGGACCACCTTCAGGCCGGGGATGTGGGTGAACAGCGGGTACAGGCACTGGGAGTGCTGGGCCGCGGCCCGCAGCCCGGCCCCGTACATGGTGCGGATCACGACGGGGGTGACCGCCTTGCCGCCGAACATGTACCGGAACTTCGCGGCCTGGTTGTAGATCTGGTCGAAGCACACGCCCATGAAGTCGACGAACATGAGCTCGGCCACGGGGCGCATCCCGGCGGTGGCCGCGCCGATCGCGGCGCCGATGAACGCCGATTCCGAGATGGGCGTGTCGAGCACCCGGCCGGGGAACTTGTGGTACAGCCCCTTGGTCACACCGAGCACGCCGCCCCAGGCGTCGTCCTCGCCGGGCGCCCCGGCTCCCCCGGCGTTGTCCTCGCCCATCACGATGACGCTCTCGTCCCGCTCCATTTCCTGGGCCAGCGCCTCGTTCAGGGCCTCGCGGTAGGTGATGTTCCGTGCCATGGCCAGCCTCCCGTCAGTAGCGCACGTAGACGTCGGTGAGCAGGTCTGCCTCGGTGGGCAGCGGCGCGGCCTTCGCCTCGTCGACCACCCTGTCGATCAGCGCCGCGACCTCGGCGTCGACGGCGCCGAGGTCGGCCTGGGCTAGTTCGCCGGTCTCCGTCACCCGGCCGGCGAAACGCTTGAGGCAGTCGAGTTCGGCCCGCGCGTGCTCGACCTCGCCCGCCCGGTAGGTCTGCTGGTCGCCCTCGAAGTGGCCGAAGTAGCGGGTGAACTTCATCTCGATCAGCGTCGGGCCGCCGCCCTCCCGGGCCCGGGCGATCGCCTCGCTGGCCGCCTCGTGCACCGCGAAGAAGTCGAAGCCGTCCACGATGACGCCAGGCATGCCGAACCCGGCCGCGCGGTCGGCGATGTTGTCGCTGGCCACGGACCAGGTGCTGGACGTGGTCTCGGCGTAGCCGTTGTTCTCGGCCACGAAGATGGCCGGCAGGTTCCACACCGAGGCCAGGTTCATCGACTCCAGCGTGGTGCCCTGGTTGCTGCCGCCGTCACCGAAGAACGCGACACTGACCCCGCCGGTGCCCTTGAGCTTGGCGGCCAGCGCCGTCCCGCAGATAAGCGGCGGACCGCCGCCGACGATGCCGTTGGCGCCGAGCATGCCCTTGGACAGGTCGGCGATGTGCATGGAGCCGCCTTTGCCGTGACAGCTGCCGGTCTTGCGGCCATAGATCTCGGCCATCATCTCGCTGACGTCCACGCCCCTGGCGATGCAGTGGCCGTGCCCGCGGTGGGTGCTGGCGATGGTGTCCCGGTCGTCGAGGTTGCTGCAGACGCCGACCGCCGACGCCTCCTCCCCGGCGTAGAGGTGGACGAATCCGGGAATCTCGCCGGTCGCGAACTCCGCGTGCACCCGTTCCTCGAACTCCCGGATCGTCCGCATCGTCCGGTAGACGTCCAGCAGGTGCTCTCGGGTCAGAGTCTTCCGCTCCACCGTGTCGGTCATGTGTTCCTCCCAAGACGTCGGTGTCGGTCAGGATCAACAAGAGGTGCGTCTGAGCAGGCCAAGGCGGGCGCTCGCGGCGAGGACCGCGGGCACGTCCACGCACCGGGGCCCATCCGCCCGCAGCCGGACGGCCGGCTGCTCGCCCGGCCCGAAGGTGAGCTCGCGTTCACCGTCCACGGCGATGACGCCCGCCTGGGCGTCGACGGGATAGACGGCCCCGGGGTGCATCGGCTCGATCTCGTGCACCCCGACCGGCACCACGAGGCCCGGCGCGATCGGGGCGAGCACCTGCCGGGGGGCGTCGGCGGCCAGGCGCGCCGTGACCCCGTGCGGTTCGTGCCGCGCGACCGGAGATAGCTGGCCCAGCACGCTGGACAAGCCGATCGCGTCGGGTTCGGCGAAGGCACAGAACAGCTGGGTCACGGTCGCCGGATCCCAGACCGCGCGGGCCCCGACATGGCGTTGGGTGGACACCGCGACGTCCACCAGCGCGGTCTCGGTCCGGTCCCCGGCCCGGACCTCGAGCAGCTTGGCCCGGGTGGTCACGCCCTCGGCCGGCACCGCGCCGGCGGCGACCAGGCCCGCGGCCAGGCCGGCGATGGTCGCCTCGCGAACCGCGGGGAACACGTTGTTGGTGCCGGTCGACAGGGCCAGCATCGGCACGTCGCCCGCCGCGGACGCCGCCACCCGGGCGGTGCCGTCGCCGCCCAGGCAGACGATCACACGGGTGCCCGCGGTCACCATCCGCCGGACGGCGTCCACGGTGTCTTGCGCGGTCTGCCGGATCGGCTGGCCGTCGAGGAACTCAACCTCAGGCCACCGGGCGTCCTGCCTGCCACTGGCGGAGTGCCGTTCGATGGCCCGGAACACCGCCGCGGAGATGCCGCCGAGATCGGTGCTGAGCAGCACGCGATGCACGCCGACCGCGCCGAACGCGGTCAGCATGCGCTGGATCATGTTGGCCTTCTCGGCCGTCGGGAACACCGAGGCCTGCGTGACCAGCCTGCGGATGTCGCGACCGGAGAGCGGATTCGCCACCACCCCGACGATCGCGTCACCCAAGGCGCCCACCTCCTCGCCCCACTTTGCGCGCCCTTGGGTGAAAAGGGAATACTGGCCAGGCTCCGACTAGGGCACGGTGACCGGCTGGATGACCACCGGGCCGAGGGTGGGATCGAGCTCGGTGGCCTGGGAGACTCCCGGCGGCGTGATCACGTCCACGGCCTTCGGCACGGTGGCCGGGTCAGCCGAGCAGACCGGCGCGGTTCCGCCGGCCGCGCACACCCCGAACGTGAAGCCGCCCGCCGTGGCGGTGAAGTTGCGCGCCTGGTCGGTACCGAACCCGTCCTGGCCGGTCAGCACCACGCTGAAGCCCCAGCCGGACGCCGGGGTGCCGAACTGCGCCTCGGGCAGGGCGATGGTGATCGTCCGGTCGGCCTGTTCGGCGAGCACGGAGGCGGTGCCCGCGCTGCTGCCGCCCGCGTTCACCCATGCGGGCGGCGCGAATCCCTGCACCTCGACCCGCTGGCTCCAGGCGCCGGCCGGGGCGATGGCGTAGTTGCGGGAGGCGAACGCGGCCTGGGTCGAGGTGGTCGCGGCACCAGGCGCGTGCACGTAGACGTCGAGCAGCTGCGCCCCGTCGGTCGCCCCGAACGTGGGGTCCAGGTTGCGCAGCGTGGCGCGCAGGTAGGCGAAGGTGCCGTCGCTGAGGACCTGGAACCTGGTCAGGTCGAACGCGCCGGCGTGGAAGCTGGCGTCGGTCGGGTACTGGTAGGTACCTGGCCCGTTGTCGTCGCCGGCCGGGTCGGTCACGTCGAGCACGGTGCTGCCGCCGCCCTCGTTGGTGACGGTGACCTGGGCATAGCCCGTCTTCCGCCCGCCGGGGGCGGTGGCCGTCACGGTGATCGCGTTGCTGCCGAAGCTGACCGGCGCCGTCGCCGAGAAGGACCCGTCGGCAGCAGCGGTCGTGTTGGTCACCGTGGCCGGTGCCCCGGTCGTGGTGTCGGCCGACTCGATCGTCACCGCTGATCCCGGCGTGGTCGTGCCGGTCATCGTGGCGGAGGAGGTGGCCAGCGTGCTGCCCTGGGCCGGCGCGGTGATGGTCACTGGCAGCGAGCCGGGCGGGCCGCCGGTGACGTAGCGCGCGGTAGTGATGGCCGGGGTGTCCACGTTGCGGCCGGTCCCGAGGGAGGCGATGAGCCGCACTTCCTGCGCCTGGGCCCAGGTCAGCGGGGACGCTGAGCCGGCCGCCTTGCCCTTGGTGAACCCGATGGAGGCGGTCGCTGGGTCGCTGCCGTACGGCGAGGCCGCCAGGTCCGGGTCTTCCCAGGCCTGCTCGGGCACCAGCCCCACGCCGGAGGAGAAGTTGATCATCGCCTGGAGCAGGGACTTCGCGCCGCTGGCGGACCCGGCGGCGAGATCGGACTCGGCGCGTTCGCCGGACAGGTTCGGCCACAGGTGCCCGGTACCTTTATCGGTCGGCGGCCACGGAGCGCCGGGGGTGGTGCACGAGTCCTGGCTGGGCTGGTAGCAGTCGCCGTACCCGTCGGCGCTGCCGCTGGCGGCTGAGTTGCCGTAGCGGTAGTAGCCGGTCCCGCTCGGCGTGGACACCGAGATGTGCTTGTCGAGCACGGCCAGCGAGGCCTGGACGTCGGAGTCGGTGACCGGGAGCTCGCCGAGCCGGACCAGTTCCTGGAAGCCGCCGTCCAGGACGGCGCGCTGGTCCAGGGTGGGACCGCCGTTGCCGAGGCTGTAGGTGACGGCCGCGTTCGGGTCACCGGTCTTGGACAGCCGGATGAAGTAGCGCGGGGCGTACGGGCCGGTGGTGGTCACCGTCCAGGACTTGATGTTGCGCTGGAAGTCGTCTGCGGTGGCCTGGTAGAGCCGCGCGCGGGCGGCGTCGCCGTGGCTCGCGGCGATGGCCGACGCGGCGGTCAGCCCGGCGATCTCGGCCGCGATCGTGGACGGGGAGTAGCCGCCCTGCTCTTCCCAGCGCTCCACGCCCTCCGACGGACCGTTGGCGACCAGGAAATCCGCGGCCGGCCGGATGTGGTCCTGCCACAAGGTGGCGTCACCGCCGAGCCCGGCCAGGTAGGCCATCAGGATCGGGTAGGCGGCCTCGTCCAGCTGGGTGCCGCCGGTGTCCGGGGCGGCCTTCCCGTTCAGCAGCGAGTTGCGCGGCATCGCCCCGTCCGGGAGCTGCTGGCGGTCGAAGAGGAACAGCGTCGCCGCCCGGGCCGAGGTGACGTCCCCGTCGGCCATCAGCCCGGTGAAGGCCTCGTACAGATCCCGGGCGAACACCTCCCGGTACGAGCCGAAGTAGGACGGCTTGCCGTCGGCGGTCACCCCGGCGGGCACCGACTGGCCCCAAGGGCTGGCTAGGGACGCGACGATCGCGCCCGGGTAGGTCTTGTCCTCGCTCGCCTTCAGGACGTTGGCGGACAGGTAGTAGGAACGGCCCAGGCTGGCCGGCCGTCGCAAGCCGGCGTCGTAGGCAGCCCAGCCGAGCAGGTACCTGGCTTCGGTCTGGCCGAACGGATGGCTCAGGGAGCCCTGGCTGGCCGCGATCGACTGCGCCTGGGTCCGGCCGAAGCCCAGCGCGAGGGTCACGTCGCGGCCGCGGCCCGGGGTCACGTTCTCGGTGGCCACGACGTGGCCGTCCGGCGCGGAGGTGTAGGCGGTCAGGGTGTGCGCCGCGTCCAGCTGGGTGAGGCCGTCGCTGGCGGTGCCCGCGTAGCCGACGCTCGCCGCCTGCGCGGACGGGCTGGCCAGGGCCATGTAGGTCGGCACCGCGTAATCCCGGTTGGCGGCGTTGGTGACCGTGTTCGTGCTGAAGACCACCGCGGCCCGCGCGCCGGCGGAGGTGTCAACCACCCCGGAATTGGCGCCCGCGTTCGCGCTTGCGCCCCCGCCGTTGCCGTTGGCGTGGGCGTCGAGCCGGGTGTACAGGTGCAGGCTGGCCAGGTTGACGCCGGATCCGGGCAGGCTCTGCAGCCTGGTGTTCATCAGGACGGTGTCGCTCGCCGGGTCGGTGATGTAGGTGGTGATCAGCCGGAAGCCGTGCTTGGCATCGGCGGAGGTCACGGTGCAGGCCATGCCGGTGGGGTCGGCGGCGACCGTGTAGGTCATGTCACGGGCCTGCAGGTCGGTGAACGTGGCCCCGTCGGTGACGATGTACTGCAGCGTGCTCACGTCGGTGTTGTCGATGGTGGGCTCGTAGACGTCGGAGAGCACCCCACCGGCCACGGTGTACCAGACCTTGGATCCGCGGCCCGCCGCCGTGCCCAGGCAGTCCTTCCTGCCCAGGTCGAAATACGACGGCGCGCCGGGCGCGCCGGGTGCCGCCTCGGCCGTCCCGGCCGTCGTGGCCGCGGTCGCCGCGGGGATGGCGACAGCCAGCCCGGCCACGAGGGCCGCGCCCGCAACCAGCGTGGTGAAACCGCGTCCGCGTGCCATGGCCACGCCCTCCATTGTCATTTTCTGGCGGCCGGAAAGAAGACACGCTGAGCCTTCCGCCACCCGGTCACGCGCGTCAAGTAACAATCCGGCCGCGTCGGCCTTTACGCAGGCCGTGGCGCCAGGGTCAGGTGCCGGACGGCTCGGTGGCGGTCCTCGCGCGCGGCGCGCGGAGCCTCAGCCACCAGAACAACAGCACCAGCGGCACCACCAGGCCGCCCATGCCATAGGCGACGAAGGCGGCCGAGCCGTCGATGTGCTTGATCAGCCAGCCGAAATTCTGGCCGAAGAAGCCGGTGACGAAGGTGAGCGGCAGGAAGACCGTGGCCAGGATGGTGAGCTGCTCGATGGTGGAGTTCTGCTGGACGCTGACCTTCGTCTGCTCGACCGAGATCACCGCCATGTTGGCCTCCAGGACCGTGCCGAGCAGGTCCCGCTGGGCGGCGACCTCCTCGTTGACCAGGAGCAGGTGGTCCCGCACGTCGCGCAGGTAGGGCCGCAGCTTCTTGTCAGCGGCGCGCTCGACGGTGTTAACCACGGCCATCAGCGGGTGCACCGCGCGGTAGAAGTCGGTGGCCTCGCGGCGCAGCGAGTAGATGCGCTCGGTCGGTGCCACGGCACCGGAGAAGACGGTGGCCTCGATCTGGTCGATGTCGCGTTCGAGCCCGGCGACGACGGGCGCGTACCCGTCCACCACCTGGTCCAGGATCGCCCATAGCGCGGATGAGCTGCCCGCCGCCAGCAGCTCGGGCCGCTGCTCGAGCCGCTGCCTGGCCCCGCGCAGCTCGCTGGCCACTCCCTGCCGTACCGTGATCACGAAGGTCGGCGCGAGGAAGACGCTGATCTCGCCGAACTCGACCTCTTCGGCGTCGTCGTCGTAGCGCGCCGTGCGCAGGATGACCAGCCTGACGTCCTGGTCATAGGTCTCGATCTTGGGCCGCATGTGGAAGTGCTGCGCGTCCTCCACCGCCAGCTCGTGCAGGCCGAAGGTGTCACGGACCTGAGCCAGCTCCTCTTCCCCTGGCTCGAACAACCCGAGCCATACGAAACCGCCCTGCCCGCACCGCGACGCCGCCTCGTGCAGCGGCACGGCGCCCTCGTCGCGCCGGTGGCCGTCCTGGTAATGAGCGCAATCTACGATCATCTCGGGGAACCTCCTAGTCGGCAGCGGGGCAGCTACCCGCTACCAGCATGGCGGAATCTCACCGGGCGGCGAAGATGGTGCCTGGCTCGGAAACGCGGCCGGATCCGGGGTCCGCGTTGCGGGGCAACCGGAATTGCGGCAGCGTTGTCGTACCTGCCGAGCGATCCCGGAGAAAAGTCATGCCGTCCAAACCGCTGGAGCCCGGCGATCCCCTGCGCCTGGGCCGGTTCGAGCTCCTCGGACGGCTCGGCGAGGGCGGCCAGGGGATCGTGTACCTCGGCCGCGTCGGCCGTCGACGCCAACGTCCTGGAGCGGCTGGCCCGCGAGCTCGACGCCATTCACCAGGTCCAGCCGTTCGTCACGGCCGGCGTCATCGAGGCGTCGGCGGAAGGCGACCGGCGCTTCGTCGTCAGCGAGTTCATCGGCTCTCCGGGCCCGGCCGGGCCCCCGCGCGGTCGCGGCGGGGGCCGATCCTGGCCGTCAGCGGTGCCGCGGTGGCGGCCCTCGTCGCCGTCGGCGTCGTGCTGCTGACCCGGGGATCGCCGCCCGCCCATCCCTTGGCCGTCACGGGCAGCAGCTCGCCGGCCGGCCACGCCAGCAGCGCGGCGAGCACGCCCGCGCAGACAACGCCCACGCAGACAACACCGACGACCCCGGCCTCCGGGGTCACGATCCCGGCCGCGTTCGCGGGCACCTGGCGGGGCACGGCGACGATGTCCGCCATTGGGGTAGCGGGTCCCTCGCTGCCGAATACCATCCAGTTCACGCTCAGGCCCGGCGCGCGGACCGCCCACGAGATCGACCAGGACTGCGTCAACACCCTCACCGTGACCGGGGCGACGGCTACCGTGCTCACCTTCAGCGAGCCGCAGACCGCGAATTGCGTGGCCGGCACCGTGACGTTCACGCGCCACGGCGTCGGCCTGGCCTACCGCTGGACGGACAACATCGAGCAGAACGTAGCCACGCTGCGCAAGGCCTGACGGGCGGGCGGGGCACCCGGTCCCGGATAGCGTGAGGTATGAGCGTGCGGTTCGCCATGGTCACCGACACGCACGTCGGGCTCGTCCCCTTGGCCCGGGCCTCGGCGGAGCGGCTGGGCCGGGTATACGCGGCCATCGGCCGGCTCGCGCCCGATTTCGTGCTGCATTGCGGCGACATCACGGACACCGGGCTGCCGGGCGAGTACGAGCTATACCAGCAGATGGTCCCGGCCGCGCTGCGCGGCCGGATCAGGCACGTGCCGGGAAACCATGACGTGCGGTGGGACCCCACGGCCAAAGGGCTCTACCATGCGCATTTCGGTGCCGCGCCGTACTCGTTCGATGCGGGCGGCGTCCACTTCACCGGGTTCGACCCGACCCAGCCGCTGCTCGAGCCGGGCCACTGCGGCGCGGCCGGCCTGGAATGGCTCGCCCGCGATCTCGGCCGGCTCGCCGCGGGCACGCCGGCCCTCTTGTTCCAGCACTACCCGCTCGGCGGCGATCACGACTACGTGGACGACCAGGCCGCGCTGCTCGAGCTGATCGCCGGTCATAACGTCAGGGGCATCGTCGCCGGGCACGTCCACCGTGAGACAGTCACCCGGCTGGACGGGCTGACCCAGGTGACCCTGCAGGCGGTGCGGGAGGATCCCGTCTTCTACTGGGCGGACCTAAGCGGTGGGCAGGCACTGGCGGTCAGCCGCGTCACCGTGGCGGGGGACGGGACGCAGGCCGGCTCGCCGGTCGCCATGGTGCCGCTGTCAGGACAGCGTCCACCCCGGATTGTCACCGGGGGCATGCCGCGTGCCCGGCCACCGGTCGCGGCCGGGGGCGGGGGTCTGCCGCGGCCGCAGTGGTGGCTCCGGCTGGCCGGGTCGGTGCAGGGCGGGATCGCCGCGGCCGACCGGTTCATCGTGGCCGCTTCGACCGGCGGGGACGTGGCCGCGATCCGCGCCGCGGCCGATCCCGGAGACCGGCGCATTTCCTGGCTGTGGCGGGTGCGGCTCGGGCCGGTGTACCGGCGGCCCGGCGTAGACAGCGCCGCCCGCACGCTGTTCGTCCCGTCCGCCGATCAGCACCTGTATGCCCTTGACGCGGGCACCGGCCTGGTCAGGTGGCGGTTCGCCGCGGGTGCCCCGGTGCTCAGCGAGCCGTTGATAGCGCCGGACCACGTGGTGTTCACCGCCGGAGAGCGGCTGCTGGCCGTCGACGCGGCGACCGGGCAGCTCGCCTGGGCCGTGGCCGGCCGCGGGTTCTCGGCCGGCCGGGCCGCGTGCGACGGCGAGCGGGTCTACACCGCGGCCGCGGACGGGTACGCCCGGGCGCACGACCTGCGCACCGGGCGCGAGGTCTGGTCACACAGGATGGTCTCAGGCGACCGGCACCGGGTGGCGCTGTACAGCGGATGGGACGACGTCGTGGTGCTCGGCGAGGGCGCGGTGCTCGTGGCGACCGTCTCCGGCTCGCAGGCGCTGGAAGCGGCCACCGGCGCGCCGCGCTGGACCTTCCCCGGCAGCACCATGTACCCGCCGGCCGTCGTCCTCGGCGACGGCACCGCGCTGTTCACCACCGAGCAGGGCGTCATCTCCCGGCTCGGCCTGGCCGACGGCGGCACCATATGGCAGGCCAGCCTCGGGATGCGCGTGCAGAACGCGGGCCTGGCCGTCGCCGGGGACAGCGCCTGGGTCGTGTCCGCAGACGGCAGGCTGGTCCGGGTGCGGCTCGCCGACGGGCACGCGCAGGACTCGGTGCGGCACACGATGGCGCGCTGCTTCTCCGCTCCCGCCGTCGCCGGCGACACGTTGATCGCCGGTGACCAGGACGGGGTGGTGCACGGCATCAGGCTGCCGGCCGGCCCGGTCAGCGGCTGACGTTCTTGCTGATGAAGGCGTCGAGAGCACCGAACGTGGCGGCGGGCTGCTCGATCTGCGGCAGGTGCCCGGCCTGGCTGATGACCGCGAACTGCCCCTGCGGGAAGGCCGCGGTGACCGCCGCCGCATTCGGCGGCGGCCCGGCGTCCGCGGGCTGATCAGCCGACCGCGACGACCATCTTGCCGACGGCCGCGCCCTCTTCCATGACGCGGTGCGCCTCGATGATCTGGTCGAAGCCGAAGAGCCTGGCCGGCTTGGCCCGGTACCGGCCGGCCTCAGCCTTGGCGATGATGTCCGCCAGCGGGATCTCGGTTAGCGGGAACTGTTCCGTGCCGAGCACGAAGGCACTGCCGTAGAAGCTCAGCTGGACGCCGGTGGGCAGGTCGGCGATCGGATCGAAAGCAGCCAGCGGCGCCAGGCCGCCGAGGAAGCCGAGCTGGCATACCCGGCCGCGCGGCCGGACGATCCGCAGCGAGTCACGCAGCACGCTGTTCCCGACCAGGTCGAAGACGCAGTCCACCGCGATGCCGAGATCCCGGACCTGGTCCGCCAGCCGCCCGTCGTCGGTCAGGACCTCGGCGGCACCCAGGTCACGCAGCAGGGCCGCCCGGCTCGGCTGGCGGCTGGTCGCGATGACTACCGCGCCGTCTCCGGCGGCGACGTTCACCGCCGCCTGGCCCAGGGACGAGGTGGCGCCGCGCACCAGCACCGTCTGCCCGGGGCGCAGGCGCAGGCTCTGATGCAGCCCGGCCCATGCGGTGGCGTACACCTCGGGCAGCGCGACCAGGTCCGTCCATGACAGCGAGGTGCTGACCGGGACCACATTCCCGGCCGGCACGGTGACCAGTTCGGCGTAGCTGCCGTTGCGGGTCCGGCCCATGCCGCCGAGGATGGCGATGACGGGCGTCCCGGCGGTCAGCCGCCCGCTGGGATCTGCCGCCACCGTTCCGGCGCATTCGATGCCCGGGACCTGGGCGACCTCTCCCCAGCTCCCGCTCCGCATGTAGGTCTCGGCGTGGTTCAGCCCGAACGCCCGGACCCGGATCAGGATCTCGCCCGCAACGGGCTCCGGATCGGGCAGCTCGGTGACGGCGAGGACCTCGGGACCGCCGTAGGCGGTGATGACAATGGCTTTCATGTCGCAACTCTTTTCTTGAGTAATCGTTCATCTATTAGCGCGAAAGGAAGGCCGCCGAGCGGCGGCCAGGGGGCAGAAAGCTAGCTGAGGCCGGTGAAGGCGTTTTCTACGATCGCCCGCAGCACCTCCTCGTCTGGGTTGGCCTTGCCGACGACCATCAGGCCCTGGCTGGTGGCCACCAGCCCCTTCGCCCGGGCCACCGGATCGACTCCGGCCGGGATCTCGCCCCGGCGGATGGCAGTGCGCAGCGCGGCGGTGAAACAGCGCTCGAGCCGCGCCAGGTGCCCGCGCACCACCGCCGCCACCTCGGGATCGGTGGCGGCATTTTCGATGGCGCTGTTGACCAGCAGGCATCCCTGCCGCCCCTCGGGGCTGAGCAGGTCCCGCACGAGCCCCTCGAAGTAGGCGCGGACATGCGCGATCGACGCTCCCGGCTCCTCCAGCTCGCCGAGCTTCTGCGGGACGATCAGCTTGGAGTAGCGATCCAGGGAGCCCATGAACAGAGCGCGCTTGCCGCCGGGAAACGCCGTGTACAGGCTGCCCGGCTTCACGCCGGTGGCCCGGACCAGGTCGTCCACCGAGGTCGCCCGGTACCCCCGCTCCCAGAACTGCCGCATGGCGGAATCAAGGACCTCCTCGGGCTCGAACTCGCGTGGGCGCGGCATGGGACAACAATACAAGAACGCCCGTTCAAGAACAAGTGCCCTGATGTCTGTTAGATATCCGTGATCCGCAGCCCGGCGTGCGCCTTGTACCGGCGGTTGATCGACACCAGGTTGGCGGTCAGGGCCTCGATCTGACCGCAACTGCGCAGGCGGCCCGCGTAGATGCCGCGCACGCCCGGGATCCGGGCCGCCAGGGCCTGCACCAGGTCGGTGGCCTGCCGGTCGTCGCCGAGCACCAGGACGTCCAGGTCGATGGTGTCGACCTCGGGGTCGAGCAGCAGGACCGCGGACACGTGGTGGAACGCCGCCACCACCCGGCTGCCGGGCAGCAGCGCCGCAGCCTGCTCGGCCGCACTGCCCTCGACCGGACCGCCCTCGGCGACCGGCAGCGCGTAGGCGCCACGCTGGTCGAAGCCGAGCGGGTTCACGCAGTCCACCACGATCTTGCCCGCCAGTTCGGTCGCCAGCCCGGCCAGCAGGTCGCCGTGGCCCTCCCACGGCACTGCGGCGATCACCACGCTCGCCTCGACGGCGGCATCCCGGTTGGCCAGGCCCCGGACGTCATGCCCGATCTCCTGGGCGGCGGCGTGGGCGCGCTCGTGGCTCCGGGACCCGATGATCACCGGGTGCCCGGCCAGCGCGAACCGGCGGGCCAGGCCGCGTCCCTGATCCCCGGTACCGCCGAGGATGCCGATGACGAGTCCGTCGACGGACGGGGTTTCGCGCTCAGTCATGTGCTGCATCCTACGGTGCTTTCTTTGCGCCTCCGGGCCGCGCTTGAGGCGGCCCTTTGGCGCAAGTCGCAACCCTCCGTACGGATTTGGCTGCGCGGACGGACATTTAGGGGCACCATAGATACGTGGACGCGAATCAAGTGACCACTCTGCGTGCGCTCCTGGCCCCGACCGGCTGGCTCGAGCGGTCTCGTGCGTTCGCACAGGGGCTGCGCAAGGCCACCCGCTCGCCGGGCGGGCTCCTGCTGGTCGGCACCCCCGACGAGGAGCCCTGGCACCTCACCGCGCACCTGGACGAGGAAAGCAGGCTGTCCGGGATCCCCGAGCTCATGCCCACGCTCGTCCGCTGGCAGGTGCCCGAGGGCGCGCCGTCGCACCTGCGCGTCGGCCTGGAGCGGCTGGAAGCCGCCCGGCGCGGCGAGACGCTCTTCGTCGTGTCGCCGGCGACCGCGCCGGTCCCGCTGCTCGAACGGGTCGACGACGCGCGGCGGACCGGCGCCACGATCTTCGCGCTCGACCTGGGCGATCCCGAGCTCGACGCGCTCGCCCACGAGACGATGGCGATCCGGCCGGGCGTGGACGCGGTGTCGTTCGGCGGGGCCCAGCACCTGATCAGCTCGTCGGTGGGCGAGATCGGCGCGGCCGAGCGCTTCGAGCGCCGGGAATTCGGCGTGGCCAGCGCCGATGCCCGCGCCGCGCAGCCCGGGATGGTGGGCTACCAGCGCTACCGGCCGGGCGTGCGGGGCCTGCGGGACCGGGTGGCGCGGCTGCTCGACGCGGTGAGCGGCCCGACCGGCTTAGGGCCGTAGGCATCCAGCGTCCCCCGTAGGCGTCCAGCGTCCCTAGGCGTCCAGGGACAGCACCATCGTCGGGCGCTCGATGATGTGGTCGGGGCGCAGCGGGCGCACGGCCGTGCCGATGGCGAAGAACTCGGTGGTGTGCGAGCCCCAGGTGTGGCTGTGCTGGCGAAGCTGGACGCCGACGATGCCCTCCGCGTGCAGCGCCTCGGCCTCGGCCTGCATCCGGCTCATGGCCAGCTCGCGGGCGTCGTACAGGGCCTGGGTGAACTGCTCGATCTCCACGTTCTTGCCGATATTGCCGATCTTGCTGCCGAACTTCTGGTGCGCGATGTGGTACACGCACGAGCCCATGACCATGCCGAGCGGCGCGTAGCCGGCCCTGATCAGCGTCCAGAAGTCCTGCCCGGACAGGTCCGAGGTGAACGGCTGGTTCTTGTTGTTGCGCCAGTTGGAGACCCCGCCGCCGCCCGCGCCCTCTTCCGCCTTGACCGCCGTGCCGACCGCGATGAACTCGGCGATGTCCGCGCCGAACTCCTTCAACTCCACGTCCAGCCGGACGCCGACGATGCCGTCGGCGCGCAGCGCGTCCGCCTCGGCTTCCATCCGGCTCATGGCCAGTTCCCGCGCGTGGTACATAGCCTGGGAGAGCACGTCGAGCTCCTGGTTGCTGCCCCAGCGGCCGACCTGCAGCCCGACGTGGTAAATCGAGCTGCCGAGGACCAGGCCGAGCGGCCGGAACCCGACCTCGCGGACCAGCAAGAACTCGTTAACCGACAGGTCTGAGGTGAAGATCGACCCAGGCCGGCCGGGCTGCAGCTCGGCCAGGCGGCGCATGGCATCCTGCGGAACGCCGGCCGCGTCCAGCTCCGTCGCTATCTTCCCCTGCTCGGTCATCGTCTCTCCTAAATCCGGATCCTGGCGGCCTGACGGCGCTGCGGGTCGAGCGACATGATGGCCAGCGTGTGCCCGCTGTGCCGGTGTTCCGATTCGGCGAACCTGGCGATCGCGGTGCCGATGGTGGTCGCCTCCACGATATGGTCGCGGCGGCCTTCCTGAACCGGGCATTCCCGTTCCCGCACCCGCATCTCCATCGTGGCGATCACCACGCCCTCGCCGCCGAGCCGCGTGACGTCACGCTCCAGCTGCTGCCGGGCGTCGTGCCGGGCGTCGTTGACGAGCTCGGTGTAGCCGATGACCTCGGCGTTTCCCGCACCCCAGCGGGTCTGGCCGACGGTCAGCCAGTCATCGTGCCTTGACCCGATCGAGATGCCGAGCGCGAGCCCGGCGGGCACCCAGCCCTTCGTGATCAGCTTGGCGAAATCCTGCCCGGACAGATCGGAGGTGAACGGCTTCTTCCGGCGGGCCCACTGGGAGACGGGAGGCGCGCCGGGCGCGCGGATGGCGGTGCCGATCGCCTTGAACTCCAGGCCGCCGGCCGGGAACGAGCCAATGGTCAGCCGGACGCCGACCACCCCGTGGCCGCCCAGTTCCTCGCACTCGGTCGTCATCCGGTCCAGGGCCTTGTGCCGCGCGTCGTACATCGTCTGGACCAGCGGCGCGAACGACCCGAAACCGCCCCGGCTCGACACCTGCGTGACGGTCCGGGCCGGGATGCCGTAACCCCAGGACCCCCAGGCGCCCGGGCAGTTGTAGCCGCCGGTGTAGCCGATGTTGTAGACGGCGGCGCCGAGCACCTGGCCGACCGGCTCAAACCCGACGCTGCGGATCGCGACGAACTCGTCGGAGGTCAGCGCCGAGCCCCAGGTACCGCTGGCCCGGATTTCCGCCATCCGGGCCTCGGCCGCAGCCGGCAGCTCGTCGCTCACGCCCTCAGCCTATCCGGATCCTGGCCGCCTGACGGCGCTGCGGGTCGAGCGACATGACGGTCAGCGTGCCGGCGGGCGGAGCGCCGCCCGGCTTTCTTGGCGCTCGCCGGGGACCTAGTCCTTCGCGTCCCATTCCTCGTTTCTCCGCTGCACCGTCTCCAGCGCGCGGGCGGCCTCCTCCCGGGTGGGGTAGGGGCCGAGCCGGTCCTTGCCGGGGCAGGGCCCGTCGTCGTCCTCTACGGTGTGATGCTTCAGGCAGAACCACCATCGTTGTTCGTTTGTCATGCACATTAGACTCGCAAAGCATGGCGACATTGCTTCATCCGGGCCGGCTCTCCCCCACCCGTCAGGTCCCCGCGGAGATCACGCGGCCGGAATACGTGGGCAAAAAGCGTCCCAAGACCGGCGAACCGGACGTCAAGACGCTGGATATCATCGCGCGGATGCGGGTGGCGGGCAAGCTGGCGGCCCAGGCGCTGGAGGCGGTAGGCGCCGCTGTGACCCCAGGCGTCACGACCGACTACCTGGATCAGGTGGGTCATGACTTCCTCGTCAGCCACGGCGCTTACCCGAGCACGCTCGGGTACCGCGGTTACCCGAAGTCGCTATGCACGTCGCTGAACGAGGTGATCTGTCACGGAATCCCCGACGACACGTTGGTCAATGACGGCGACATCGTCAACATCGACATCACCGCGTACATCGGCGGGGTGCATGGCGACACCAACGCCACGTTCTGCGCCGGCGACGTGGACGAGGAATCACGGCTGCTGGTCGAGCGCACGCACGAAGCGATGATGCGCGGCATCCGCGCGGTGGCGCCGGGCCGCCCGCTGAACGCCGTCGGCCGGGTGATCGAGTCGTACGCGCGCCGGTTCGGCTACGGTGTGGTGCGTGACTTCACCGGGCACGGGATCGGCCGGACGTTCCACTCCGGGCTGATCGTGCCGCACTACGACGACCCGCATACCAACGTGATCATGCAACCGGGGATGACGTTCACCATCGAGCCGATGCTCACCCTGGGCACCATCGACTACGACATCTGGCCGGATGGCTGGACCGCGGTGACCAAGGACCGCAAGCGCACCGCGCAGTTCGAGCACACGATCCTGGTCACCGAGGACAGCTACGAGATCCTGACGCTCCCGTAGGTTTTAGGGGCCGCTGTGGCGAGTACGCCTTTAGGCGTCGCGCCTCCTGAATAGCACGGCGCCCACCACCAGCAGGATCACCGTGTAGACGGCGAACACGGCGAACTGGCTCCACGGGGAGAACAGGTGCGAGTCCTGTCCCCCGATGGTGGCCGATATGGCCCGGCCCGCGGCATCAGGCAGCCACCGGTCTAGGTCCTGGTACCAGCTGGACGGCAGCAGGTGGGCCAGGATCGGGATCACGAACAGCAGCCCGATCACCGTGGTGATGGCCGCGGCGGTGTGCCGCATGATCGCCCCGGCCGCGAACGCGAACAGGCCGCACAGGCTGACGTACAGCGCGCTGCCGATCACGGCGCGCAGCACGTTGGGCTGCGACAGCGTGGCGCTCTCGTGCGTGCTGGCCAGCAGCGACTGGCCGAGGAAAAACGCGATGAACGCCGCCGCCATCGTCACCATCACGGCGACGGCGGCGAAGACCGTCACCTTGGCCGCGTACACGGTGATGCGCCTGGGCATCGCCGTCAGCGAGGTCCTGATCATCCCTGTGGAGTACTCGGCGGTGAGCACTATCGCGCCGAGCACCACGATCACGAGCTGGCCCAGGAAGAACAGCCCGGCGATGCTGGCCTGAGTGGCGTCGAAAGTGGCCCGGTCGGCGCCCGAGGTGTGCGACCAGCTGGCCGCGGTGCCCGCGCTGATCGCGGCGCCGATCCCGATGCTGACCGCCAGCAGCACAAGCAGCGTCCACCAGGTCGAGCGGACCGAACGTATCTTGGTGAACTCCGAGCGCAGGGTCCCGCGGAAACCCGCCCGGCCGGACGGCGCGGGCAGGACCGGCGTGCGGGCTTGCTGGGTGATAGTGGCCATGTCAGATCTGCCCTTCGCTGCTGTACTGCCCTTGCGCGGCTAGCTCCTCCTGGGCCGGCGGCTGGCCCGGCTCCGGCAGCCGGCCCGGCTCCGGCAGCCGGCCCGGCTCCGGCGGCCGGCCCGGCTCCGGCGGCTGGCCCTCGGCCCGGTACTCCACGCTGTCCGCGGTCAGCTCCATGAAGGCCGCCTCAAGCGAGGCCCGGACCACGGTCAGCTCGTGCAGCCGCACGCCGTGCTCGAATGCGATGTCGCCGACCTGGGCCGCGACCAGCCCGGACACGATCAGCGCGCCGTCGGCGCCGTTGACCGCGCTGCCTCCCGCCTCGGCCACCGCCTTAGCCAGCAGGTCAGCCTGGGGCGTGACCACCCGGACGGTCTGGCCGGAGCTGCGGGCGATGAACTCCTCCATCGTGCAGTCGGCGAGCAGCTGGCCGCGGCCGATCACGACCAGGTGATCTGCGGTGTGCTCCATCTCCGACATCAGGTGGCTGGACACGAACACCGTGCGGCCCTCGGCCGCCAGCGCCTTCATCAGGTTGCGGATCCACAGGATCCCCTCCGGGTCCAGCCCGTTGACCGGCTCGTCGAACATGAGCAGCGCCGGGTCACCGAGCAGCGTGCCGGCGATGCCGAGCCGCTGGCTCATGCCGAGCGAGAACCCCTTGGTCCGCTTGCGCGCCACCTCGGTCAGGCCGACCAGCTCGAGCACCTCGCCCACCCGGCGCTTGGGCAGGTTGTTGGTCTGGGCCAGGCAGAGCAGGTGGTTGTAGGCGGACCGGCCGCCGTGCACCGCCTTGGCGTCGATCAGCGCGCCCACCTCGCGCATCGGATACGCCAGGTGAGCGTACGACTTGCCGTCGATGGTGACGGTGCCAGCGTCCGGGTAGTCCAGGCCGAGAATCAGCCTCATGGTGGTGGTCTTGCCCGCGCCGTTCGGGCCGAGAAAGCCCGTCACCTTTCCCGGCGCGACGCTGAACGACAGGTTGTTGACGGCGACTTTATCGCCGTACCGCTTGCTGAGCCCCCGTACCTCAATCATTAGCGAAACGTCCTCTCTGGCGGCAACTGTCGGAAGTGCCGCCGCGGTCCGTTCAGCCTATTACCTCTAGATTGCGGGTCGATGAATTACGAGATTAGGCGTGGCTGTGGGAGCCTTGCGCGGGCGTGCAAGCTGATCGAGTAACCCGCGCCGTGGCCGCGCAGCCGGTGCCGCTGGCCGTGGACCCGCGTCGGGCCGGGACGCAGCACCGCGCTACCCGGGGCGCCCTCCGTCGTCTCCCCCGCGATGACCGTGGCCACGTGGCAGTCACAATCCTGGCCGGCGTCACCGGGCGGCAGGACCACCAGCCACGCGCCGTACTCCGGCCGGTCTTCAATCTCGATTCGTACCGAACGGTCCGGGTCGAAGCGGACCAGACCCCACCATCGCTCCGGCGTGGCGGCCAGCATCCGGAGCTGACGGGCCAGGGTGCCGAGTGTCGGCTGTTCGGTACCCCGCTCGCCCTGTCTGCCCTGTCCGCTGTGCTCGCCGGCCTGGCGGGTGGCCGCCTGGGCCGGGACGAGCAACGCGGCCTTGGCCAGGATGGCGATCTCCGGGGCAACGGACATATCTGCGATCAACGGAATTCCTTCGCGGGCTCTTCGGCGCCAGCCCTGAGCGGGCGGGCGCCGACGGCGACAACGGTCAGCTGAGGGTCGTTGTCAGCAACAACACGAAGGACAGAGCACGCGCGTGAGCATCGCGGTGACACCGTGATGAGGGACTGCGCGGCCTGGCATGCGGGAAAGCATACACCCAGCGAAGGTCTCAGGCGATGCTGATCTGGTTCCGGCGGCGGTTGGTGTTCATGACGTACCTGACCAGACTGACCAGCACCTTCTTCACTGAGTCCCGCTCCCGTGCGTCGCACAGCACGATGGGCACCTCGGGCGCCAGGCTCAGCGCGATCCTGATGTCGTCCGGCTCGAACCGCGGGGCGCCGTCGAAGCAGTTGACGGCGATGACGAACGGCATCCCTTTCCGCTCGAAGTAGTCGATCGAGGCGAAGCATTCGGCGACGCGCCGGGTATCGGCCAGCACCACGGCCCCGACGGCGCCGATGGCCAGCTCGTCCCACATGAACCAGAAACGTTCCTGGCCGGGCGTGCCGAACAGGTAGAGCACGAGATCAGACGGGAAGCTGATCCGGCCGAAGTCCATGGCCACGGTCGTGGTGGTCTTGGCGCTCACGCCGCTGGTGTCATCGACGCCGACGCTGCGGTCGCTCAGCGGCTCCTCGGTCCGCAGCGGCCTGATTTCGCTGATCGCGCCGACCAGGGTGGTCTTCCCCACGCCGAAGCCCCCGGAAATGAGGATCTTGGCGGTTGACGGCACTCTGCCGCCCGCCTCGGCGCCGTCAAAGTGATTCAAGTCCATCGAGCACCATCCTCAATAGGCGCTGATCGGTTACAGGTTGGCTCTGCGTGGAGAGCACTCGGAGCATCCCCTCGCTGGTCAGGTCGCCGAGCAGGACCCGGACCACCCCGAGGGGAAGGTCGATTTCCGAGGTCAGGTCGACGATAGGAGTGGGCCGACGGCACAGGCTCATGATCCGCCGGTGCTCGGGCCCGGGCCGGAAATACGCCGACGGCCGCTCGTTGGTCGCGATCACGACATCGATCAAGCCGAACAAGGCGCTGCCGCTCGGCAGGGTCCGCCCCTTGGTCACGGCGTAGGGCCGGACCACCGGTCCGGCCTCCCGGTCGAACCAGCGGTCCCCGTGACCGTCGCTGGTGGTCACTCCGCGGCTATTTCATGATCAGGAAATCTCGGCTCGGCGTCGAGGTACTTGCCCATCCGCCGCACGAGCATCGCCATCTCGTAGGCGATGAGGCCCACGTTCGGCTCCGCGGACGTCAGCACCGCCAGGCACGTCCCCTTGCCGGCCGCGATGACGAACAAGAAGGCGGACTCCATCTCGATGATGGTCTGCCGCACCTCGCCGCCGTGGAACTGCCTGCCGGTTCCCCTGGCCAGGCTCTGCATGCCGGCGGCCAAGGCGGAAAGGTGCTCGCTGTCCTCGGCGGTCAGCCCCCGCGAAGCCGCCACCACCAGGCCGTCCCGGGACAGGATCAGCGCCTGCTGGACATGCTCAACCTGAGTGACGAGGTTGTCCAGCAGCCAGCTCAGCTGCCCGGTCGTATCAGTCTGTGCCATTTCCAGCCTCGCTATCAGTCAGTCCCGTTACCCGGGGCGCCCTGGGGATTGTCAAGATCGTCCACGCGCCCGCGCCGCCAGCCCAGCTGCATCTGGCTCAGCATGTTGCGGGTCGCCTCCGGCGAGCGCGCTCCGGCGTCGGGTGCCTCGTGCCCTGCCCCTGTCGGCTGGGCCGCCTGCCCGGCGTCGCGGCGGGCCTGCAGTTGCGGGGCCAGGCTGGCCTGCGGAACCCGGATGGGCATCCCGAGGTGGCTGGACCTGGGGCGCTCGAGCTCGCGAGGTGAGCGTGCCGGCGCCTCCCCCGGCGGCCCGCCCGGCTGCGGCGGCTCCCGCCGGGGGATTCCGACCTGGGGCCACGGTGCCGTCGTCTCGGCGTCCCACGGGGGCCCGGCCGAGGGAGACGCCGACGGGGCAGGGGACGCGGTCGGCAGCGCGGGCGGCCCGATCTCCCAGGGGGCGAGCGGGGTGTTCTGGGGAGCCACCGGCCATTCCCCGGTGCGGGTGGCCCCCTCCGTGCCGTTGTCACGTCCCGATGTGACGGCGGGCAGCCGGTGCCGTCCGGTCAGGCCGCGGGGGCCGTCGGACATCCAGTCGCCCTGGTCACCACGCGGGCTGGCCTCTTCCTCCCGCACGATCACGCCGAACGGTAGCAGGACCACGGCCGTGGTGCCGCCGTACACGGACCGGCGCAGCGAGACCTCGATGTCGTGCCGGGCCGCCAGCTGGCCGACGACGAACAGCCCGAGCTGGTCGCTATGGGCAAGATCGAACTCGGGCGAGCTGGCCAGCCGCCGGTTGATGCCGGCGAGCTCCTCGGCGGACAGGCCCAGGCCACGGTCTTCGACCTCGGCGGCCAGCCCGGTGCCCACCCGGTCGGCCCTGACCTCGATCCGGGTGTTGGGCGGGGAGAATACGGTGGCGTTCTCGACGAGTTCGGCGATGAGGTGGATCACGTCGCTGACCGCGCTCCCCGCGACCAGGTCATCGGATTCGCTGGTCACGTCGACCCGGACGTAGTTCTCGACCTCGGCCACCGCGGCGCGCAGGATGTCGATGACGGGCACCGGGTCGCGCCAGCCGCGGCCGGGAACCGAACCCGACAAGATGATCAGGCCCTCGGCGTGCCTGCGCATGCGGGTGGTGAGGTGGTCCAGCCGGAAGAGGTCGGCGAGGGCCTCCGGCTCACTGGTCCGCCGCTCCATCGAGTCCAGCATCCCCAGCTGCCGGTGCAGCAGGGACTGGTTGCGCATGGAGATGTTCAGGAAGACCTGGTTGACTCCCTTGCGCAGCTTCGCCTGGTCGACGGCGGCGACGACGGCCGCGGCCTGCACGGTGGCGAACGACTCCGCGATCTGGGAGATCTCCTGGATGCTACTGGCGTCGGGCGGCGGGGACTCCGCGAGCACGTCCACGTCGTCGCCGCGCCGGAGCCGTTCGACCACCCGCGGCAGCCGTTCCTCGGCCATGCCGCGGACGTTGTCGTGCAGCCCGGTCAGGTCCCTGGTGACCTTGCGGCCGAACCACACCAGCAGGAAGACCGAGGCCACCACGGCGGCCAGCCCGAGGCCGCCGGCCAGGACGGCCTCGAGGACCAGCCGGTTGCTGAGCGACGCGCTCATAGCGGTCAGCTTTGCGCCGTTGGCGGTCTCCACGTTCTGCATCGAGGCCAGCACCCCGAACGAGGCCGTCTGCCAGGCGCCGGGGTTCACCGTGACCGGTCCGGTGCTGGCCAGGACCTGGCTCTCCATGGCCTGGAACTGCCGGTAGGCCGGCGACTTCTGCAGGGTCAGGAAGCTGGCCCTGAGGTCGGGCGTGAGCAGGGCGAGGGACTCGTTCATGAGCAGGTGCCTGTTCGCCGCGCTGCTGGCGAACTGCTGCCGGACGGCCGGGCTCATCTGGCCGCGGTCGAGCAGCGCGCCGCCCACAAGCGCGGCCTCCCGGCCGGCCATCTCGGCCGCGTACCCCGAGTCCACGGCGCCGATCGAGACCGCGGCGAGCGAGGCGCCCCGGTCCTGGGTCGCCGAGTCGAAGAAGGCGTACAGCTCATCGATGATGCCGCTGTAGGTATCGAACACGGCCGACGGACTGGTCGCGCCCGAGTCGATGTCCGCCCGGATCTTCCCGAGCTGCCCCAGCTCCGCGAACAGGGTGTTCAGCTCGGACCTGGATTCGGCGGAGAGCTGGCCCTGCTCGGTGTGCAGCGCGGCCCGGGCCACCGGGATCCCCTCGTCCACGGCCTTCCGCGTGGCGAGCAGGGACGCGTTGGACGTGGTCCGGCCGCTGATCAGCCAGAGGTAGGACTGCGCCCGCTCCTGGGGCAGCTCGACGGTCAGCGCCCTGATCCCCGAGGCGATGGCCGACGCGCTCGCGTTGTATTCGTGGTCGCTGATCGCGTTGCTGACCGTGATGCTCGCCGCGAAGCCCCACAGCGCCAGCAGGGAGACCAGGGGCACGACGAACATGCTGATCAGGAACAGGCGGATGGGCCGTGAGCGGACCGGACGCCGGAAGAGGGCCATTGCGCCTCGCAGGGGATAAGCACGGAGGAAGGCGCCTGCCCATCCGCCAGCAGAAGGACACCGTTGGACTTCGCCCGGCGTCCCTGCCCGGCGGCAGCCGAGACCCCCCGGCGTGACCAAACCTGGATGTTTTCAGCTAGTAAGACTTCCGGACCGTAACACGGGCGCACCGGAGTAAATAGGATCATTTCTGAAGATCGTTAGCAGACCGCGATCTCCGGCCACGCCGGGCTTGTGGACACCCCGCGGCCTGCGCTGAGCCCGGCCGGGCGGCACCCGCCGGGCCCCGTCCGCACCCGGGTCCTGTGGTTAAGAGGTTCCCCTTCACGGGCCGGCATCATGGATATCAAGATCGCAGCATACGGCCTAGTGCGCAGGGCCCAGGCGCTCGACCGCGTGGCGGGCCGCGCCGGCGCTGATGCTGCCCGCGGCCCAGGCGGCGGCGCACAGCGCGCGCAGGCCGTCGATGCGCTCGCCGTCGCCGGCCAGTTCCAGGTGGTCGCCGGCCACATGCGCCGTCCAGCCGCCGCAGCCGAACGCGCCGTCTCTCTCCGTGACACCCGGATGCGGCTCAAGCAGGCCGGCCAGGTCCTCGGCCAGGTAAGTGGGGCGCTGTGACGGCGGTGCGAGCACCGCTTCGGCCGGGCCGGTCACCCCGGTCAGCACGAGCATGCTGTCCGCGCCGACGCGGTGGGCGCCCTCGATGTCGGTGTCCAGCCGGTCGCCGACGACGAGCGGATGCCTGGCGCCGGTCCGCAGCACCGATTCGCGGTGCAGCGGCGGCTCGGGCTTGCCCGCCACCAGCGGCTGCACCCCGGTCGCGGTCGCGACCACCTGGACGAGGGACCCGTTGCCCGGCTGGCGGCCGCGCCGGCTGGGCAGCGTGAGGTCGCCGTTGGACGCGACGAACAGCGCGCCGGCGGCGACGGCCAGGCCGCCTTCGGCCAGCATCGAGTAGCTGACGTCGGGTGCGTACCCCTGGACCACCGCCTGCGGCTGGTCGATCGCGGTGCTGACCGGGCGCAGGCCGCGTTCGCGGACCGCCATCCGCAGGCCGCTGCCGCCGATGACCAGGACCGGCGCACCCGCCGGGAGACGTTCGGCCAGCAGCCGCGCGGCGGCCTGGGCGGAGGTCACCACGTCTTCCTTTGCGGCCGCGACGCCAAAGCTGGTGAGCAACTCGGCGATGGCGGCCGGGGTGCGGAAGGCGTTGTTGGTCACGTAGGCCAGCCGCATGCCGGCCGCGTCGGCCTTGCGCAGCGCCTCGGCCGCGCCGGGGATGGCGGCGCCGCCCAGGTAGACCACGCCGTCCAAGTCGAGCAGGGCGACGTCGTAGGCGCTGTCGAGGGGTTCCTCGCTGCCGCGCGGCACCTGGCCCTCGGTCATTCGGCGCCCTCCGGGGCGGTCCTCTTGGCGCGCAGCGTGGCCCGCACCGAGCGCAGGGCCTCGGTGTAGTGGGTGGCGTCGGGCCGCATGGCGGCGGCGAGCGCGAGGTACTCGGCCGCGGCGGCGTGGTTCCCGGTCCGGGCCAGGGCGAGGCCCAGCCCGAAGTGCGCGTAGTCGTCCGACGGGCTCGCCTCGACGATCACCCGGAAGTTGTCCGCCGCCTCCTCGTACCGGCCCGCGTCGAACTGGGCCCGGGCGAGGGCCTCCCGGACGCTGCGTGACCCGGGCTCGGCCGTCGAGGCGCGCTGCAGGACCTGGGCCGCGGCCGCCGGGCTACCCCGGCCGAGAAGGTCCATGCCGCGGCGATACCAGGCGTGCACGTCGTCCGCAGATCCTTCGGAAAGGGGCTGGCCAGGGAAGTTTTCTTCCGGATGGGAATCCCTGCTCGCGCTCGATCCTTTTGACATGGTGTGCAGACCCTTCCGTCCGACTCTGGTTCCGCTCTCGTGCTGGCACCATTCCGCGGCATCCGTTATGCCCGTGACCGGGTGAGCGGTATCGCAAACGTCACATCACCACCGTACGACGTGATAAACGGCGGCGTTCTCGATCAGCTGCGGGCGGCGGATCCGCACAACGTTGTCCGTCTCATCCTGCCAGGCGAGGACGCGGACGCAAGCAAGGCCGCGGCGGCCCTGCTCCGCGAGTGGCTGTCGGCGGGCGTGCTCATCCGGGACCGGATGGCCGCGCTGTACATCTACGAGCAGCGCCTTCCGGGACAGGATGGCTCGTCCTGCCTGCAGCGCGGCATCATCGGCCTGGTCCGCCTCGGCTCGCCCGAATCGGCGGGCATCTTGCCGCACGAGGGCGTGATGCCCGGCCTGGTGGCCGGGCGGCGCGAGCTGATGGCGGCCACGCAGGCGAACCTGGAGCCAATCTTCCTCATCTACAACGGCGAGCAGCCCGGTGCCGCTGTGCACACTGCCGGGGACACGGCCACCGGGGTTTTGGACCGCGTCGCGGACGAGCGCGCCCCGCTGGTGTCGATCACCACCGAGGACGGCATGACCCACCGGCTGTGGCGGCTCGGCGATCCCGCCGAGCAGGCCGCGATCGCCGCCGACCTGGCCGGGCGCCGGGCGCTCATCGCCGACGGCCATCACCGGTATGCCGCCTACCTGGACCTGCAAGCCGAGATGCGCGCGACCGGCTTGGGCGCCGGGCCGTGGGACTACGGGCTGGCATTCCTGGTCGACTCGGCGGCCTACCCGCCCCGGCTGGGCGCCATCCACCGGGTACTGCCCGGCCTGCCGCCGGACCGCGCGGCCGAACTGGCCAAGGCCGCGTTCACCGTGCAGGACCTGCCCGCCGGCCTCGGCCTGGACGACGCGCTGCAGCGCCTGACCGCCGCCGGGCCGGAGGGACCCGCGTTCCTGCTGGCCGGCGGTCCGGTGTTCCGCCTGCTCAGCCACCCGGACCCGGTTCAGCTCGGCGCCTCGATGCCGGCCGGGGCGTCCGCTCCCTGGCAGAGCCTCGACGCGTCGGTGATGCAGCAGTTGCTGCTCGGCCGACTGTGGGGCGTCTCGGACAGCGAGCGCGACGTGCTCATCGACCACGATGCGGCCGACGCGGTGCGGGCGGTATCGGGCGACGCGACCGCGACGGACATCGCCGAGCGGGGAGCAGGCGCGGCCCCGGCTGCCGGGAGCACTGCGGCCGGGGGCACCGCGGTGATCTCCAACCCGGCGTCTTTCGAGGCGGTCATCCGGATCGCGGCCCAGGGCGAACGGGTGCCGCGTAAGTCCACGTCGTTCGGCCCCAAACCGCGGACCGGCCTGGTCCTGCGCACGTTCGGCCCGTCCGACTGACCCGCGGCACCGCGCAGGCGCCCCGGCCCGGCTGCCCCGGCGGCCCGGCTGCGGGACAATGGGCGCGTGACAGATGGAATCGGACCGACGGGCGTCACGCCGCTCGGGCACGAGGTGTTCCAGATCGACACCCGGATGGCCGGATACGACGGGATCACGGCGGGCTACCTGATCCGGGGCGACCGGCCGTGCCTGGTGGAGACGGGGACCGCACCGTCCGCGCCGGTGGTCCGTGACGCCCTGACCCGGCTCGGGATCGGCCCTGGCGACCTCGCCACGGTGGTGGTCACGCATATCCACCTCGACCATGCGGGCGGGGTCGGCGACATCGCCGCGATGTTCCCGGCGGCTCAGATCGTCGTGCACCAGCGGGGCGCGCGGCACCTCGCCGACCCGAGCAGGCTCATGGCCAGTGCCCGAATGGTCTACGGCGACGCGCTCGAGCGGCTCTTCGGCGTGCTCACCGCCGTTCCCGCCGAACGCATCGTGGCGCTGGATGACGTCGGCACCGTCGATCTCGGCGGCGGCCGGCGACTGGACAGCCACTACTCCCCCGGCCACGCCAAGCACCACGTCGGCCTCGTCGACTCCGACACCGGCGACCTTTACACCGGCGATGCGGCGGGCGTGTACCTGCCGGAAACCGGGGACGTCAGGCCGGCCACGCCGCCACCCGACTTCGACCTGGACACCGCGCTGGCCTCGGTGCGCATGTTCGCCGCGCTGCGGCCGACTCGGCTGCTGTTCAGCCACTTCGGCCCGGTCGTCCAGGTCAGCGAGACGCTGGACCGGTCAGCGGAGGAGATCACCGTCTGGGTGGAGGAAACCCGCCAGGCACGCGCGGCCGGCCTGGACCTCGACCACGCGGTCGCCATGGTGCGGGACCGCACCAAGGATCGGTACCTGGCGACCAGCCCGGACGCCGATCCCGCCATCGCGGAGAAGTTCGAGCGGGTCAGCAGTGCCCTCGGCAACGTGGAAGGCATCATGTACTGGCTCGGCAAGACCGAGCACAACGGCGGCTAGTCTCCGAACGGCATGCTGCCGCGGACGGCGCCTGTGTTAGCCAGGGCTCTGGTCGTCGGCGTGGCCGTCTTCGTCGGGATCGCCGTCCTCGAGGTCATCGTCCTCGAGGTCATCGAACTCGATGCCGTCAAGCTCGTCGAGTCGGTCGGCCGCGTCGGTCTCGCCGTCGGGATCCGCCTCGGCGGCCCGGGAGAAGGCATCCCGGGCCTCGTCCGCGCGCCCGGCCGCCAGCAACGCATCCGCGTAGGCGTAGAAGAGCCGCCCGGACCATGGCCGCACCCGTTTGCCGGTCAGCTCGGGGACCTGCAGGGCCAGGACGGCGGCCTCAGGCAGCCCCTGATCGCGGCGGATGCCGGACTCGACGATCCGCAGCTCGATCTGCGTGGCCCGGTCGAGCTCGGCGGTGTTGGCCTCCCGCACCAAAGCCAGCGCCCGGTCCAGCCGACCGAGGGCGCGCTCGCAATCGGCCATGAGCGGCAGGTAGTCGTCCCCTCCCGTCATGCGCCGCGCCGCCCGTAGCTCCGACAGGGCCTCGGCCCATTGCCCGGTCCGGTAGGCGGCGATGCCGCAGGCCTCCCGGACCACGCCGACCCGCGCGGCGAGGCGCTTGGCGGCCTGAGCGTAGGTGTAGCCCTGCTCTGGGTCTTCGGCCAGGCCGGCGGCTACCAGGTAGCGGGCCACACTGTCGGCCAGATCGTTCGGCAGGCTATTAAGCTGGGCCCGTGCCTCGGGGTCGAGTTGCTGGGCGCTGACCGAATCGGGCACCTGTGGCCGGGGCTCGTACGCCGTCCAGCCATGCACCTCGTCCCGTCCGGCGCGGGGAAGCCCGCCGCCCGGGCGCTCGCTGTCCCGGCCGCGGTTGGCGCTCCAGGTGCGCTCGCCGCCACGGTCGCGGTCGCTGCCCCGGGCGGAGTCGCTATTCCGGTCACGGGCCGACCACGAGGCCCGCTCCCGTCCGCCGTCGCGGGCCGACGCCCCGGCCCGGTCACCGGGCGTCCGCCTGGTCCCGCTGCGCGGCCCGGGTGAACGCGTCCCGGAAGAACGCGGCCCGGAAGAACGCGTGCCGGAAGAACGCGGCCCGGAAGAACGCGTGCCGGAAGAACGCGTCCCGGAAGAACCTGTGCTCCGGTAGCCGCCGTCCCCCCGGTAGCCGCCGCTGGCGGGCCGCGTCGTGCCCGGCTCGCCCGTCCGGCGGGTGCGACTGCCCGGTGCAGACCGGTCTTCACGGGGAGCTGCTTCTTCCCGGCCGCGTGCGCCGTCGTCATCGGCGGCCCAGCGCGGCCCGCTCCCAGCCCGGGAGTTGCGACCGAAGTCACCGCCGGCTGCGGACCGCCCCGGCCGGCGGCCGGACGGGGTCCTGGGCGTACCGCGGGATTCGCCGTCCGCATTGGTGCGGCTCGCGGCCCGGAAGCCGCCGCTCGCGCCGCCTGACCTGGGTCCTCCCGCCGGACGCGCCGCCCGCCGGGGTCCGTCACCCGCGCGCGCGGCCGGGCCGCGGCGTTCTACCGGCGACCGGTCGTCCCGGCGCGCTCCATCCGCGGCGGAGTCGCGGGTAGCCCGCCCATCGGAACTCCTGGTGGCCTGGCGCGATCCCCCCTGGCGGGGTGCGCTCTGACGAGGCGCCGACTGTCGCGGGTTATCCGCAGCCTGACCTGCGCCTGCGCGGCGGAGGTCCCGGCCGGCGGTGCCTGTGCGGCGGTCCTGGTCGGCACCACCCGACGCGGTTTTCCCGCGGCTGTACCCGCCCGAACCTCCCGTGGTCTTAGCGCCACGCGACGTCCGCGGGTTACCACCGCTCCCCGCCCGGCCCCTAGGCGCCCCGGGTCGTCCCTCAGCCACGCTCACCAACCTCCAGCATGTCCGGCGGCGTCCTACTCTCCCACGCGGTCCCCCGCGCAGTACCATCGGCGCTGAAGGGCTTAACTTCCGGGTTCGGAATGGGACCGGGTGTTTCCCCTTCGCTATAACCGCCGAAACTCTATTGAGATGTCACCGAGCCCTCGAGGGCTCTGCATGGCGACCGTATCTCGGGAACCGCACAGTGGACGCAAAATCAAATGGAGTAGAAGCCAAGCCACTCGGCCTATTAGTACCGGTCAGCTGCACACGTTGCCGTGCTTCCACCTCCGGCCTATCAACCCAGTCGTCTACTGGGGGCCTTACCTGGTTAACCCAGAGGGAGACCTCATCTTGAGGCGAGCTTCCCGCTTAGATGCTTTCAGCGGTTATCCCTTCCGAACGTAGCAAACCAGCCGTGCTCTTGGCAGAACAACTGGCACACCAGAGGTTCGTCCGTCCCGGTCCTCTCGTACTAGGGACAGCTCTCCTCAAAGCTCCTGCGCGCATGGAGGATAGGGACCGACACGATTGTTACCGCCCTCCGGCACCATCGCCGACGGGGGGCCAGGGCATTTCTGCCTGGCTCTGCATGTCGCCATGCAGGTCGGACCATATCTTCACCACCTTCTCAGGCGGTGTTCGGCATATGGTCTCTGAGGATTCCGGGCCCACGTGAGCCCGGCCTTTCCTGCTGATTTTCCGCACCGCTCGGATTGTCACTGGCCCAGATGGACCAGTACCTGCGGATACTCGGACGTTCCAGCATATAGCCGAATTTATAGACAGCGCGGTCAATTCAGACTAACCACTGTCTCGCGACGTTCTAAACCCAGCTCGCGTACCGCTTTAATAGGCGAACAGCCTAACCCTTGGGACCTGCTCCAGCCCCAGGATGCGACGAGCCGACATCGAGGTGCCAAACCATGCCGTCGATATGGACTCTTGGGCAAGATCAGCCTGTTATCCCCGGGGTACCTTTTAGCCGTTAAGCGACGGCGCTTCCACGTGCCACCGCCGGATCACTAGTCCCAGCTTTCGCTCCTGCTCGACATGTCTGTCTCACAGTCAAGCACCCTTGTGCACTTGCACTCGGCACCCGGTTACCGACCGGGCTGAGGGTACCTTTGGGCGCCTCCGTTACCTTTTGGGAGGCAACCGCCCCAGTTAAACTACCCGCCAGGCACTGTCCCTGACCCGGATCACGGGCCCAGGTTAGACACTCAAAACGACCAGAGCGGTATTTCACCAGTGACTCCACGGGCACTAGCGTGCCCGCTTCCCAGTCTCCCGCCTATCCTACACAAGCCGTCCCAAGCGCCAATGCCAAGCTGCAGTAAAGGTCCCGGGGTCTTTCCGTCCTGCTGCGCGTAACGAGCATCTTTACTCGTAGTGCAATTTCGCCGGGCCCGCGGTTGAGACAGCGGGGAAGTCGTTACGCCATTCGTGCAGGTCGGAACTTACCCGACAAGGAATTTCGCTACCTTAGGATGGTTATAGTTACCACCGCCGTTTACCGGCGCTTAAGTTCTGAGCTTCGCCATTGCTGGCTGACCCGTCCCCTTAACGTTCCGGCACCGGGCAGGCGTCAGTCCGTATACATCGCC